>Ga0209692_10003950_pt1 | contig 13854 bp, 5 predicted proteins | sample tdDd472_FD_187129 | JGI IMG/M metagenome (GOLD analysis project Ga0209692, IMG submission 187129) | Marine sediment microbial communities from the Atlantic coast under amendment with organic carbon and nitrate - tdDd47.2 (SPAdes)... | ecosystem: Environmental > Aquatic > Marine > Coastal >...
TCGCAGCACAAACTGGTCTTCACCACCATTTTCTTTCATGGCGGGCATTTGCTTCACCAGCATCCTTGAGTCCATGGCATAGCGATGGGTCATATACCAGCAGGGATCTCCTGAGGAGGTGGCGGTGATCCTGATACTGGGTTTCTTGCCTTCTTTCAGCAGCTTTTGAGGAGCACGTAGAAAGGCATAGCCCATGAAATCACCATATTTATCAACCAGGCTGGCATTAAATGACAGCGAAGAACCATCCACGCCTTCTATCTCCCACTTTTTAAGCAGGGTATCGTGGGGGTTTTTAAAACTCAGCAGGTATTTGTCGTCCAGGTATAATCTGTAGGTATAAGTGTTTACGTTCACATCTATGCCAAAGATCCAAACAAAAGTAAATGCATGGGTGTCGGTTCCCACTGGGACTTCGTCCATCATCCATTCAATATATTTTGTTGAATCCTGGTTGCGGATGAGCAGGGAAGAGGTCACCTCCGGATGGGGTGAGTGATAGGTTAGCACCTCACCGCTAACATCAGCTGTATAGCCTTTAAGCCAGCTGCCTGACTGTGCTGCTATTGAAAGAGATAGAAATAGAATAATGAATAGTGGGAGGATAGATTTCATGGGGCAAAGATATCGAATATCTGATATCTGATATCTGAAGTCTGATAGGTTATCCAACCGAATAGATCTCTCTCAGGATATGATCGTATTTATCGTAAAGTTCCTTGCGTTTCAGCTTGAGGGTGGGGGAGAGCTCTCCCGTTTCCGGCGACCAGCTGTCGCATACCAACCTGAATCGCTTGATCTGCTCTACCTGGCCGAGGCGTTTATTCACTTTATGGATCTCCTTTTGCATGCGTGCAATGATCTCTTTTTGTTGTATCAGGTCTTTATTATCCTCAAAGTGAACCTTATGCTTCGTGGCCCAGAAGTGGAGGTAGTCAAGGTTGGGTGAGATGAGTGCTGAGGCAAACTTTTCGTTTTCGCCCACCACCATAGCCTGCTCTATCAGTGAAGATTCTTTCATGATGTTTTCTATCACCTGCGGGGCGATATATTTCCCGGCGGAGTTTTTAAAGATCTCCTTCTTCCTGTCGGTGATTCTCAGGAATAGTTCATCTTCCAGTACCCCGATATCGCCAGTGTGAAGCCATCCATCCTCGTTGATGGTTTCTTTTGTCTGATCCTCATCTTTGTAATATCCCATCATCACGCTGGGACCTTTACACATGATCTCACCGTCTTCGGCAATCTTTACCTCCAGGTTTTCCAGGATGGGGCCTACGGTGCCAAAGCGGACCCGTTTATAATCCCTTGGATCGTTCACGGCGATCACCGGGGAAGTTTCTGTGAGGCCATAGCCTTCATATACCGGCAGTCCGGCAGCCCAGAATATGCGTATTAGTCGCTCCTGAAGGGCCGATCCTCCGGAGACAATGATCTTAATGTTATTACCCAGTCCGGCACGCCAGTGTTTAAAGATAAGCTTGTCAGCAAGGCCCTGTTTTTTTTCATACCACCAGCTGTTCTTGCCCGGTGTTTTATATTGATGTGCCACCTTCACGGCCCAGAAATAGATTATTTTTTTAACACCCCTCAGGTCTTTACCTTTTTTAATGAAGTTGTCGTAGACTTTTTCGAGCAGGCGTGGGACAGTATTAAATATCTGCGGCTTGATCTCGCGTATGAAATCACCGATCTTGGCCAGGTTCTCGACGTAATAAATACCGATACCGTTTATCTGGTAGATATAGTTTACCATGCGCTCATACACATGGCAGAGCGGGAGGAAGCTAATGGCTTTTTCGGGATGCTTAATGGGCAGCCTGGGTCGCGACATGAGGGTATTGCTCAACATATTATGATGCGACAGCATAACGCCTTTAGGGTTTCCTGTTGTCCCTGAGGTGTAGATGATGGTGAGCATGTCTTCCGGTGTGATGCCATCTTTGATAATCTGAAGGGCCGGTTTTTGCTTTTCAGCAGCATCTTTCCCCAGCTGCACCAGCTCCATCCAGTGTTTTTCATCCTCCACCTCGTTATAGGTATAGATAGCCTTGAGGGAGGACACCTTTTCCAATACCGGCTTCACCTTTTTCATGAGCATGGCGTCGGAGACGCAGAGTACTTTGGCTTCGCAGTGGTTGAGGATATATTCCTGTTCAGCGGAGCTGATGGTAGGGTAAATGGGCACGTGTACGAGGCCTGCCTGCGCAATGCCCATGTCCATCATGTTCCATTCGGGGCGGTTCTGTGATATGGTGGCCACCCGATCGCCTTTTTCAAGTCCCAGCTCGAGCAGGGCATAGCTCACACTGGTTGCAAGATCAATATAATCTTCAGAAGAAAATTTGATCCATTGTCCGTCGTTATTTTTTGCAAAAGCATCCTCTTTACCGGCATATTCGGTACGATATAGTTCAAGGATATCAAAGATTCGGGTGAGTTCCATCACTAGTTAATTTGGTAAAACAAAGTAGTCCCTGGCGGGATGAGATGAACAAATATAAACAAAGAATTGCTTTTTATTACAAAAAGCAATTGGTTCAGGGTTCAGGGTGCAAGGTACCGGGAAAAGGTACGGGCTCGCAGAAAGGATTCCTTGAGCCCGTGACCTACCTAACCACACATTTGCAGTGTTGAGTTTTGAATGTTGAGTATTGAGTTATTGGGGTCCAGGGCAAGGGGTGCAAGGAATTTAGATTTCCCCGTCCCTCGTCCCTTGTCCCTCGAATCGGTTTATTTCATTAAAATAACTTTAGCTGTCTCCACCTGGTTTCCTGCTTGCAGGCGAATGAAATAGGTTCCGTTGGGCAGATCCCCTACATTATAAGTTTGTTCGTAATCACCTTTCTGAAGCACGCTTTGTTTAAGGGTTCTCACCAGGATTCCATTAGCGGAATACATTTCGAGTCTCAAGTATCGAGTATCAAGTATCGAGTATCGAAGGTGAAAGATGTCTGAGCAGGGATTGGGTGAACACTTTAGATTAAAATTTGTGGGCTGATCACCTGCTGTTGGGATACCGGGCATAACACATTCATCAGCACCAATGTCCCAGTACATTCCTTGTGGACGGGGAGTTCCTTCGAAATCAATAATGGGGGCACTATATGTGATTCCACCGACTTCCAAAGCATGAATGCCGGTATTATGACAAGGCCCGCCACTAATATGACAATTTGTGTCACCGAATAGAGGATCCAAATAAATATTATCATGACCATCCCAGCTCCCAACAATTGAGCTAGTATTAATGTCATTGTTATAAATGTTTAAGGGCTCATTACCCCAGTAATAAATATCATCACCATAATTAGCCTGATTATCCCAAAAGATATTATTGAAGATAAGCGGGCCAATGGAATCATATGTTGATGAAAAGTAAATAGCTCCACCATAGCTACCAGACTCATTTCCTTCAAATGTATTGTTGGCAATAACTGGCCTGGTGGTGATGTTTCCTGGGTTATATTGGTGGAAGTATAACGCCCCCCCAATTTCATCAGACGAATTGTCGGAGAAGACATTATTTGTTAAACGATAATTATAGGTGTCCCTGGCATAGAAACCTCCAGCTTTCCCTCCTGAGTTATTTTGAATAAGATTCCCATCAATAGTTATCTCTGCTTGTTGTAAGTCCCATAACCAGATAGGAGCTGTCCAGGAGTTTTCCGCATTATTTTGATTGTTGTATATAAAATTATTTAGGATTTCAAGAGAGGCGTTTTGATTCAAGACATTTCGTAATGTAATCACTGCCAACGCCATAGTGTCAATGTTATGAATGTTATTGAATATGTGATTGTCTTTTATTAAAACATTACCTGAGATATACAAAAACCCAATTGCGGAGCCCGCTGCTCTTCCTCCAGCTGTTTGATTGTCGTGTATTTGATTGTTAACAATCTCTGTTTGAGAATTATATACTTGTATGGCGGCTCCTCTGCTAAAGTCGCTGGTTAAGGTGTTATTTGCCATTACGTTATTGTATATAAAAACATCATCCTGATCCCCCATTTCCTCGCAATAAATTGCACCCCCCTCTGCCATCTTGTCGGACCCTGTACATATTACCTCATTCTCTGATATTGTATTTTCAAAAATTCTAGCAGACGAACCGATACACACTCCTCCTCCAAAGGTACTTGAAGAAGCACTTATTAGGTTACCAGAAATATTGTTGTAGCCTATAACTAACCAGGGCTCCGTTAACCGGCTCAATGACATGATGCCACCACCTCCGGCATATGTATAATCCAGAATTTCATTGTCAATAATTCTGTTGTGCATTATTTTAGCTCCGGATTCTGTACAGGACACCCCTCCTCCAAACATGCCCTGAGGGAAGCTGTTGTATAACCCCCCCCCTCCAGTCAAAGTAAATCCATAAATGACGGAGGTAGTATCTTCACCGCTACATAACATCACACAGGAAGCACTATCAGGGTGTGATGGGTTACTCCCGTCGATAATAGTATTTATTATGTGACTAAAATCTCCTGTTGTAAGGTAATGGCTGGCTACGGTAATGGCTTTTCCATTGAAATTGATGTTTTCAAGGTAGGTTCCATCTGCCACGAGAACTGTGTCTTCATCACTGGCAGCATTGATCCCCGCCTGAATTGTAGGATAATCTCCTGGGACATTGATGACCTGAGCCGAAGCTATCGCCACAGCTGTCATTAAAATTGTTAGGAATAAAAGTTTTTTCATGGTGTTTAGGTTTTGAGGTATGAGGTATGGGGTGTGAGGTTTGGGGATGTACATTGAATTTCCCGTACCTCATGCCACAAGCCCCACGCCGATTTATTTCATTAAAATAACTTTGGCTGTTTCTACCATCTCTCCTGCCTGAAGGCGGATAAAGTAGATGCCGTTGGGCAAATCACTGATATCAACGGATTGTTCGTGATCGCCGGGCTGTTGGTACCCCCGCATTAGCGTTTTTACTTTTACGCCATTTACAGCGTAAACTTCAGCTATCAGATAGCTGATATCTGATAATTGATATCTGAGATGCAATGCACCTGAGCTAGGGTTTGGGTAGCACATAAGTTGTGAAGTATGTTGGTCATTTATTGGCGGAATACCGACCATCAGGCATTCATCTGCACCGATATCCCAAGCAGGCCCCTGGGGCCTCAAATCTCTATCTATGTCTACCTCAGGCGCATAATATGTAAGCGCCCCTACTTCAAGTTCCCCAATACCAAAATTGTGGCAAGGACCACCATTAATATGGCAAAGAGAATCACTTAAATTTAATAGTGGATCATCAGAAATATTATCACTCCCTGTCCACAGGCCACTTATTGAACTTTCATTTATCCTGCAGTATGATACTAAAACCTTTTCATCCAATTCATTCTGAATATCAGGTCCATCAGGGGAAGTATTATACCAGAAAAGGGTATTGAAAATTACAGGAATAGTATGAGTTCCTGCTATTCTGATTGCACCTCCCTGGTGGGAGGCTGAATTATTTACAAAGGTATTATTGATAATACCAGCCCTGGTATAAGCAGCTTTAATTGGAGGGGTGTGATCATCAGTTTCTGGATTATATATTTCAAGTCCTCCTCCCCATGATGCTGAATTCCCCCAAAAGACATTATTGGTTATTGTCAGATTATATCCATGTCTTGCAAAAAACCCGGCTCCAACTCTGGCCTCATTATTATAAAAGAAATTCCGATCAACATTGACCCAGTTTTCATAAGAATCCATTATGCTAACAGCACCAGTGCCATCTGAAGTAATTATTGGTGAATCATTCTCAATAATCTGATTGCCTATTATTTCAATAGTTTCGGTGGCCCCTTTGTAACAAATCGCAGCACCCCTGAACTGGCCACTATTTTCATCTATGAAATTATTCAGAAAGATGTTGTTTGTGATCATTCCGCCGCATGTAATACCACAGAGTCCTCCCCCCCGGGTCGAATTTCCTTTTATGGAATTAGATTGAATTAAATTGTCAAATATGTTGAATGTACCCTGGGCCATAGCAACAAGTTCTGTTTTTATCCCCCCCCCATCGGCACGAGCGAAATCAGACTTACAATAATTGTCTTTGATTGTATTGTTACTAATTCTGGCATATATCTCAGTTGCTGGACTTGCTCCCCCAATGAATATCCCACCACCGGCAGCTATTTGATTCGTTACAAGTGCTTCATTATTTTCAATGATATTGTGCTCAATTACTATATTGAATTGCCCATTACTGATCATACAAGAAATTCCCCCCCCCATCGCCTTATTATCATTAATTACCTCATTTTCAGTTATTCTACAGTGGACTATTTTTACTCCAGCATTGATGCATACAATTCCTCCACCTGCCTGTGACTGAAAAGTACTCGACCACATCCCTTCACCATGGGTGACGGTAAGGCCGTAAAGGATTGAGGTTGTATCTTCTCCTGAGGTTAATGATACAACGGAATTTGCTTCACTACTTCCGTCAATTATCGTATTATTAATGTGATTAGTATCACCATCATCATAGAAAAGGCTGGCTACAGTGATGGCCTTCCCATTAAAATTGATGTTTTCATAATAGGTGCCGTCATCAACCAGGACCACGTCTCCATTGTTTGCTGCATCTATCCCCTCCTGGATAGTGGTATAATCTGCAGGGATGTGAATGACCTGAGCTGAGCATATCGCAACAGCGGTCATTATGATTGTTAATAGTAGTAATTTTTTCATTTTATTTAAGTTTTAATATTTGAACCGAGTGGCTGTTGTGGCTTTTCTTAGCCCGGGCCTAAACCCGGGCTAAGAAAAGAGTACGGGTTCACGAATTCTCCCGTGCCTTGCACCATTAACCTGGGTTTATTTCATTAAAATAACTTTTGCCGTTTCAACCTGCTTTCCTGCCTGCAGGCGGATGAAGTAGATGCCGTTGGGCAAATCGCTGATATCAAAGGTTTGTTTGTGCTCACCGGGCACTTGGTACTCCCGCATCAGCGTTTTAACTTTTACGCCATTTACAGCATAAACTTCAGCTATCAGATATCCAATATCATCTATCAGATATCTTAGGTGGAAGGTGCCTGAAGTGGGATTCGGATTCAATTTCAGACACCATTCTTCGGGTCTATCTGAATCATGAATTCCGGTAAGAAGATCAGTTTTTGGAGCTGAACCATAGACGATTTTTGTATCTACAAAATCATGATCACCAAGTTGCCCAAGACCAGGGATATTGTCGACATGATATATGTAATGGATATTATTGTCAGACGAAGATGCCAGAACCGGGAAGATGCATTCATCATAAATATGGGCAATATCTTCAGTTAAGTCAACAAATGGCCCCCAAAATCCATGTTCATAAGCCCTGGCCCAAAGATGTTTGTAATTGAAGAACTCATATTCATAGGTTTCTGTTGTTGAAGAGAATATTACAAAGATCCTATCCTGTTCATCGATACTTATTGTTGGCATTGTGGAGGCTCCATGCTGACGATAATAAAAAATATCATCATTAAGATCAATGGTTCCATTGCCATTTATATCCTGCATCCATCCTATGTAGTTATAATCCTGGATCATTTCAGAATTTGTATAACCATAATCCGGCGGGGCCAGGGAATGGATGTCCTTTGAAAATGTTTCCATATCTTCATTCCAATATGCAATCCCGTCAACATAGGGAAACAACCAATATTGGGTTCCAGGAGAATCATGCAATACCCTGTTTATACCAAATACGACATGGGCCTTTCCTTCAGAATCCAGAGCGATACTTGCAGAATTATCCATACAGAAAAATGTATCTGTGATTGTGACATTCCAGTCAAAGAAAGGGTATGGATTTTCCCAGATTACTGTTTTGTCCCAGGTTTCTCCCTGATCGCTTGATTTTAACATGAATAAATCTCTCCAGGGGTATCCGGCAAGTATAGCGATAGTACCGGCTCTTTCTTCTGCTAAAACAAATGCATCTCGGATAAGACCACCATAATAATCAATGCCTGTTCCATCTAGGACTACATTTTCAATATCCCATGTGAGTCCGCCATCCTGTGAGCGGGAATATAACATTGCCATTGTTTGACCCAAATAATCACTGTAGCTGTTGGCTAATAAGTGGATAATGTTATTATCAGGTCCGGTCGTAATTACTTTTGCGTGAGAAACCATATCTGGCCCCGAGAGATACGAAAACAGGTTTACGTTCCAATCACCAAGCCCTTTGTCATCTCTCGTGTGATAATAAATCTCTCCTGTTGCAAAGTCATGGCTAAAAAACACCTCTCCATTTGATCCAAATGAAGCGTAGCTAGGCCATCCAGCACGAAAATCTTCTACTCTATTCTCAGGAATAGGCCCCCATTCCGAGCCATTATAATAGTTATATCCTGTACCGCGGTTCGGGAAAGAGGGAAAATCTTCTCCCATCGTCCAAACAACACCAATGGTTCCATCCTCATGGCGAATGATTCTATGAGCTAATAATTTGTTGGTAGGTGAATCGAAGAATGTGGCTCCGATAACATGCTCGTTTGGAGCAAGCATGGAAGATTTGTAATTATTGTTTACTTGATCAACATTACTTCTGATATCATCTGAGGGTTGGTCAATAGAAGTTTTTGCACTCCGATGAAGGTCTTCCTTCGAAGGAATAACTCGGTTTTGAGCGAAAAGCACAACCACAGTCATTAGGATTGTTGTAAATAGGAATAGTTTTTTCATAGCGGTTAGGTTTTTAAGAGGTACAAGGTCCAGGGTACATGGGGTGTCATTGGCCATTCGGGATTGTCGATTTTTCATTTATCATTTAAATGGCACATGTAAAATTCAAAATGCAGAATGGTCTATGATTTTACCCTGCACCTTGAACCTGGTTTATTGACTTTTCAAAGAACTTTTGGTGAAGGAAAATTCGGCTGAGAAGGAGGGAGTTTCACCGAGAGGAATAGAGCTATTTATTCGCATGATAAAACTAATACCAGAATAAGAAAAGGGCTATAAGAGATGTAACAAATACTATCACTGATGTAACAACTAGCTATCCTTTTGGTATTCCGAGGGTGATTTACCAAAGTACTTTTTAAAGCAGTCGGTAAAGTAGGAGGGAGAGGAGAAGCCGGTATCGTAAGCGATCTCAGCGATGTTACCGGCTTTGTTTCTGATGAGTTCGGCGGCTCGATGCAAACGGAGGTTACGGATAAACTCACCAGCCGCCTGCCCGGTAAGGGCAGTGATCTTACGGTGCAGCTGCATGCGGCTCATGCCCAGGTTTTTGCCAAATTGCTCTACACTGAATTCGGCATCTGAAATATTTTTTTCCACGTCTTCCACCGACTTCCTGAGAAATTGCTCATCCATAGAAGTTACTTCAGGCTTGAGGGGCTGTGGCGTAAGCCTGATCTCACGCAAAAAGTGTTCACGCAGGCTTTCGCGCTGTTCAATCAAATTTCGAATGCGCACCTGAAGCTCAGCAGGGTCGAAGGGCTTGGTAAGAAAATCGTCAGCACCTGTTTCCAGCCCTTCAATTTTATCTTCCTTTGCTGCCTTTGCTGTCAGCAGTATTACAGGGATATGGCTGGTGCGCTCGTCGGATTTCAGCTTCTTGCTTAGTTCGTAGCCATCCATCTTCGGCATCATCACATCACTAACCACCAGGTCGGGCACCAGGTCGATAGCCAGTTCAAGCCCATGCTGCCCATTGATGGCTTCATGGATCAGATAATCATCCTGGAGATAGGAACGGATATAGCTGCGGAGGTCATCATTGTCTTCCACGATCAAGAGCTGGGGTTGATCACTTTCTTCAAGCATGGTGGGTTCAGCCTCCTTTGTATCTATTTTAATAGGTATTTCCCCAGCTAAGATTTCATCATAATGATCCTCCTGGTCAAACCTGGCCATGATCTCATCCTCCTTCAGGTGGGCGTTCCCTTTTGGTAATGTGATAGTGAATGAAGTTCCCTTGCCAATCTTGCTGTCGACATTGATATCTCCATGGTGAAGCTTCACCAACTCCTGTGTGAGGGCGAGCCCGATACCTGTACCCTCCTGATCGCCAGAAGAGGCATTGTCAGCCTGGTAAAAGCGATTAAAGATATGCTTGACCTTGTCGGGAGGAATGCCCGGGCCAGTGTCGGTGATAATGATCTGAACCCCATCCCCATCACCTTCTTTATATACAGTCTTCACAGGATGAGTCACTACTGAAACCTTGATCTCACCACCTTCAGGAGTGAACTTAAAGGCATTTGAGAGCAGGTTGTAGAGGATCTTTTCAATTTTGTCGTTGTCTACATATACCAGCGTACGTTCTTCATCGCTTGAAAATTCCAGGTGGATGTTCTTCTGCTTGGCGAGCGATTCAAAAGAGTGAACATACCCCCTTACCAGGCCTATGATATTACGCTCCCCGGCAATGATCTTCATTTCTCCGGCTTCCAGCTTAGAAAGGTTTAATAGCTGGTTGATCAGTCGTTGAAGCCGCCTGGCATTACGTTGCATCATGTTCAGATCATGGATACAATCCTCCTCTTTTGTTGTCCTGACCAGCTTTTCCAGCGGACCCATGATGAGTGTCAGGGGTGTGCGGAATTCATGAGAGATGTTGGCAAAGAATTTCGACTTCATACTGTCGAGCTCTTTTAGTTTTTCGGCTTCCACCAGCTCCAGCTCCAGGGCTTGCTTGAGTCTGTGGCGTTTCAGGTCGTACCTTCTCCAGGCGATGAGCAATATAATGATGCTAATGCCATAAAGAGTGTATGCCCACCAGGATTTCCAGGGTGGAGGCGCAATGTATATTTCAACCTGGGCACCCTCCTCATTCCAGTAACCATCATGATTGGAAGCTTTAACACGGAACGTATAATGTCCCGGGGGCACTCCTGTATAATTTGCCAGTTTGCGGTTACCCGAAAATGTCCAATCTTCATCATAGCCAACCAGTATATATGCGTACTGGTTTTTTTCTGGTCCCTGATAACCAAGGGCCGAGAATTCAAATGAGAAAAAGTTTTGTTTGTGGCTTAATGTGATATCCTTTTTATATGTGATGTTACTATCAAGTGGAAAAGCATTGTTTTTAACCTTGAAGCTGGTTAAAACTACTGGCGGTAAATTGCTGTTCGGGCCAGGAATACTATCGGGATGGAACCTAAAAAATCCACGCTCGGTGGTCATCTGTCCGCCCTGGTATATATAGCCGCGGCTATCCTGAAAAAACGGCCCTCGGGTCAGGAATGTGAATGGAAGTCCGGAGCGGTAATCAATTACCTGTATCCCGCCAAATGAATCTGCTGAATATCTGTAAGCTAGCATACCAACTTTTATTCCCATCCATATAACCCCATTGTTGTCACGAATAACAGAATGTATTTCACCTTGAAAATTGTCGTTGAAGTAATCCTCTGGGATTATGCTGTCAAGTAGAGGATCATATTTAAAAAGCTCCCGGAGCGAAATAAACCAGATATTTCCGTCGGAGTCTTCACAGATTTCCCTTGCATTGTACTGGATGGTAAAAGAATGGCGATAGTTTTTATGTAGGTAAGGAGTAAAGATCATGGAATCACGATCTTCAGGATGAAGACAAAATACGCCTGAGGAACGCGTTATTATCCATAGTCGATCGTTCGAATCATAAAGTATCCTGTCAATAGGTGTTTTTGGCAATGTAGGATTTTCATATAAGGTCACTTGCAAATCATATTCCCCCCTCATGCTTCCTTTGTGCAGGCCGTCGTGTGCAGTTAGCCAAACAACATCATAGGGGTCGATGATCAGCCTGCCGGCGGTATATGAACCTACATCAACATCAATGGGATGAAAAGTATCCCGCCCCATCTCAAAAATACTTAAGCATGTTGGTCCGGTATTCATCCATATCCGGTCATAGGGGTCCTCATATATTCGCCAGACCAAATTATTGAAACTAGCATAGCTTTCATCAGGGGTCCAGTCGCATGCCTTATAGTTGGCTATGAAGTTCAGGTTTTGATCAAACTGATATGCACCGTTTTTCTGCGTCCCTACCCAGATGTTTTGAGCAGAATCCTCATAAAAACAGAAAGCCCTTTCGTCATATAGTGAGTCGGGGTATGACATGATCCTCTGGATGTCAAAGGCATTGCCTTTCAGGTCGATCAGGGTAATCCCCCCAAGACTAGCCCAGAGAATATCATTTTCGTCGAGATACAGAAATTGTACGACTCCTGCATTGGCGATCTCAGGGTAACCGTTCCGGGGGGTCAGGTGGTGCATCTCTCCATTAAGCATATCATACACTTTTAATCCGGCAAAGGTTCCAATCCACACCTGGTGTATTTTATCATTTTGGTATTCAAGCATGCATTTAAGCTTACCATCAACATCAGAGTCGGGTTTATCGGGGTTGGTGGTAGATATATGCTCCCAGTTTTCGCTTTCCCTGTCATATTTTAAGATCCCTCCAAGTGTTCCAAACCACATGATGCCATTCTTGTCTTCGAGGATGCATTCGAAGGAATTCAGATATCCGGGTATTACCGGATCTGTGATGACTTGTTCAAGACGGCTTTCTATTTCATTCAGTTTATATAGACCGTTGCCTGTGCCAACCCAGAGGATACCTTTCGAATCTCTGAGTATACTTTTGCTGCTGTTGCGAGGATCATATCTTTCTTCAGGATTGATAATATAATTTTCAAAGGTCTCTTCTGTCGGATTGAAGCGGGTCAGGCCTTCTATGGTCCCCAGCCAGATAATACCATTGCTGTCGAGCATCATTTCATTCACACCGTGACCAATCATGCTGTTTTCCACATCAGCAGGATCGTGCTGATAACGGGTATAGGTGTCTGTTTTCCGGTCAAGCTTTATCAGGCCATTATGGAGGGTACCGATGAAGAAATTCCCCTTCTTATCTTCAAGGATAGGTCGGCAGAAGCGATATGATTGGTTCAGGCTTGTATCTGTGAGGTATGAATAATTTTTAACCTTTGATCCATCCCAACGCTGAAAGCCAGTTTCAAAAGTAAACCACATGAAACCCTGGGAATCCTTGAAAGTGTATTTTATCCCATCAGTGAGCAAGCCATTGCCTGAAGTAATGCGGCCTATGACTTTCATCTCGGGCTGAGCGATACTGCCCTGGCAGGCAAAGATGAAAAGATAAGTTATTAGGATTAACTTAATTCTCATGTAGTTATTCGGACGTGGTTAGGAGCTAAAGTTACGAAATCGAGCACCCGAAGTCAATGGATGTAGGGTTTTGAGAGGAATGGAGATAGGTGTTAGATGTTAGGTAGTAGGTGTTAGATGATTATTGATTATGGCTTATTGATTATGTTGTATTGGAGAATTTAGATTGTTTTCTATTCGAAAGATCCCAGAGGGATCACATATGTATAGCCGCGGGCGTAGCCCGGGGCGGGACGAACAAAACCCAAACATCTCCCTCCCCTCACAAACGATGATTAATGATCCCTGAATTTCACGGGGAGGGTTGGGGAGGGGGAAAGGCAGTGGGAAGAAGGCAGAAGGAAAAACCCCGGGCTTAAGCCCGGGGAAATTGATAGTATACTATTTCTATTCCACCTTAAACACCCATGCATTGTCACATGGAGCCTTGACCATCATTTTATAAGGCACGTTCAAAACAAAGCCTTCACCATTATGCTCCCAGCTTACTTCCTCATCTCCCATGCCAAGGGCTGTGATCTTGGAGCCTTCAGGAGGAAACCAGCCCGTCATGCTGATCATGGGCGGTGGGGCATTTTCGTTTTCTGATCCAAGGTAAATGATGTAAACACTTCCGTCTTTTCCCCCGGTAAGACAAACATTGCCTTCTTTATATGGAGCAAGAGGGCGGGTATAATAAATGCACTCATTATTTACATC
>Ga0209692_10003956_pt1 | contig 13845 bp, 16 predicted proteins | sample tdDd472_FD_187129 | JGI IMG/M metagenome (GOLD analysis project Ga0209692, IMG submission 187129) | Marine sediment microbial communities from the Atlantic coast under amendment with organic carbon and nitrate - tdDd47.2 (SPAdes)... | ecosystem: Environmental > Aquatic > Marine > Coastal >...
ATGTGATAACTACCCTACTCGATGCAGACTGTATAATTGTTGGTGATAAACAAGCGCAAAGCATTGATGCGCGCATAGCTCCTGCTAATGATGAGGATTGGATCACCGAATATCTCGATGCAAAATTGAGCTGTAAATTTGTCGATAGCATAGAAGAAGCCGTGGAGCATATTAATACCTTTGGATCCCATCACACAGACAGCATTCTTACAGAAGATAAAGACGTAGCCGCTTATTTCCTTAAAAATGTTGATAGTGGTATTGTCATGCATAACGCCTCTACACAATTTGCTGATGGCGGAGAATTTGGTATGGGCGCAGAAATAGGCATTGCGACGGGTAAAATGCATGCACGTGGGCCTGTAGGTGTAGAGCAATTATGTACTTATAAATACAATGTCCATGGTAGCGGCCAAACCCGTCCAAAATAAGAGGAAAAAAGCGTATGACTTTTTTCACTGAACCAAAATTATTAAACGCGCAACGATGGAAAAATATGCGCATTGGTATTCTTGGGGGGTCTTTTAATCCTCCTCATGTCGGACACGTTCATATTTCACAAATGGCGCTAAAGTCATTACGCCTTGATGCTGTTTGGTGGCTTGTTACGCCGCTTAATCCATTGAAATCACCTGATGAGCTTCTCTCTGTTGAGAAGCGTGTGGCTTTATCACGCAAAATTAACACAAATCCCAAAATTATTGTCACTGGAATGGAAGAAGGTTTTGACACGCATTACAGTTACGCGACCATAAAAATACTTAAAAAGAATTTCCCTTCTACACAGTTTGCCTGGATTGCAGGAATGGATAACATTCGTAATTTTCATTTATGGCAAAACTGGAAAGATTTTTTATCCGAGATGTGCATGATTCACGTAACACGTCACCCACCTGTACAGCTAATACAGCAATGCCCTTTGCGTATGCTGTCCTCTCAGCGCCATATTTTTGTCGATCATGGCGGTGCGTTGCCACTCGATTCGAATACTTCATATTGGCTCTTTCAAAAGAAAATGGTTAATATTTCATCAACCGAGTTACGCGAAGAAAAACTTTATAATACAATCTCTTAGTATAATACATTGCGTCGCAGCATTCGTTTTGTCTTTCTTTATGAGGACAAAAACAGTATAATTTATTTAAGGCTGTGCTTGTGGTTGTTATACAGCCAGATAAATTTGATAAGAAAGGGATAGGTGTAAGTTTGAGTATTTGTGTACGTTACGTGCATTTACGACATTTACAAACGGAGCAACCTAGAACTCACGGTGCGGCTAAGTCTTGTGCATAAGACTTGGCTTTTTTATTAACAGACCAGAAAGGAAGAACGTTATTTATACTTACCATGACAAAGGCTCTTTGAGTCCTAATGAGGTCAAAGACCTCATTGCAAATACGCTTGATGCAGAAAAAGCGGAAGACATCTTGTGTATTCCGCTATCAGAAGACAACGCTTTAGCAGATTTTATGGTCATCGCATCGGGAACATCTTCCCGTCATGTTAGTGGTCTGGCCAGAAACTTGCAGGAAAAACTTCACCAAAACGGCATAAAACAAGTAAACACAGAAGGTATGGCTCAGTGTGACTGGGTTGTGGTTGATGCTGGCGATGTAATCGTTCATCTTTTTCGTCCTGAAGTGCGCGAGTTTTACAATATTGAAAAAATGTGGTGTCATCCTCCGCAACATGAAAGCGTAGAAGACACAAGCAAAATAAAGGCTTAATAGGCCAAAAAGCGGTTATGCATTTCTTAAGGAAGGTTCTTTTCTTGAACCTTAAGCACCAGCTGTATACATTTTTCAACAAAACCCAATAACAAAGACGCAAAATCTCCCGTGCTCAAGATAGACATTATTTGTATTGCCAATATTAAAAACAACGCCTTTGCGGATCTTATAGAGATGTATCAAAAGCGAATTCACTGGCCCGTAAACGTCATTGCGATGGAATCAAAACATAAAGCCCCGCGCAAATGTCAGGAAGATGAAACACAAAAGATTCTCAAACATCTCAATAATCAAGCTGTTGTTATTGCCTTGGATGAACGAGGTAAAAGCATCCCTTCTCTTGAGTTCTCTAAAAAAATAGAAAACTTTGTGTATGAAGGGCGAAACCATATCCAATTTGTAATTGGCGGCGCGGATGGGTTACTTCCTGATGTACGCAAGCGTGCTAATATATTATGGAGTTTTGGTAAACAGACTTGGCCGCATGCACTTGCGCGTGTAATGCTGCTGGAGCAAATATATAGAACTCAACAAATACTCGCCGGGCATCCCTACCACCGCGAATAAATTATTTATACAAAACTATAGGACAAGCACCTATTAGGGACTGTTTTTCTACGAATAATTTCAATATCATTGTTGATTATGATTCTGCGCTATTTTCTAATTTTATTCCTTTTTGCCGGGAGTGTATTTACACATATCCCTAGTGTTTATGCTGCGCACGATAAAAGTGAAGCGCAGTTGGAGACAGTGAAAGCAGCCCTGTCTAATAAGAGCAAACAGCAAAAGAGACTAAAACAACGCGTTGATAAAATAGAAACGGATCTTACCAAGATTAAAAATCGCCTGACTAAACTTGGGCGTGATATGCGGGGAAATGAAGACAAACTTAAGAACACGCAGCAGCGTATAGATAATCTTGAAGAACGCAAAGCGCAGCTCACTAAAAGCCTAGAGGCCGAGCGGATTTCTATCGTAAAATTAGTATTAATGCTTGGACGTATTCGCAAAACTCCCCCCGAAGTTATGATCGCTAGGCCGGATACTCCCTATCATACTGCTCAGAGTGCTCTGCTTATGGAGAACATTATCCCTTCAGTCCGGCGCGATGCTCAACTTCTTATGAATAATCTTGAGATATTGGAGAAGCTCACCATAGATTTGAAGTCCGAGTATGAGGAGCGTAAAAATGAAGCTGAGAAATGGAAGCAAAAGCGAAAAAAACTTATGGCTTTGGTCAAAGAAAAAGAGATCCTTTATGCTAAAGTTGATAAAGATTTAAAAGCGCGGCAACTGTCCATAAATACTATATCGCTTAAAGCTAAATCGCTTGAGGACCTGATTACTCAGATAAAAGCAGAGGAAAGACGTGAGATAGAACGCCAAAAACAGGCTAAGGTTTTTAGGCGTAAACCACGAAATACGATGTTTGACAGAAATGATACGGCGGTACAATTGCCTGTATCAGGAATAATTCGCACGGCTTTTCATGATAAAGATGAGTACGGTGCCAAGAGTAATGGCCTGTTTATAGAGGGGCGATCTGGTGGTTTGGTGACATCACCAATGAGTGGAAAAATACAGTTTATCGGTTCATTTAAGCGCTTTAGTAACATTGTTATTATTGAGCATAGCAGCGGCTATCACAGCTTGATTGCAGGGCTAGGCGAAATAAACGCGCTTATCGGAGATATCGTTAAACCCGGTGAGCCGATTGGATTATTACCAGATTCTGCTTTAATTCCGCGACCAAAGCTATATTATGAGCTTAGAAAAAACGGATCTCCGGTCAATCCTTCTGTCAAGTTTTCAGAGCTTGGCTAGCTTTTGGCTTAGTAAACACTGCTTATTTTTGTGAAAATTATTTATGTGATGATTTAAGGATAAACACACCATGAAGAAAAATACTCTCACCTTGGCTCTTATCGCATCCCTATTTACGGGGGTTAGCGGAATGGCTATTCATTCCTCTTATGCGCAAGAACCGACACATAAAGTTGAGAAAGATAGTAATAGCTATAGCGAGACCTATCGCCAGTTAAATCTTTTCGGTGACGTGTTCGAGCGTGTTCGTGCAGAATATGTCGAAGATGTTGATGATAAGGAACTGATAGAGAATGCTCTAAACGGTATGCTTTCTAGTCTGGATCCGCATTCAGGTTACCTGAGCGAAGAAAAGTTCGCGGACATGCGTGTAGAAACCAAGGGTGAGTTTGGTGGTCTAGGTATTGAAGTCACCATGGAAAACGGGCTTGTAAAAGTTGTTTCCCCTATTGATGATACTCCTGCTTTCCGCGCAGGTATTCAGGCTGGTGATTATATCGTGAAAATTGATAATGAACCTGTTATGGGTTTGGATCTTAGCGAGGCTGTTGATAAAATGCGCGGTAAGGTGGGATCTACAATTGATTTATCCATCGCACGCGAAGGTGAAGACTCCGCAATAGAAGTGACGATCACACGCGATATTATTCAGATTAAATCTGTACGTCATCGCACGGAAGGAAATGTTGGTTACATACGTGTAACTACGTTCAGCGAAAAAACTGGCCCGGGTGTTCGTGATGCAATTAAGAGTATTTCAAAAGAACTAGGCGACAACCTGATCGGTTATGTATTGGATTTGCGCAACAATCCAGGTGGATTGCTTTCTCAGGCCATCGAAGTAGCAGATGTATTCTTGGATAAAGGAGAAATTGTCTCGCAACGTGGGCGCTATGAAGAAGATACAGAGCGCAATAATTCAACTCCCGGAGACATGACCAATGGCTTACCAATTGTTGTTTTGGTAAATGGCGGTTCAGCTTCAGCTTCCGAAATTGTCGCAGGAGCTTTGCAAGATCATAAACGTGCAATTACAATGGGTATGCAATCTTTCGGTAAAGGCTCTGTGCAAACGGTCATGCCTTTTCCCGGAAATGGAGCAATGCGCTTGACGACTGCACGTTATTATACGCCTTCTGGTCGTTCCATTCAGGCCAAAGGTATTACACCGGACATCGTTGTTGAGCCGGCCATGGTTGAAATTCTTTCTTCTAGACGTATGCGTGAAGCAGATTTGCCCGGTGCGCTTGATAAAGAAAATGCAAAGAAGCCGGTTAATGATAATAAAAAGGATAAAAAGAAAGATAAAAAAGGTCAGAAAGACAGTAGCTCTAAAGACAATAAGTCCAAAGACGTAACAAAAGACGGTGAGGCTAAGGAAAAACCTAGCGATTATCAGCTATTACGGGCACTTGATTTATTGAAAGGTTTGTCATTATATCAGCAAACAAATACTAAACATGCTGATGTAGCTGCCGTTGAAGATGCTGGAAAATAGGCGGTAGATATAATGGGTATCGCGCAATACACAGATAAGATAAAAGCGCTTACGCCTTCATTTAAGGCGTTGCCTGTTAAAGTCACATTGCCGCCAGTGCTGCTGGAAAAGTTTAGTCTCATTGATAAACGCCAGCTATTGATTGCGTGCAGTGGAGTTCTTGGTTTCTATGCTCTGGTTTTTACCTATGTCTATTTTACTGCGGAGAAAACCATTGCCAAAATGGAAGAAAAAATGGCGACAGTCAGTGTGGAGCTGACTGAAAAAGCTATAATTTCACATAGCCGCTTAGGATCACATAACGCATCTAAACCCGATCTTAAACCCAATGAGATGGCTAACGCTAATCTAATAGAGGGGCTTTCGCATTACGATAGTATGTTTGGACGGTTGCCGATAATTCGCTCTGGTGATCGTCTCACAAGTTTTCGCGCCTATCAAACGCCATTTTCCTTAGAAGGTATAGGTAATAAACCCGTTATTTCATTTGTACTAAAGGACTTCGGGTTATCGGATAAAGCATCTAATATGGCGCTGGATATTCTTCCGCCGGAAGTTTCCTTTCTGCTTTCTCCTTATGCAGATTTACCTCAGGAATGGATTAACCGCGCGCGTGCTGCAGGACATGAAGTATGGATGGAGCTTCCTATACAGCAGGATAAACGCAGTGATACTGGGCTAAATACGATTTACCATCATGATTCATTGGCTGAAAAAGGTAAAGCTATGCGCGTTTCTTTGGCGCGAGGTCTAGGTTATGTGGGCGTAGGCTTCTTCATGGATAGAGGTGTTAAAGAAACAAAAGAGCATTATATAAAACTTATAGAAGAGTTATATGGCCGGGGGTTGGCTGCGCTTGAGTTAAATTCTCATGCTCCTACTTTCATTGAAGTTATGGCTATTACTAAAGCCGCCCCTTTTATCAAAACAACCGGAGAAATAGAACGGGCTTCAGGAGTTGACCCATTTCTTACCATCGAGAAAACAGCTCAAGAATCAAGGCAGGCGATTGCGTTGGTTCCGCCCTATCCCGTTATGATCAAAGATCTAGCACTATGGATAGAAAAAGTAGGTAAAGTTGATTATGTGATATCTCCGGCTTCGGCTATTTATGATTTACCTCTAGCCCGCTCTGGAGTTTTATTAGACACAACGGAAAACAAGGCGCAGGCTACTACACATAAAACGCCTCGTGACCTTGGTAAAAATGATCGCATAGAACCCGAGGAACGTTCGCATGGTCACTAATGCCAATACTCCCAATAATCACCAAAAAAAATATAGACCTTGCGTAGGAATTACTCTGTTTAATAGTGATGACAAAGTTTTTGTTGGCGAGCGCATTGATACGTCCGGCGCTTGGCAAATGCCACAGGGCGGGGTTGATCCCGGTGAAGATATTAAACAAGCTGCTTTGCGTGAAATGAAAGAAGAAATAGGCACAGATAAAGCCGAAATTATCCGCATTGCTGAGCGCACCATCCGCTATGATTTGCCCGCAGATATTACAAATAATTGGTATGACGGGAAATACCGCGGTCAGGAACAAACTTGGGTTGCTCTACGTTTTAATGGTCAGGATCTAGATATCAACCTAAACGCCTTTGAACATCCTGAATTCTCAGCATGGCAATGGGTTCCACTGAAAAAAGTGCCAGAGCTAATAGTTCCCTTCAAGCGCAACGTTTATACACAAGTTGCAGAGATGTTCGGCGATATCACGCTTACGGATTAATTGGCGACCACGCAGGATCAGAGCCATCCTTCGGTGTCTTTAAAAGTTGTTCATTATATCCTGTAATATCGATCGTATAAATCTTTGTTATACGTCGGTTCCCCGAAGGTTTTTCTTTGAAATAAGATAAAACACGACCATTAGGAGACCATGTCGGCCCCTCCACGTGATAAGCGCTGGTAATCAAGCGTTCCCCTGATCCATCTGGACGAATCACACCGATATAGAATTTCCCCTGATACATACGGGTAAAAGCAATTAAATCTCCACGCGGTGACCAGACTGGGTTTGCATAGCGCCCTTTGCCGTAAGTAAGACGGTTCATGCCAGAGCCATCAACTTTCATAATATATAGCTGTTGCCCGCCGCTTCTATCTGACTCAAAAACAATTTGCGAGCTATCTGGTGAATAGCATGGCGCGGTTTCAATAGAAGGGCCGCTGGTCATCCGCTTAGCATGGCGGTTCCGCAGATCCATAACATAGATATCTGTATTTCCGTTTTTGGCCAGACTAAACACCAGCTTATTCCCATCGGGAGAAAAACGCGGCGCAAAAGTCATGCCGCGGAAATTTCCCAACACTTCATGGCGCCCGGAATTAATATCATAAAGATAAACTTTAGGGATTCCTCCTTGATAAGACATATAGGTAATACGCTGTGTTTCAGGTGAAAAACGCGGTGTAAGAACAAGATAGCTGCCATCAGTCAAATATTTATGATTAGCACCATCCTGATCCATAATAGCCAGACGCTTCACACGCTTTTTCATTGAACCGCTCTCGGAAACATACACTATGCGCGTATCAAAATACCCATCTTCACCGCTCAGGCGCTTATAAATTTCGTCAGACATAATATGCGCAATACGTCGCCAGTTTTGCGGCGTTGTTGTATAAGCCATGCCAATCAGTTGACGCTGCGACAGCACGTCCCATAAACGAAACTCAACGCGAGTATTACCCTGCTCGTCCGTCATAACCGTTCCGGTAAGAAGCGTCTCGGTTCCGGTCATACGCCATTCAGGAAAACCTACTCCTTTTTGATAAATAGAAGCTGGAGTTTGAACAAAAGCTTTTTCGTTAATAGGCTTAAATAAGCCGGAGCTCTTTAAATTGCGTTTTACAATTTTAGGAATCTCACGTGCCAGAACATCGTGTTGCGGGCTTGTAGGATAAAAAGCTGAAATCGCAATTGGACGAGGTTTAAATGTCCCTTTGGTAATGCGGGCCTCAAACTCCTGAGATTGAGCGCTGCCAGTAAAACTTACTGCTAGAAATACAACAAAAAAGAGATACGCAATAAAGCCACGATTGAACATTGTCTTTTATCCTATGGTTTTAAATATCCAAGCAAGAATGAACAGACTATAGCATCTGGCTTGGGTCAAATACATAAATAAAACTCTTCCAAGTTTCATATTTTTTCGGCGGTAAGTTAAGCGTCGAACATTGTGGGTTGAGCAGCGCCCACTTTGCAGCATCAGCCGCAGACCTGAAATGCGAGTCAGCCGCATAGCGAATTTTATCCATTATGATAACTTCACGTACTTTTCGATCAGAATTAACTATGACGCGGAGCTTAACTTCAAGATTTTCAGCAAGGCGTCCGCCAGCATTCACATTCCAGCATTTCTGTACGCCTTGATTAAGTGCCACAAGGTCGTTAGTCGTCATTTGGCGGGAAGCATTGCCAATACGTGTTGTTCTGCCAGCATTCTTCTTATCAGAGTTAATTCGTTCCTGCGCATTTTCCCAATCGCTTGGCGTTAAGTCTTTTAACAGGCTGGTAATATTACGCTCTGGCTTAGCAGGAGTTTTCGGTTTTAACGGTTTGCTCTCTACTCGCTTCGGCTTAGGAGTCTTGGGTTTTGGTTTGCTGCGAGGTTTTGGTGGAACCTTTATAAGTGTCGGATCAGAAACTATTGTTTCCGTTTTTTCCGCAGGCTTATCAACATTGTCTTTTATTTCCGGCTGTTCTGGTTCTGCAAGATTCGGGACGCTATTCTTATTATTATAAACGGGCTTAGCAGGTGGTGGCGGAACGTCGTCCCCTGCTTTTTCCTGAGGGTTATCGGGTTTATCGCTTTCAATCACCTCAGAAAAATTGAATAGCTCAATATCCATGACCATCTCATCAGGCGCAAGATATGGATTATTATTAGCTATTTGCGGCAGTCCTAAAATAGCCAGAGCAAAAACGGCAATATGAAGAATTGCAGAAACAACGGTTGGCCAACCTACCTCTGGCAGGGCCATAAACTCCTTATAGGTGTTGTTAAGTGCAATACTTCTCATAATTTGTATTACTATTTCTGCTTTGTAATCAGCGCAACTTTGTTAAATCCAGCGCCGTTCAATTCTCCAAGAAGCCCCATAACTTTGCCGTAATCAAGCGCTTGATCTGCGCGCACATAAATGCGTGGTTGCTCTCCAGAACTATTACTTTCAAGCGTCGCTTTTAAAATTGTCACCAGAGCGCCGCGCTTGACTTGAGTCTCAGCCAGATAGACATTGCCATCTTTATCCATTGTCAATTCGACGGGCTTGTTATCTTCAGTGGTAATGCTCTTGGCTTTGCTATCAGGAAGATCAATTGGCACACCAGCGGTCATAAGTGGGGCAGATACCATAAACACGACCAATAATACCAGCATCACATCATTCATTGGAATAACGTTCATCTCTGCCATAGGACGAAAACGTCCGCCAGTTCTTCGTCCCCCAGCTCTATCTCTCATGCCTCCAGATGCACCAGCCATATCAGATACTCCTTAACCTATTTCTTGTTCCCGTTTTGAATGCCCGTACCCACATCATGTGAATCAAGATGTCTTGATAAGATGGCCGAGAATTCATCAGTGAAAGCTTCCAGCCTGTCGGCATAACGGTTTAATCCGCTTGATAACACGTTAAAAGCAATGGATGCTGGAATAGCTGCAACAAGCCCGATCGCCGTAGCAAAAAGAGCTTCAGCAATCCCCGGAGCAACAACGGCTAGCGCTGTATTATTGGTATTTGCGATAGCGGTAAAACTGTTCATAATTCCCCAAACTGTACCAAACAAACCAATAAAAGGAGCAGTAGAAGCAACGCTCGCCAGAAAAGTCATGCCACGTTCTAACAAATTCATCTCACGGCCAATAGACACGCTCATTGAACGTTCAACACGCTGCTTTAAGCTGGCTTGCAGCGTTTTGCTTGAAGGAACCCCGCCGACGATTCCTGCTTTCCATTCATCCATTCCGGCTGAAAAAGTACGAAGCATCGGATCTTCTTTGCTCTTTTTCACGCGGGCATAGATTTTATCCAGCGCCTCACCCGACCAAAATGAATCTTCAAACCTGTTTGCTCTGTGGTTAAGGCGGGCCAGTATATTGCGTTTATGAACAATAATAGTCCAGCTCCAAAACGAACATCCAAGAAGCAAAAGCATAACCATCTTAACAACGATGCCAGCATTCATAAAAAGGCCGATTGCACTGAAATCTTGTACGGCAGTAGCTGCGCCCAGACTTTCTGTCACTACATCAATGCTCATTCTTTTTTCTTCCTCTTCACAAAATTAAAATACTAATAAGCTTTTTGTTTAACGGACCGACCAAAGCCAACCCTTTTATTTTAGCTCGGGTTTTATCCAGCCCTACTCTATAATTTCCCGGTATTTTAGGAAAGCGTCTTTAATGGTCACTGGCATGCGTACAGGCTTAAAGTTCTGTTCTTCAATACAAACTAATAGAATATTTATTTCTGCAATAGATTCTTTTCCACGGATGATATGCTGTTGCATGACAAAGCTGGAATTTTTGATTTCTGTTACGCTTGTTTCCACGGTTAATAAATCATCCAGCCGCGCAGTTTTTACAAAATGAATATCCATGTTGCGCGCAACAAATATTAGGCCAAGCTCATCGCGCAGTTTTTGATTTTCATATCCCAAGCTTCGTAACAGCTCCGTCCGGCCGCGCTCGGCAAAATGTAAATAGCGTGCGTGATAGACAATAGCTTCCGCGTCAGTGTCTTCATAATAGACGCGATAATCAACTCTGTGTTTTGTCATTTTTTATTGCTCAATAAATCTAGTTGTTCTGAAGTATCTTTAGGAACAGATATTCCAAGATATTGAAAACCTTTAGCTGAGATCATCCGCCCGCGCGGAGTTCGCTGTACGAGACCTTGTTGCATCAAATAAGGTTCAATAACATCCTCAATCATATCGCGTTGCTCTGATAAAGCGGCGGCTAGCGTCTCTACGCCCACAGGGCCTCCTCCGTAATCCTCGGCAATGCAACGCATATAGCGTCGATCCATCGTATCAAGCCCAGACCCATCAACATCAAGGCGTGAAAGAGCTCGATCAACCAAGGACGCGTCAGTTTGCTCTAGTCCTGAAGCATCAAAAAAGTCACGTACACGCCGTGTTAAACGCCCTGCAATACGAGGTGTTCCACGAGATCTTCGCGCAATCTCCAAAGCGCCACTTTGTGTAATAGGCATTTGAAGCAACCGCGCCGAACGCTCAACAATCAAGGCCAATTCCTCAGATGCATAAAATTCAAGACGCATAGGAATGCCAAAACGATCACGCAAAGGATTGGTCAGTAGACCGCTACGCGTTGTTGCGCCAACCAGTGTAAAAGGCGGCAAGTCTATTTGCACAGAACGAGCCGCTGGCCCCTCCCCTATAATAAGGTCAAGTTTATGATCTTCCATGGCGGGGTAAAGGATTTCCTCTACCGCAGGATTGAGGCGATGAATCTCATCAATAAACAAAACATCATTGGGCTGTAAGTTTGTTAAGATCGCAGCCAAATCCCCTGACTTAGCTATAACCGGGCCAGATGTCGCACGAAAACCTACACCAAGTTCCTTTGCCACAATCTGAGCCAAAGTAGTTTTTCCAAGCCCCGGCGGGCCAAAAAACAACACATGATCCATAGCACTACCGCGCGCTTTGGCAGCTTTTATAAAGATACTTAAATTGTCTCGCAAAGGCTTTTGCCCGATAAATTCATCCAATGTTTCAGGGCGCAAAGCACCTTCGATCGGTCGTTCACCTGTTTGGGTTTGTTTGTCTAATTCAGGGTTGTTGGCTGTATTCGCACTCATGAACTAAGTTCCTTCAAAGCATGCCGAAGAAGGCTTTGTAGATCGAGAGCATCACCCTCATCTTCTGCTGCACGCCGCGCCAATGCAACTGCGCGCATAGCATCACTACCGCCGTAACCCAGATTTTTAAGTGCAGAAACAGCGTCTTGATCAATGTTCCCGCCTACATTATCGGAAGAAGCAGAGGTTGGAGCAGCTGCGTTTTGCGCGCAAACCCCACTGCTTCCCAAATCAATTTTCCCAGCCTTATCTTTAAGCTCGGTCAGGATGCGTGTAGCAATTTTTGGCCCTACGCCATCGGCGCGTGTTAAAGCAGGTTTATCTTGTGAAGCAATAACATAAGCCAGTTGATCCGCCGGACAAGCAGCCAGAATAGAAAGCCCTGCCTTTGCCCCTACCCCTTGAACACTTGTCAGGAGTTTAAACCATTCTTTTTCTGCGGCATCAGCAAAACCAAACAGCGTAATTGCATCTTCACGAACATGCGTAATAATAAGCACAGAAGTCGCATCGCCTACCTGACCAATCCGTGCCAAAGTTCGAGCACTGGCAAAAACCAAATACCCTACTCCCGAAACATCCAAAATCAGATGATCGCTTCCAAAGCTGTCAATAATGCCCGATAGCTTGCCTATCATTGTAAGTCACTCAACGTTTGATAATATTGTGTTTAATGATCTATAATGCGCGTGCGTAATGGCTACTGCAAGAGCATCGGCTTCATCTTCGCTAAGTGTTCCACAGGTAGGAAGCAGTGTTTTGACCATCATCCCCATTTGCTGTTTAGCCGCATGCCCGCTGCCTACAATAGATTTTTTGATTTTATTGGCACTGTACTCTGCAACTGAAATACCCTTAATCGCAGGGATCATTAAAAGAACTCCGCGCGCCTGACCAAGCTTAAGAGCACTTGCAGGATTTTTGTTAACAAAAGTTTCTTCAATAGCGGCTTCTTCTGGAACATATTCCTCAATAACGGCCACCAGCCCATAATACAATGTAGCAAGCCGTTCTGACATTGCTTCTTTCGGCTTGGAACGGATAAGTCCGCTTGCGACATAATGCAGCGAATTACCCGAGCTCTCAATTAAGCCCCAGCCGGTCTTTTGCAATCCCGGGTCAATACCAAGAATTTTCATACGGCAGGCTCCTTGAATCTTGCACTTATATATAGCTAGTCTGCCGCAGCAAGCTTTTCCATCACTTCATCACTGATTTCAAAGTTTGCAGTAACCTTTTGCACATCGTCATTATCCTCAAGGGTGTCAATGAGCTTCATGATAGAAATCGCCTGTCCTTCATCAACATCGGCAGTAACGTTAGGCTGCCAGATCAAACCCTGACGCTCGGGCTCGCCGAAATGTTTTTCTAATTCATCCCGTACAATTGCAAAATCCTCAACCGAGCAATGTATTTCATGACATTCATCAGAACTTTCGACATTCGAAGCACCAGCTTCCAAAGCGGCTTCAAACATATCATCTGCACTTGCTTTATTAGCAGGGAAAACAACTTCAGCCATGCGGTCGAACATAAAGCTCACACATCCGCTCTCGCCTAGGTTCCCATTACATTTGGTAAACGCCGCGCGTACTTCTGCCGCCGTCCTGTTTTTATTGTCGCTCAGAGCTTCAACAATTATAGCGACTCCACCTGCACCATAACCTTCATAGCGAATCTCTTCGTAGTTATCTCCGTCATTACTGCCGACACCTTTTTGAATAGCGCGCTCAATAGCATCTTTGGGCATAGATTGCCCACGAGCTGTAGCAATGGCCAACCGTAAACGCGGATTCATGTCCGCGTCCTCGCCTCCAAGTTTGGCAGCAACAGTAAGCTCGCGTCCTAATTTAGAAAAAACTTTCGCGCGCTTGGCATCTTGTGCGCCTTTTCTATGTTTAATATTTGCCCATTTTGAATGGCCCGCCATACCGATACTATCCTTTT
>Ga0209692_10003957_pt1 | contig 13845 bp, 14 predicted proteins | sample tdDd472_FD_187129 | JGI IMG/M metagenome (GOLD analysis project Ga0209692, IMG submission 187129) | Marine sediment microbial communities from the Atlantic coast under amendment with organic carbon and nitrate - tdDd47.2 (SPAdes)... | ecosystem: Environmental > Aquatic > Marine > Coastal >...
GCGCAATGTTTTTTGTTTTTGGTTCTTAGTTTTTGGTCAAACCATGTATTTGTAGTTACCAATCACCAAAAACTTTGAAACTTGCCTGAATGAAATCAAAAGTACAACTTAAAGCCATCGTCAATATTAAACAAAACTCAGGTTTTGTTAGCAACATTGCCCCTCATTGAGCCATTAGATTTCCTTTTAGTAGACACTTGTTATAAGAGAATCTAATGGCTCTTTACCTCATGACGGAGTTATTCCAATTGATTCCTAAAAAATGAACTTATTCGTTCCTCTCAGCGTTCGGGACAAATCGCGATATTTACAATACTGATCACGATGCTGATTACAGGTCCTTTAGTCGATATGATATTGATTCCGTATACCAATCAAACGCAGTAGGAACGCTTTGCACCATTTTTCGAAATGAGGGAAGCTGGTGGGCTTGCACTGTATATTTTTTCTAGTGATTGTTTATTGTGTCACTGTTATTTTATGCCACACCGACATTACGTCACCTAAAAGAAACTTTAGTGGATTATATGGTCGAAGTAGAAGAAACGGCATTACAGGTAATATCGTGGAGCACCTGATTTTAGAGTGAAGGTTTTTGATACAGTAAATAGGGAGCGTCAAACGACACTCCCATGAACTTTCTTGTTTATAATTGGTTGCTACTTTGCATATTCTACGCGACGTGTCTCGCGGATAACATGGACTTTGATTTGTCCGGGATATTGCATATCTTCTTCAATGCGTTTTGCAATATCGCGTGCCAATTGAATCGAGGCATAATCATCAACCACTTCGGGGCGGACAATAATGCGGATTTCCCGACCAGCTTGGAGAGCATAACTTTGTTCAACACCATCAAAACCTGTTGCAATTTCTTCAAGTTGTTTAACACGACGGATATATGAATCAAGACTTTCCCGACGTGCACCGGGACGCGCACCAGAAATTGCATCTGCTGCTTCTACGATGAAGGCTTCTACACATTCTTTTTCAACCTCATGATGATGTGCCGCGATACAATTGACAACTTGATTATTTACGCCGTATCGTTTGGCAAATTCTGCACCAATTAGAGCATGAGTCCCTTCAATGTTATGGTCAATCGCTTTACCAATATCATGGAGCAATCCACCCATCTTGGCGATATTAACATCAGCACCTAATTCATGTGCGATCATCCCCGCAATATGCGCTGTTTCTACAGCATGAGCATGTTGATTTTGCCCATAACTGCTGCGGAACTTGAGTTGTCCGAGGAGTTTCAATACTTCAACATTGAGTCCGTGTACACCTGTTTCATAGGCGGCACGTTCACCTTCTTCACGGACAATTTGTTCAACTTCTGCGTTGGTATCTTCAACGAGTTTTTCAATCCGTGCTGGATGAATGCGTCCATCTGTGACTAATTTTGCCATTGTGCGTTTCGCAACTTCACGGCGTACAGGATCAAAACTGCTGATGGTCACGGCTTCTGGTGTATCATCAACAACAACATCAACACCTGTTGCTAGCTCGAATGAACGGATATTGCGTCCATTACGTCCGATGATTCGCCCCTTCATATCATCACTTGGCAGGGGGACGATACTGACTGCAATTTCACTTACGTGCTCGGATGCAAGCCGTTGAACAGCCAATGCAATGACATCTCGCGCTTTATCATTCGCAGTTTCACGCGCTTCGGATTCGACTTGCCGAATAATCCGCGCCATATCATTGCGTGCATCTAACTCGATAGCATCGAGGAGTTCTTGACGTGCTTCTTCAACAGTCATTTGTGCAATGACTTGCAACTTTTCGACTTTTTCATCCTCAAATTCTTTGAGTTCGTTTTCTTTTTTATCCAGTCGGCTCTGGCGTTTATTCAATTGTTGCTCACGTTGTTCGATACGTTCCAGTTGTTTATCCAACTCATTACGTCGACGTTGAATTCGTTCATCTTCATCATCCATTTCCCGACGACGACGACTGATTTTTGCATCGGCTTCATCCATTGATTCTTTTACTTTGCGTTCTCCCTCAAGGATGATAGAAGCCGCTTTGTTATTGCTATTTTCTAAAATTATCTTGGCCTCATTTGATGCCTTGACAATCGCACTTTGCCCCTCTTCTTGTTGCTTCTTGAGTAGGGAATCACGTCCCCACCAAATCCCTATTCCTGCTCCAATCGCCGCGGCGATTATTCCAACAATGATTGTTTCGATTCCCATTTTGGCTAGACGGTATCCATTTTAAGAACAGATACATTCGCCTTGCTCCTTTCATGATCTATGACGGATAAATTATCCACCGATCCTAATCCTATTCATCAACAGCAAAGTAATCGGGTTCAGACTCATCTAACTCCTCAAAGAGACGTTGTATAACATCTTTGATAATTCCATAATCAAAGCCTCTACGTTGGAGTTTTCCACTCAATTTCTGTTTGAATTCTTGACGAGTTTTTCCCTTATACTGTCGAATTTGCTTCACTGCGACACGATATGCAGAATCTTCAACATCTAATATTTCCTCAAATAAGGGATCGAGAATGTCATCTCCAATCCCTTTTTGGCGCAACTCAAACCGCAATGCTCGTGGAGCGCGTGGCTTGAAGGTGTCTCGATTTTCAATCCAAAACCGAGCAAACGCCATATCATCCAAATATCCGAGATTTTGCACTCGTTCCATAGCAATAGAAACAACTGTTTCAGGTATATCTTTTTTGACAAGATTTTGACGAACTTCTTCTGAACTACGGGGTCGATAGGATAAGAAATCAATTGCACGGTTAACTGCTTGATTAATAGCATCTTCATGGGTGAGTAAGGTGATTTCTTCGGCGGTCAAGGTTTGCCCTTTACGCAACTTCGCCGCTTCCATCAATGTTAACCCAAATGCAAATTCATCATCAAGATAGATATTTACGCGCTCTTTATTGCGCTTTTGAATCTCTAATGCAGTGATAACCGCCATAGCAATAACCCAATTTAAAAAACCGTAGTTCATAAGATACTACGGCGGTACAAAACACAAATTACTTACTCAGTGTACCTGTAAGCTAAAAATCCATACTTACTCCAAAGTGGAGCAGTCTATGATGTTACGATTATCCTGTTAAATTGCTAGCGTTATCCACTACAATAACCCAACTCACAAACTTTGTTAGATAAACTTACTGTCACTTTATTTGTTCATCCGTCATGATGACGGGTCGATTTTTGTAATTTGCTATGTACACACCGTATATCATTGATGCGAACAAATATAGCGTATAACTGTTGATTGTATGATGACTATATCTGTTGCTGAGTGTGTTATCATCCACCATTATCTTGTCGTAACTACCATTCCAATTGATGTGAGGTAGTGGTCGGTGGTCTTCAAATTCTTTATTTCTGAGATGAATATTTTGATAAAATGATAATCCATCTATTTGTTTATTATACAGAAAAAATAAATTTCGCAAGTCCCGCGTTGTGGGATGATTCACAACTCGTTACAATTAAAGTTGATTTTGACTAGAACTATAATAGATTTTTGCTATTTTATACAGTTCAGAAATCAATTTTAATCCTCATCTAAACTTTGATGCAGGTATAAAATAGAGACGTTGTATCTTTGTATTGATTATGTTGTAGAATACACGTCTGCCAATACGTAATCAACCAATAAAGTAAGGCATAATGACACGGCAACTTAAAGGCGTACTTGTAACAGGCGGTGGTACATTTCTAGGTGATAATATTGCATCGGCACTCCTAGCAGAAGGAGCTGAGGTAACGTTATTGGTGCGCCACGGTACAGAAGATCGCCTTGGTCCACTGGCACAACGGACGCGCTGGTATACGGCGGATGTATGGGATACGGCTAGTTTGCATGGACGCGCACGGAATCATGCAGTTGTTATTCATACTGTGGGTAGTATGAATGCTGATCCATCTAAAGGATTATCACACCATCGTTTGAATTTTCTATCCGCACGAAATGTTGCTAATATGTGCATCAGTGATGGTGTTCCACATATGGTTCTCATCAGCAGTGTTCATGCGCCATGGGTTAACCGTAGCTATATTAAATCGAAGCGTGAATCTGAAGATTATCTCAGACGAGTAGGTTTGAAATCGAGTATTATCCGTGCGCCCTTGACGTATATACGAGGGTATCCCCGTCCTCTTTTTTACCAATTGATGACTCTATTGGGCTCAATCCCGCCCCTGTCATGGCTTTGGTTTGGACGTGTTGCACCGATGCCTGTTGATATGTTAGCGCGTGGTGTTGCTCGTATTGCACTAGAGGAACAACGCGATAAGGCAATATACTATGCACGTGACCTCCGCAAACGGAATAAACGGGGTGAAGTTCGGCAATCTTCGGATACTATCGAACACTATCACCCCCAACAAAATCAACCAATTGATCCTTTTAAGATGATCGATGAAGAATCACCTTTTGCATGGTCACCAATAGATAAAAACAAGTAGGGTAAACTCGGTCAGCACAAAATCATGATCTTGCGTATAATTACTTTATATTCTTATAACGCAATTTATCATATTATCGTAATCATTCGGAATTAAGGTAATTATATGGCACGGGTAATTATTTTGGGGTCTGCTGGGGCAGTTAATGATGCAAATCATGACTACACTCATTTTCTGCTAATTGGTGAAGAAGATACACCTATTCTGGTCGATGCTGGGTCAAACCCACTCGGTAAAATCAAAGATCTTGGGATTAATGATGAAGATCTACAAGACATCATTCTGACACACTTTCACTCCGATCATGTGGCAGGTGTGCCGAATATGATGATGCACATGTGGCAATTGGGACGTAAAGCTCCGATGCGCTTTTATGGGATTCATCACTGCATTAATCGTATTGAAGACACAATGGAGATGTATGGTTGGCAAGAATGGCCCAACTTCTTCCCTGTCTCGTTTCATCGCATCAGCCAACGTGATAATGCACCATTATTAGAGAACAACGATTTTGTTATTCGTTCGTTCCCTGTTGTGCATTTTATTCCGACAATTGGAATGCGGATTACAAATAAACATACAGGCAAAGTTCTGGCTTATAGTTGTGATACCGAGCCCTGTCCGGGGGTACTCAAAATCGCCCAAGATGCTGATATTTTGATTCATGAGGCAGGTGGTCCACCACCGGGGCATAGTACCGCGCGGATGGCTGGAGAGATTGCAACACAAGCAGGAGTGAAGAAACTCTATCTCATCCACTATCAAGTCTGGAATCAAGACCCAGAGCCACTTGTTGCAGAAGCTGCCGAAACATATGATGGTCCGATTCACTTATGCAAAGATTTTGACGAGCTAGAATTTTAAAGTGGGGTGGGATGAACTCCCATCCCCTAATCTTCTTCTGTAGTTAAGCGTTCCACTGGTACGACTGTCACATGAAGAAAGGTGAAGTCACCGCGTGGTGGCATAATTTGATGAACCTCAAGAATTTCACATTCGATGGGACCAATCATGACACGCGCACCAACTTTAGGTTCTTCGTCCTCGTTTTTGATGCTACCGGGATATTCGCCACTTTGTACAACATAGCTGACTTTATAAATCATAATGGTCGTCTCCTATGTATCTGTGGGGTCGTAGTCACGATGTCGCAGTTTAAAGGATAAGTCCTGAGCAATGTTCCGCATCATAATATAACCGATAGCGGTATCTGCAACACACAGAGCAGTAAATTTATTGTTCGGGATGTTATAGACAACTGTTTCATCTTCTACCCCGATAACAGATGCTGACCGTGTGCCTTCGTCAACTAATGCCATTTCTCCAACAAGCTGACCCGCCCCTAGATATAAGGCTGAATAAGCATTGCCTTTGTTATCACTGACATTGATCTCGACTTGCCCTGATGAAATAACATACATTGCATCACCGGGATCACCTTGTTTGCAGATGATGTCGCCTTTGGAATATGCTTCTTTTTTACTGATTTTACTGATTTGGTCGAGCTGATCTTCACTTAGATCACGGAACAACTCAACACCTTTTAAAATTTGCAGTAATTCGTCCATAACCGTTCTTTCTATTTATTGGGTTATAGGGATTCCATTTATTACTATTATACTCCAATTTATTATGCTGTGCATGTTATTTGTTACCTATCTATCGTTATACATAACATATGCTTTATGGGACGGAAGAACAACATATACCGAACTATTCAGGTTCTAATCTTCTGCCCATGCTTGAGAACGTTCTACGGCGCGTTTCCAACCTGCATACAATGCTTCTCGTTGATCGGCTGACATCGTCGGTTCAAATGTTTTTTCGACTAACCATTGTTGAGCAATCTCTGCTTGCGATTCCCAATATCCGACAGCTAAACCTGCTAGATAAGCCGCGCCTAATGCGGTAGTTTCTGTAATAGTCGGACGTTGTACCGATACGCCTAAAATATCAGCTTGGAATTGCATCAAAAAGTCATTTTCGACTGCTCCACCATCTACCCTTAAGGTATCAAGTGGTAATCCCGCATCTGCCGACATTGCCGAGACTACATCACGGGTTTGATAGGCGATAGATTCTAAGGTTGCACGGACAATTTGAGCACGACCACTGCCACGCGTTAAGCCGACGATTGTGCCACGAGCATATTGATCCCAATAAGGCGCACCTAATCCGACAAACGCTGGTACGACATATACACCATCAGAGCTATCCACACTGGTGGCAACCGCTTCGGATTCTGTCGCAGAATCAATCATTTTCATTTCATCACGCAACCATTGCACCGCCGCCCCCGCCACAAAGATACTGCCCTCAAGCGCATACTGCCTCGCTTGTCCTTCAACTTGCCATGCAACTGTGGTGAGTAAATTATTGGCGGATGCTTGTGGTTGACCGCCTGTATTCATCAGCATGAAACAGCCTGTTCCATAGGTGTTTTTTGCCATGCCAGCATTATAGCAGGCTTGCCCAAACGTAGCCGCTTGTTGATCGCCAGCCATCCCTGCAATTGGAATGGCTTTGCCAAATATGGTTGAATCTGTTTCGCCATAAACCTGACTACAAGGTACAACTTTTGGCAATAGTGAGCGTGGAATATTGAAACGGTCAAGGATCGGTTGTGCCCAATCGCCTGTGTGAATATCAAAAAGCATCGTCCGCGCCGCATTACTGACATCGCTAATATGTAAGCGTCCCCCTGTTAAGTTCCAGACGAGAAAGCTATCAATTGTGCCAAATGCCAGTTGACCTGCTTCAGCTTTTTCGCGCGCACCGTCTACGTTATCCAACAGCCACTTTACTTTTGTGCCAGAAAAATAAGCATCTGTGACTAAACCTGTATGTTGGCGTATCGTCTTGTCAAATCCTTCAGCTTTGAGTTCATCGCAAAATGATGAGGTACGGCGATCTTGCCACACAATCGCATTATGGATAGGCTTACCAGTGGTTTTATCCCAAATAACGGTTGTTTCGCGCTGATTTGTGATACCAATGGCGGCAATGTCATCTGCATTGTCTACAACATCACGCGCAACTTTGAGTTGTGTTTCCCAAATTTCATCGGGATCATGTTCTACCCAACCGGGTTTAGGATAAATTTGCATAAATTCTTGTTGGGATGTTTTAACGATATGCCCGTTGTGATCGAATAAAATAGCACGGGAGGAGGTTGTACCTTGATCGAGCGAAAGAATATGATTTGCCATAAGTAGTGAGTCCTTGTATGAATCATTTTTTATACTGTAAAGATTGTAACGAATCTGATTGGGATTTGTCATCTGTATTGTTTAAATTATGAGGGGTAATGCCGTGTACAAAATGCAGGATCAACGCGAATCCCAGCGTAATCAAACCACTGCTTAATGCCCAGACTGGAAGCCGTTCTAAGATCGCTAATATTACCTCTGGCGGATAATCAGGGAACACATGGGAATGACGAATCACTTTAAAGAGCATCAGCAGGGCGATTATCACACTGGCTGACGCGCCAATACTGCCCCCAATTAATGGGCTGAGTTTTATCAAGGTTGTGGCTTGATATGCTCGATTACCAAAACGCGACATCATAAAATGAGCGACACTGACGATGGCCAATATCCAGCCAAGAAGTACCACACCCCACACTTGATTATCTTCCAATCCAGACCAGACCAGAATAATAATACCGAGTGTGATTATGAGTAGGCGGTTTTTGTAAGTGAGTAGCGGAATTGTGAACATCATAATACCATCATTGTCTAAGTTTATAACAAGACGATACCCGATGTTCACAGTGTGAGTCTAGTGATGTTTACGTGAGACTTGTTTTAATCGGCTGAAATGATAAATCCGAGCGCCATAAGGGGCAATATCAAAGACTAAGCCATTATCAACGAGTCGATCACCCTCACGATAGGTATAGGTTTCGCTAAGGACATCATATAGTCGCCAATCATGATTTGCTAAGCCGCCCCAATGGGATAAATCTAAGCGACCATGTGACCACTCATAAGTAAAGTTGACGATGATAAGACGGAATTCTTCGGCATCCTGCCACGTATACGCAATTGGATTCAGATGTGAGTGATTGCCATCGCCTTCAAATGCTGGCTTGATCTCAAGCATCACCCATTCACCATAGCGATAAATTGGATCGTTCACTTCTTGCAAGAGACGCTTATAGAATTGCTGTAACAGGGGATGATTGGGTTCATCGGGTTGACGATTAATTTGTACAGGCAATTTGATACGTCGTCCACTGAATTGTCCATCGTGGAGTAAGGTCGCGCCCGGTATCGTTGAAATCAAGGTCGCCGCTGGACGCTGACGTTCTGCACCAAATTTATCCATTGCACGCGGTTCGTCATGATTTTCTATAAAGCGGATACTCGCTTTAAGATAGGACATATCTGCTTTGAAGTGTGCTTTGATCTCGTCAACCTCATTATTGACCATGCGATCATATAAGGTTTTGTCGTAGGTATAATCAAATCCTTGTAATTGTAAATCATGTTCGAGATTCCAATAAACCTCTGCCATAAATAGCATGTCTGGATGTGTTTCACGGACAGCTGGAATGACCTGATTCCAGAAATCAATATCGGGCATATCGCCAGCGCGTTTTCCCCAAGTTTTTTTGAAAATATGGTTCATCATCAACATTGCCATATCACAGCGTACACCATCACATTGCGATCCGATGTCGATAAGCGTATCAATTGTGGCTTGACGCAAGGCAGGGTGGAAGGCATTAAACTGGGTGGTATCAATCCATGGTGGGAAGTATGGGTCACGTCCACGCGCCACAACCACACCTTTGCCATCAACCGTATCAGAATAGAAAAAGTCTATCGAGTCATGATCGGCTTCTTCTTGTGTGCCTTGTATAAAATACTCGGGATGCTCACTTATCCACGGATGATCGGTAGATACATGATTCGGCACATAATCCAAAACGAGTTTGATGCCATACGCGCTTAATTGCTTGCGGAAAGTCGCCAACCCATCCCGTCCACCAAGTCGTGGTTCAACATGATAGCCCCCGATGGAATACGCCGAACCGGGAACATCTTCTATTGTGATGTCTGGGAGTGCGCCTTCATACTCATGAATATAGTTGCGCGCACTATCACGGGTGGCTGGACTGCGATACCAAACCCCCATCATCCAAATCGCATCGAAGCGATATGATGCAAGTTCTTTAATGATCGCCTCTGGGATATTTGCTAGTGTGATGTCTTGGTTAAATTGTTTGCTGAGGTCGCGTAACCAAACCCACGTGTTAATTTCGTAGATTGTCGGATTCGGTTGCCAATTGGAGACGGCATCCTTGCCGATAGCTTTTGTGAAGCGGTGTAGTAGATTCATAAATTCGATGATTTCTAATTTGTTGTTATATGGGGTAAGTTTAGCATTTAAACGAGTTGTTGCCAGAGAAAATCTAATTACAGTAAATTTTTGCGTGTTTGAGATGTGCTAAAGTTATCTCATAGAATTGTTGAGTCTGTTCATCATGGACAGCGTGGCCACAATCAAACATCTCGACACGCCCTTGTTTTACATTATCAGTAAAACGCCGTCCGTATTTTTCGGGATTGAGGGTATCGTCTTTGCCCAACATAATCATCAGTGGACAGGTGATATTGTGGGCAACGCTCAAGCTAACATCACCACCAGCATCAACCATCCGCGTCATAGAGCGAACCCAACCCCGTGTAAAACTGGCGGCATCGGTAAAGCCATGTTCTTGTTTTTGTGCATCGGTAATCCAATCCCCCGGATAGGTGCGCTGGAATACAGGACGTAATTCTGCTCCGAAGTTACCGACTGCACCAATTGCAATACAGGATGCCACCCGTTGCGGATGTTGACCTGCTGTAATTAAGACCACTTCGCCACCATCAGAAAACCCGATCAGGTGGGCTTTGGAGATATTTAAGATATCCATAAATGCGATTAAATCGTCTGCGTCCCGCTGATAGAAATTTTCGGGGAAGTCACGTGGTTTAGGTAAGGATTGTCCATAGCCGCGTAAGGTCAAACCAATGACATGAAAACCCTGTTCATCAAGCCAATCCATCACATGACCGAGATGTCCACGCGCTGTTCCTAATAAACCATGTATAAGAATCACAGGGGTTTCAGGGCTATCAGGTTGCATATCTTCGTAGTGTAGGGTCGCACCTGTTTGAATTTCAACGAGTGGCATACGTTTTGTCTTTGTCTGCATTCAAATTACGCCCACGCAGACGGCTTGAAATGCTGATGGTCGTTACCAAGATAAGGATAGAAACTAAGATCATCTCAGGTTGAATAGTGATATTGCCATTAGCAACACTGCCTTTGATAGTGCTACCCACGATCACGCCGAGGGTGTTGCCAACAGATCCACCAACGAGTACGGCGAGTATAAATGGGCGTAATGGTAACTGCAAAATACCCGCCATCGAACTAATCAAGTCTGTAGAAATATATGCTAATTGCATCGTAAGGACAGCCTCAAATGGGTTGCGGTGCATGAATGCAACAAACTCTCCTGCACGTCCCTCGAATTCGGGTTCATTACTGATGAGCCATCGTGACACAACATACATGATCGTAGCAGACAATATATCGGCCGTTAGGGTAATTGGTAATCCTGCTAGCCCATAAACCATACCAGCAGCTAAGATTAATACTGTACCCGGCATAAATAATAGTGGACGCGCGGCATATAGCAAGATAAATAGAAATGGTCCGTACCATGTGTCCCGTAGAATAATGACAAATTGATCAGCAAGCTCCGCGAATGTTAGATCATTAACGACCATTACGAGACGTGCTACAACAAAAATCCCCAACCACAAAGATAGGGCTAGGAATTTTGTTTTATGTTTAACTGTGGTGTGAATTAGATTTGGCATAGTTGATTAGCTTATTCTTCTGGCTCTAAGAATACTTCCCAAGGACCGTTCATACCGCTATCGGTCACTCCATAATATATACGTAGACCCTTTGGAATTTGTTGCACAAGATCATAACGCACACTGTTGCTCTTATGATATTGTCGCCATAATCCGATGCTTCCTTGCCATTTCACCTTACTATCTTGTACGGGATTTCCCTCATATTGCTTGATGGCATAATCCCATAATTTACGTGCCGATGATTGGGTTACATTTCGTACAATACTGCCATTACGCAAGTCATGCATGGTGTAGTAGCGGGTGTTATCCCGATCTTCAACCGCGATAATCTCAACCCCTGCTTTTGGTGGCTCAAAGTCGCCCTCATTTTCGACATGTTGCTGGACGACTTCCAATGCGGGAATACTTTCTGTTGTTGATTGTGCATTATTCATGTCGCTCTGGAAGATCAATCCTTGTTGGACTAAGTTCACAATTTCATCGCGCACTGCCAGATTTGTATCGGTTTCGTCGCGAACAAAAATACGTTCATTATCAATGGCATAAGGACGATCTTCGCCATAAGGTACAATAATCCGAATAATAGTTTTATTTTGTGTCTCTTGAGAATCAATATCAATATCAAGGGATGGTGTAATCATCCGACTAATTTCTTGTTCAAGCAATTCGACAGTTTCCCGAACATTGCTAATGCCAATTGGCTTCTTATTGGGGGATTCACTCAGTCCGACATAGACTGTGCCACCCGTTGTATTGGCAAAGGCACATACATCCGCCACAATAGCGTGGAGATGTCCGCCTTTATGGGCTACTGATTCGTGGAAGGATTGCACGATACTCGCGCCTTCTTCACGCGCTGCTTGCACATAATCAAACGGTTGAAGATTCGGATTATATGGACGTGTCCGTGAAAAATCTGTACCCGAAAATACCTCAAAAATGGCTTCAAAGGAGCGTTCTTGTAATTGAATTTCTGTGACGCGCTCGCCGACACCATAACGGGTAATTCGTTTTTCTTGGAAGGTATCCAAGCTATGGGCATCCGACCCTTGTATACAGTGCATTTGACGCGGATATTCTGGTTTTGCACCATTAAAAAAGCGTTGTGTTGACCCACGTCCGCGGCGGGATAAATCTGTTAATTCCAGCGCATGGAGATGTTTGTCCTGCGTATATGCAATTCTCGTTTGCCCGCCAAAATCCATCCCACGCATCGCAACACCATGATTAGAATTGGCATGTGCCGCAATACATAATCCGCCCGCCTCATTAATCATCCGATAAGCCGTCAACACATCGTCTGTTGAGCCAGCCGCTGCATTGCCACTATCTAATACATCATAGGGAACATTCAGGCTTAATAGGAGATGTTCAATAAAGCGTGTTGATGTATTGGGAGGGAAGATACCTAATATGTGGAAACCAAATGTGGCGGTAAATTCAAATCCCGGTAAAACAAGGACTTTATCTAATAACCGTCTATATTCTGCTAATAACCGTAATTCATCGGCTTGGGTGCGTCCCGTTTGTTCTAAAAATTCGAGACGACTAATTTCTTCCATCATCGTCGCATACCCATTAACCGTGTTATGGTCAGTGAATGCAAGGATGTCGATGCCACGTTGTTCAGCTCGTCTGAGGATGTCAACGTAATTTGCATCTTTGTTAATATAATCTGCCGATGCTGGTGTATGGATATGTAAATCCATACGATACCATTGCCGTCGGGTTTTCTTTCTAGTTGCCATAGTCTCTCATCATGTAGTTGACATCTTAGCCATTAATAAGCTCATTAAATAGTCTGGGTAAATCCCCCGGTTCAAAGGGTTTGACGAGAAATACATTTGCGCCAGCCGCCATAACTTCGTCTTCAACATTCATCCCTGATGCGATAATGACAGGAATGCTCTGTAATGTGTCATGTTTGCGTATCTCTCTGAGGACAACAACGCCTTCTGTATCTGTAAGATGGTAGTCCATCAAAAAAATATCGGGATGAAATTCTTCTGCCCGACTGATTACATCACCGCCACGGCTAACAGACACGACTTCAAATCCATCTAATTCCAACAGTGTTTCTAATAACGACGTGGTTGTTTGATCGTCGTCAACAATCATCACTTTTGCCACTTTTGCCTCCAACCGTAAATAACAGTGTCAAGCCAATATCATTAGGCTGACACCGTTGATATAAATGAATGTATCGTTGTAGTGTAACCCTTAACAACGACTGTGTCTAGTTTACTCGCGTTCTAGCGCAACCGCCAATACATCATCGACATGTTCTGCTAAAACGAAGGTGATTTCGGCACGGACTTCATCTGGGACATCATCCAGATCATTCTCATTTTTCTTAGGCAAGATGATCGTATCGACACCGAGACGATGGGCGGCAAGTACCTTGTCTTTGATACCACCAACAGGCAAGACCTGTCCACTTAGCGTTAATTCACCGGTCATTGCGACGTTGCTTTTGGCGGTTCGCCCTGTTAGCA
>Ga0209692_10003958_pt1 | contig 13844 bp, 13 predicted proteins | sample tdDd472_FD_187129 | JGI IMG/M metagenome (GOLD analysis project Ga0209692, IMG submission 187129) | Marine sediment microbial communities from the Atlantic coast under amendment with organic carbon and nitrate - tdDd47.2 (SPAdes)... | ecosystem: Environmental > Aquatic > Marine > Coastal >...
CAAGCGTTTACCTCTTTTTGCAACCAGCAGCAGTACGGTAATTATTGGTGGAGCCAGCGGTACCGGAAAGGAACTTATCGCCCGCGCCCTGCACAATCTCAGCCCACGAAAAGACAAACCATTTATCATGGTAAACTGCGCCGCCATCCCTGACAACTTACTGGAATCTGAATTATTCGGCTATGTACAAGGTGCATTTACGGATGCCAAAAAAGACAAACCAGGTCGCTTTTCACTGGCTGATGGTGGCAGCTTATTCCTGGACGAAATTGGCGAGATATCGCCTACCATGCAAGTGAAACTACTTAGAGTTATTCAGGAAAAAGAGTTTGAGCCTCTTGGCGGAATCGAAACCAAAAAGGTCGATGTTCGCATAATTGCTGCCAGTAATAAGAATCTGGCCGAAGAAGTTGAAAAGGGAAACTTCAGAGAAGATCTGTTTTACAGGCTTAATATCATCCATATTCAGCTTCCTCCTCTAACCGACAGACGTGATGACATCCCCTTGCTGGTTGAGCATTTCATTAAGCGTTTCAATGCCTTACAGGGACGGCACATCAAAGAAATCGCCGACGATGCCCTTGCAGCCCTGATGCTTGCACCACTTCCCGGAAACATCCGCGAGCTTGAAAACATAATAGAGCATGCCTTTGTTATGTGCCAGGGAGACATCATTCAATTATCCCACCTGCCCCAACAGTTCGAGCTTTATGAACCACAGCAAGTCGAAGTAAGCGAACAAGCCGACAACACTTTCGAAGCTGCCGAAACCCGTGTTATTTCCCAGGCTTTGCAAAAACATCATGGCAACCGTTCTAAAGCAGCCAAAGAGCTGGGTATCTCCAGAAACACGCTCTGGCGCAAAATGAAACGTCTGAACCTCCTCGATTGAAATAAAAAGATAGTCCCGATCCCACAACCAAGACATAATTTTTCACAAACCAAGTAGTTGGCACACCGATTGCAACATACTATCCGCAGCGTGTGTTTTTATGAAAAAGTGTTTTAAATATGAGACATCAGAATTAAGGAGAAAAAATGAAACTCGCAATCAGTGCTACTTCAGATGGATGGGACGCTCCAGTAGATGAACGCTTCGGGCGAGCCAAATGCTTTGCCATCATCACAATTGATGGTGACAAACGCGAGATTGAAAACACTTCCAATACTCAAAACCTGCAAGCAGCGCAGGGAGCAGGAATTCAGGCTGCAGCAACTGTCTCCAATTCAGGAGCCACTATACTGCTGACAGGTCATGTCGGGCCAAAGGCTTTTCGTGCTTTGGAAGCCGGAAAAATTGAAATCTGTACAGGTGTCAGTGGCACAGTGAAAGACGCCCTGGAAGGATACCTTGCAGGAAATTACAAAATCAGCAAAGGCGCAGATGTGGAGGGACACTGGTGAGCAAACACACAATAGCAATCGCATCGGGAAAAGGTGGCACAGGAAAAACCACAATTTCCGTATCCATGGCTCTTGCTTTGGCACAAAGTGGCGAGTCTGTTAGCTTTAAGGATGCAGATGTTGAAGAACCTAATGCTCACCTGTTTTTAGATGTTGATTTGAAAAAGAAGTCGGATGTTTCTGTACTGATACCGGAAATAGACGAAGCTAAATGCGATGGCTGTGCCGAATGCCAGAAAGCCTGCGCTTTCAACGCCATTACAGTAATGGGTTCATTACCTCTGGTGTTTACAGAGCTTTGCCATGGTTGCGGTGCCTGTACTTTGGTTTGCCCACAAAAAGCCATTACAGAAGTACCAAAAATTATTGGAAGGCTGGATTCAGCAAAAGTCGATGAAATGTCATTCTCCCGAGGCATACTTAATGTCGGTGAGGCAATGTCATCGCCCATTATCGCCAAACTGCGTGAAGAAAACGGAACAGATGCGGATTGGACAATTATCGACGCACCTCCCGGAACCTCTTGCCCGGTAATCAACTCCTCCAGAAATGTGGACTATCTTATTTTGGTCACCGAACCCACACCTTTTGGTCTTAACGACCTTGAGTTGGCTGTTGGTATGGCTCGCGCACTTGAGTTGCCGCATGGCGTGATTATTAATCGTGCAAACCTTGGTGACAGAGAAGTTTACGATTATTGCACCCGTGAACAAATTCCTATTCTATTGGAGATTCCATTTGATCGCAAAATCGCGGAAGGTTACGCCAAAGGACAGACTCTGATCGTTTCACAACCGGAATGGTCGGAGAAACTTGTTGAGTTGGCCTTTGATTTGGTTGGAGGACGCTCATGAAACAATTGGTAATTCTAAGTGGAAAAGGCGGAACCGGAAAAACTTCTATCACCGCTTCTTTTGCAGCCTTGAGCAAAAACTTTATTCTGGTTGATGCAGATGTTGATGCTGCCGACCTTCACCTTGTAACAAGCCCTGAAATTCTTTCCACTCATGATTTTATTGCAGGACAGGAAGCTGAAATCAATCCAGACCTGTGCGAAGGATGTGGAAACTGCAAGGATCTTTGTCGCTTCGATGCCATTATGGAACAAGACGAAACCTACACGGTTGATCCATACGCCTGCGAGGGTTGCGGACTTTGTGCGCGCTACTGCCCAACAGATGCAATTGCAATGAATCCGGTTGTTTCTGGTCAATGGTTTAAATCCGAAACCAAAAACGGCCCGTTCTATCATGCCAAGCTGGGTATTGCTGCGGATAATTCAGGAAAGATGGTTGCAACCATTCGCGAGCAGGCAAGCAATGCTGCACAGGAAAATGGTCAGGATCTTGTAATCATTGATGGCCCTCCGGGAATCGGCTGCCCTGTAATTGCATCTTTAACCGGTTGCGATCTTGTATTTGTCATTACGGAACCAACCCCGAGTGGACTGCATGACTTGCAGCGCGTTACCGAATTGGCCCATCATTTCAAAATCCCGGTTCTGTCGGCTGTAAACAAAGCAGATCTTGATGACGAAATGACAGAAAAAATCGAGAAATACTGCGAAGAAAACAATATCAGAACCTTAGGCAGAATTCCGTTTGATCCGGCTTTTGTAAAGTCAATGATAAACAAGGTCAGTATTGTTGAGTATTCCAGTGGCGCAGGAGCCATGGCAGTGCGCAATATCTGGCAAAAGGTAAATTATCAACTGGAGCTGGAAAACTAGAATGAACGATAGTAGGACAGAGATGAAAAGTGAAGAATTTACATTGGAGCTTAATGGTACATGCATTGAATGCACCTCGAAAAAGCAACTCGGTGCAATCAGTGAGGCTCTGATGTTTGATGACACAGTTGATGTGGTTAAATGTGAAAGTGATTACAATTTTCTGTTGCAATTTTTAAGAAGCACCGATTTCAAGAAGATGCGCAGTGAAAATGAAATTCTGGATGGAAATTATAAGTTGACTGTAAAAGTTGTAGCTCATTCAGACAACGAATTTGAGGTTATTCCATTAAGCGAACCAGTAAAAATAAATGCAGCAACTGCTGAAACTGATGAAAACTTATTGTGTACCAACAAAGAGTTCTGCAAGGAACACAACATAACAAACGAAAGGAATATCAAATGAAAGTAGCAATCCCCGTAGCCGAAGGAAAATTATGCAGCCATTTTGGACATTGCGAAAAATTCGCCTTTGTCGATCTTGATATGGAAAATCAGACAATTCTTGGCAGAGAAGATATGGTTCCGCCAGCACACGCACCCGGAGTTATTCCTCCTTGGGTAGCTCAACAGGGAGCCGAAATAGTATTAGCCGGCGGTATGGGCGGAATGGCCATACAGATTTTCGAAAGCAATGGTGTAAGGGTTCAGGTTGGCTGCGCCTCTATTGAACCTGAAGAACTGGTCAAGCAATACATGGCAGACTCACTGGAAATCGGCATCAACAGTTGTAACCATGATGAAGAAGGCAGCCATGAATGTAAGCACTAGCTGCTTTGGCCATCTCTATTGTTTTAGCATTGTACCGTGACCTTAACATAAAGGATCGAATTCCATGATTGTTGCAATTGCATTATTCAATCAAGAAATTTCACCACGATTTGATTGTTGTCGCAAACTTGCTTTTGTCGGCTTGGAAGATAAAATGTGCGATGCTGAATACATTGAGATGCATCAACCCGGCAGTAATAATTTGCACAATGAACTTCTTACCAAAGATACCAGCGTTTTGCTTTGCGGTGGAGTTCGTCGATGTGATCTGTTTCGACTGGAGTCTGTTGGCGTACACGTTGTTTACGGTCTTGCCGGCAATGCTGAAAAACGCTTCGAGGAGTTCTGTGAGGCAAATTGTAATAATCAGTGTTTTTTGAATTTAATATCCGAAAAACGAAAATCCCAACTTGGGAAGGAAGACGAGGAAATAATGCCTGGATTTAATGGAAGAGGACCAGAGGGTAAAGGGCCAAGAACTGGAAGACAGCGCGGTCGTTGTCGCATTCCGGCTTCTGCCACACAAGCTGACGCTGAAAATGAATTAACCGACACAGAAGAAACAGATGTGGACGAGCTCGAAACACTTAACGGCAGAGGTCGTGGCATGGGTCGTGGTCCTGGACGCGGACAAGGACGCGGACTGGGTAATGGCCGGGGACGTGGCCAGGGCATGGGCAGAGGAAGAAACAGCCAATAAATTCAGAATTGATTTCTGGCTTAAACTGCCTGCGCAATGTCGTTAAGAATAAACAGCTGTACCAAAACCAGTAATAAAAGGTCTGTTACTGATATGAGTTTTGCAAACGTAAGAGTCACGATTGTAAAACATGGTCGGAGGAAATTTGAGATGAAGGAAAGAATTTTAGTTGTAGATGATGAAAAGGATGTCAGAGAGTTCATGATGAATTTTCTGACCGATCATGGCTACAGTGTGGACTATGCAATCGACGGTAATCAAGGTTTGGAGAAACTTCAGGCTACAAAACCGGATCTGATTCTATTGGACATTCAAATGCCTAATGAAACCGGAGTGGGTTTTTATCGCAAGATGTACATGAACAAGGAAATAGAAAACATTCCTGTGATTATCATTTCCGGTATGCCCGGTTCCAACATGAGCCTGAACGAAAGGATACCCATCATTGACAAACCAATTGATACTGATAGGCTTTTGAAGCAGATTGAAGTAATGCTGGACTGAAAGCCTTGGCATTTACAACTGGAATATTTTCCTTAATCTTTGCAAAAGCGGTCTATCTCTGGTATATGCAGGCCACTAGGCTTGTTTAACATTTTGTGGCAAAATCTGCTGACAAGCTTTTTTGTCACAATGTAAGATATCGCTTTTACAGTCGTTATCTTTTCGAATTTCCAAATGGAGGTTGCAGTGGAACTATTTACACTTTGTAAATCTGAACAATGGCAGGAAATACTTGAAAAACTGAGTCAGAAATCAAAACTGGTTATGTCCTTGACTGATCCTGGTGGCAAAATATTTTTGACTTCGTCGGGTGTGCGTAATCCGCTCTGCACCGAAATTAGAAACAAGCCCGAAGCCTTGAAATTTATCTGTAGCCAAACCAATACAGCCATGACACAGATGGTTTCCAGAACCAAAGAGCCGGTGGTTGAGACATGCGAAGGCGGTATGCTGAGAGTCGCAGTGCCTGTGTTGTTTGAGGGTGAGATTTTGGGTCAGATAACCGGCTGTGGTGTGCTGGATAATCCTGACGAAATTGATGCCTTCTACCTTTCCAAGCAAACAGGACTGGAAGAATCCGTCATAAATGAAATGATCAAAGACATCGAGATTTGCCTGGAAGAAACCGTTGCCTCATTTTCAAATGAAATACTGGACGAACTTCAGAAAATAGGCTGACTTTGAATTAAGACAAAAAAAATGGCGACAGGGTTAAACTCTGTCGCCATTTCTTTATGTATCAGAACTAAACTTAGAAGTTGTAAGAGATGTTGAATAAGGCACGATGACTTATGGCTTCTACACCGATGGGATCAAGAAGTTCTGTTGCACTTTTGGATACACGATATTTGGTTTTCAAATACATATAGGTAACCTCTGTTGCAAAACCTGAACCGAAATTAAATCTGTTGGTTAGATATATTGAGCTATTCTCATATCTGAATTTTTCAAGATTTGCTGCTGAATTATTTTTAGTTAATACACCATCTACCATTGAGTAAACATCATCGCGAATTTCCAAGCTGTCTTCATCCGGTTTATCAATTGAATAACCTGCAATTATAGTCCACAGTTTGAAAGGTTTGTAAGTAAGGTCTACCCAGCCACCCATACTTTTAATTTCTTCAAGACTTGTCGGGTTTACATCCTGGAAAACACCACCCATAATATCAGCCATCATCTGGCCATAGAAGAATTCACCGCGCAGATGCAAGTTATCTAAAATAGGCAACATCATTTCGACATCAACATGCCAGCTATCAAAGCTATCTTTTGAGATAAGAACATCACCCTGGTCGTCAAGCCACTGTTTTGGGTTGTTCAAAGAAGCTCTCTGCCAATGACCACCAACACCGATCATGAATTTGGTTTTGTTCCACAAAGCTGCTTCATAAGCGACACGACCCTGAAGCATGGGTATTGCACTATCTTCACCATCGTTGTTACCATCACCATCATAGTCGGCATTGATAATATCGAACGGACGAGCGATTGCAGCTTCTACCCAGATACGATGTTTGTCTGCAATAAGAGGTTTAAAGCTGAAACGCAGTTGCGGTCTTCTGAAACCGACACTACCAATAAGAGCATTAGCTGTATTTGAATCACCACCTGAGTGAACGTGTGAAGAGAAGGTGTCCCAATGGTTACCGCCCATAATTGCAAACCAGCCCCAGTCGAGGGTCAGAGCTGCAATACGCATACGTGGCAATGCTTTCCAGGTAGCGGTTGAAGTATCTCCACCATTGAAATCAAGCTCAAATCGTCCTGAAAGTTTGGCTTTGATTGTAGTGATTTCAATTGCTTTCAGCTTGAAGCCAAAACGGGAGTTTCTGGCACTAATATTTGATTCATAATCATTATTGTCATCGAAAGTTCTTCCATTTACAGTTCCACTAGAATTTCTCAGAACCCAAAAAGCCCAGGTTGCACCAGAGGCGGTACGGCTGCTTTCAAAGGCATAATCGAGTCTTGCACGACCATAAAACTTGATATAGTTACCGACTTTGGCAACAAAATCACCGTCTTTTTTAGCAACTGGTGCTGCTTTTTTTTCAACTGGTGCCGGTGCAGGTTTTTTCATTTCGGCTTTCATTTCAGCAATCTGCTTTTGTAAAGCTTCAATCTCTGCATCGTAGTTTTTTGCGGGTGCCGGGGTGGGTTCTACTTTAGACGCAGGTGTAGTCGCTTCAACTTCCTCTTGTGCCAGAGCGGGCGTAATCATCAATAGCATGCTCATAAATATCAACATCAACTTCTTCATTTCTCTCTCCTGTCTGTTATTATGCAAGAAATCCTTGCACATAAATATTGGTTAGCAGTGGCTTCCAACAGCTCACAACCCCTAGTAATTTTTTTACAACGTTCAATAAAACCCTATTCGCACCGGGTAACCAAAATACTACATTTCATATAATATATTGAGACGTAATAGCAGATTTCATAAAAAAATCAAATAAAAAAATGCTCTCACACCCATAAATCATGCATTAGTAGAATCGGCAGTTGCAGAATTTTCTACAGCAGATTCAGGAGCATGAGTGCTTCAAACACATAAACATACTCAAATTAAATTGTAAATATACGCACCTATGTTATTGGAAACAAGCAGTGTTTACTTTCTTCCAGCACCACGTCTTCCTCTACCATCTGACTGATATCTCTTGCCTTTTCCACCTCTAGCACTATCGTTGCGTTTGGAAGAACTACTGCCTCTGCTGTTTCTCGGCTTGCGGTTATCTCCAGATTTACTATCTCTGGTCCGCTGGCTGGAAGAATCCGCTGAAGACTTCTTCTTTTTTGGTACATATTTGCCTTTTGGCTTTGACTTGCCAAATTCTTTTTTCGGTTCTTTGGGTGGCATCTGATAAGTATTTTTCGGAACTTTTACTTTTCTGCGCCTTTCACTTGGATCAATCAAACCAGCGGTTTCATATAACATCAACACTTCAGCCGCGGTCAAAGGTCTTACATCGCCAGGCATGATGTCGTCAATTCGCAAACCCGCAAACGAAACTCTTTTCAGTTTCATTATCGAAGCACCAACAGCCTCAACAATTCTTCGGACTTCCCTGTTACGACCTTCTGTTAAAATAAATTGGTACCAGGTATTTTTGTCGGTAGATCTTATTTTCTCGACCGGAACGGGCTGTGTCGGGCCATCATCCAGCATTACACCTTGTTCTATTGTGTTAATCTGAGTTGCCGATAGCTTGCCTTTAACTTTAACTTCATATTCCTTTGGAACCATGCTGGACGGATGGGTCAACTTATGAACTAGTTCTCCATCGTTTGTTAAAAGCAAGGCACCTTCGGTATTGTAATCAAGTCGGCCAGCATTAAAGAGTCTTCTCTTCTCTTTAATCAGGCTATAAATAACCGGACGGCCAGCTTCATCACTGTGAGAAGTAATCATTTGTGGCGGTTTATTCATCAACAAATAGATCTTCTTATCAAACTCTATTGTTTTGTCATCAACCTGGATTTTGTCTTTTTCAGGATCGGCAGTTGTTCCGAGTTCGCGTACAACTTTATTGTTCAACTTGACTTTGCCATCCATGATAAGCTGTTCTGCTTTTCGTCTGGAACAAATTCCGGCCCGGGCTATCAATTTCTGTAAACGTTCTTTTTTCACTTTTTCACCTGTGTTGCTTATTCTTCAGAAGCACTATTTTTTTTCAACAGAGTCGGTTTCATCTGCCGACCTTGTTTCTTCTTCATCTGTATTTGTATTATTATTCATTAATTCCGCACCTGCAATGATTTCCACCTCTGCAACGACTTCCTGATCATCCTGATCATCCTCATCCTGTTCGTCGTATGGTGTGCGGTTCATTATCTCATCAACAGTCTCATCGACAGTCTTAACAGCCATTTCCAGATTCTCTGCAGCACGCATCAGATCTTTGGCAGAAGCAGTTTCATCCGCTCTTGATTCCGGCACTGCAAACATATTGTCCTGCTCTTCTTCAGCCTTGGCAACTTCGTCCCGGCTGTAAGTTGCATCAACAATCGCCTGATGTTCTTCGCTCAACTCCTGAAATTCCTGCAAGGTGGGAAGATCGCTCAATGCGCGCATATGGAAGGTTTCGAGGAAATCTTTTGTGGTTCCGTAAATCATCGGACGCCCCGGCTCTTCCAGTTTTCCAAGAATCTTGACCAGTTTTTTCTCAAGCAGAGTTTTAAGCACGCCACCAGCATCCACGCCACGAATATCTTCAATGTCTGCACGAGTAACGGGCTGTCTGTAGGCAACAATCGCCAAAGTTTCCAAAGCGGGACGTGAAAGTCTGGTTGGTCTGGATTTCAGCATTTCGCGAATAAACGGGGCGCAAATGGAGTCACTTCTAAACTGATAGCCTTTGTTAATTTCTTCAAGGTGAAAGCCTCTGCCATCATCCTGATATTTTTCAATCAACTCTTTTATCACTTCACGAACTTCTGCCCGTTTTGCATCCGGTACAGCGTTGCACAATGAGTTAAGAGTGAGTACTCGACTTGATACAAAAATAATTCCTTCAATGATTTTTTTCAGCTCTTCTTTTGGTACCTGCCAAGCTTCTTCCGCCTCTTCCTCGTCTGCGTCTTTGTCTTCAGATTCGGTCTTCTCAGTTGCTTCTTCCTGAGCTTCCTCTGTGGCATCTGCTTCGTCTGCTGTCACTTCTTCCGAATCTGTTTTGTCATCTGTTGTTTGCTCTTCTGATGCAGGTTCATTGTCAACTATTTCTTCTGCTGCTGCTTCCGCTTTGGTTTCATCTTCTGCAATAGAATCTTCTTCAACGGTTTCTTCAGATTCCACATCAGATATTTCTGACTGAATTTCTTCTGTCACCGATTCCTTCTCTTCACTTAATGAAACTGCCTCTTCAATATTTTCATCAAGCTCGGATACTTCCTGACTCGGCTCAGTGTTTTCATTTTTTTCGTCTGACATGTCTTATGCCTCAGTCTCACCATTGTTATTATCAGGATTGTCCTGATCTGCCACCAGCCTTGAAAGAATCTGCTCATCACTGGGGGCTGATTTTCGTATAGAAATATAAATCTCACCTTTATCAGATGTCTGATAAATTCTCATTGCCATAAGTCTCGTCAATTCCAGAATACCAAGAAATGTTGCAACAAGATCGGGACGGGAATAAACGTCTACAAAAAGACTTCTGAAAGATACCCTTCCACCTTTTCTTACGGTCTGGAGAATTGTAGAAATCTTGTCTTCCACTTTTACAGAATCTAATTGCACTTGATGAGGAGCATGTTTCTTGGCGTTATCCAACAGCTCCTGAAAAATTTCAATAAGCTGAAAAACGGAAACTTCCTCAACATCAACTTCATCATTTTTAGGAGCAACCGCTTTCTCTGGCGGACGGACAAATACATCCCTGCCAAGCATTGGACGACTTTCCAGCTTCTCCGCAACTTGCTTGTACTTCTGATACTCCAGCAACCTGCGAACAAGCTCTTCTCTGGGATCGCCCTGCTCTTCTTCCTCCTCGCTATCATCTTCGCCAGGTGGCAAAAGCATTTTTGATTTGATGTGTGCCAGTGTTGCCGCCATGACAAGGAAATCGCCTGCTAAATCGAGGTTCAATTCCTGCATATATTTAACATATTCCAGATATTTTTCCGTAATTATGGAAATAGGAATGTCAAAAATATCCATTTCGTGCTTCTTAATCAGGTGCAGAAGCAAGTCAAGCGGGCCGGAGAATTGTTCCATCTCAATGATAAAAGGATCAGTAGCAGTATTTTTAACATGCTCTTCAACACTCACATCAGAATCGGCTACAGCAGTACCGCTAGCCTCATCGGGCTTTTCTGGCGTGTCTTTCTGCTCTGATTCCTTTGTTTCTACAGAGCTGTTTTCGACCTCGTTTAGGTCGTCATCCTGTATAATATCATCGCTCACTATACATTCCTCCAACTAAGCAGGAAGTTTTAGCCTTTTCCACCTATTAATGCAAGTTCTTTCGAATATCACGCAACAGGGAAAGAAAATATGAACCATTATTCATTATGCTTGTAAGATCACCATTTAATTTGACAAAATCCCTCCCTTGCCCCTATGATACCGCAGATTTTGGCTTCTCAATATTGTTGGATTTAACCCTGAAGGAGAACCACTGATGAAAACACGCTGTACCAAATTGTCCAAAATGTCCTTACTGCTAATTCTTTTCATTTTACTTGCATGTTCCTGCAGTGATGAAACCACCCCCCAAACAGACGGTGATATTGATAATGAATCTGCTGAAAATGAGCAGGATTCAGATCAAATAACCGATGGCGATTCCGAGCTTGAAGCAGAACCTGTCACACCGACAAGCTTCAAAATTGGTTATGGTGAAATAGACATAACTCCATTTGAAGACTTTGACAGGGTGCTGGTCGGTTCCTATGGAATCCCCGGACTCGAAAGAGCCATGAAAGGCGTACATGATCCCCTTTGGGCGCAGGCTGCACTCATAGTAAACAACGCGGGCGAGTCCATGCTGCTGATAACCGTGGATTTATGTGGCTATATGTTCGAGTTTGATCAAGCCGGCCCCGGAATACGAGAACTAAGGGAAAACATTGTCAATGTGCTTAAAGATAAAGTAGAACTAAAACCGGAAAATATTGTCCTAACTTCCAGTCATAATCACACATCTACCGACCTCTTCGGCTCTGCACAGGATGTAAACACAACCATACCGAGAGATCTTCTCGAATGGCATGTTGAAAAAATTACCAAAGCCGCTGTCGATGCCGCCGAAAACATTCAGGATGCTACACTTCTTTTTGCTGAAACAGAGTTACCGGGATACGCCGGCAGAGATCAGGAACCTTTGAACAGTGGCAATTACTGCTCTGAAGTCGTTGACGATTCCGTGATTGTTATGCAGGCCAAAGATGCCAATGGAGATGTGATAGTTACCATTGCAAACTACACCAAACACCCCACTCAAATTGACTGGACAATACTCGAAGCCTCTGCCGACTTTATCTATGGATATCGCGAACATCTGAGCAAGCAAATCGGTGGAAAAGCCATGTATATTCAAGGCTTTGAAGCTGCAGTACATGATGGCCCCAGAATTGAGGAACTAGAGGGTGAGCCACAAAGCTACGAAAAAGCCTACAATATGGGTGTGGTTCTGGCCGAAGCTGTATTTGCCAGCTTTGAAAACCTGGAAGAAGCCGATGAGTTTGAGATCCAGCACAAGGAAGAAATTGTTAAAATAACCAGCCACGGTTTTTTTTGGGACATGGAAAACTACATGGGTGTTCACATGAGAACATTTGAGCCTGGTGAAGGCAATAACTTCATCCTTAAATATGTGCCAGTCTCCTGGCATAAATTAGGCCCGGCTCAGTTTGTTGCATGGCCCGGAGAACCATCTCCAGAATACAGCCTCAAGCTGAAAGCCAGAATGTCATCCAAATACAACTTCATGGTTGGTCTGGCAAACGACCAGATTTCTTACATAGTAGATCCACAATCTGTTGAAGATGATCCGACAGGAAAACTTCTGGTTAATGAAGTAGCTTTTGGCCCCGGACTTGGTGCGGGGGAAACTCTGATGGAATCGATGGAACGGATGGAATTTCTAACTCCTGTTGAGTAGTTAAACAGAACAAATATAAAAAGGCGGATAACCTGATTGAGTTATCCGCCTTTTCTATTTATAGATTTAGTTATTATTAACCCAGAGCCTATTTCATAGTATTTTTCGATCCTACTGATCAAAGAATCGCTCATCCCGAGTTCCGACCAAAGGGAGGTGTATCGAGGGATTCTCGCATGTATCAACAACACTTCGATACAATTTTACTATGCAAAATCACTCAGCGTGAGCGTCAATAAATAGTCTATCCTTTAGTTGCCAGACTATTGGCTACTTTTAGAATTTCATTCCTTTTGTAAACCAGCCTCTAAGCAACCATGCAATAGTAGTTCCGCCAATTGCAACACAGGCAAGAACAGTAAACATCATATAGGGTGAATCCACAAAGGCAATCTGCCCGGCTGCAATTCTTTCTCCCATGATTGGTGTACCTTCTTCAAATGCGGGACACCATCTGGCCAACATATGACCTGAAATAAGTGCTAGAACTGTTTTAGCGAGGAAATAGGGAACCATGGAAAGCCCCATGTATGTTCCTTCCTGACCTTTAGGAGCGATGGCTGCGGTATATTCCTGCAAACGTGGTGACCAAATTAATTCACCGAATGTCAACACCACCAGAAATGCGATTGAAGTTGCATAGGTAAAGGTCACAATATCAATTCCAGCAAATATGCCATAGTGCGGAACAGCACAGATAAACATTGATAATGAGGTTATGAAAGCACCAACAACAAGCATTTTGAACACATTGAATTTATTAAGAATCGGAATAATCAAAACAAGCCCGATAAAAATCAGTGCAGGGTTAATCGCTTGTAATAGCCCCATGGCGACATCAGGCCCGATAACTCTTTCCCAGTATTTCGGATGCAGCAAGCCCAGATACAAAAAGACCATACGAACACCCAAAAGAAGTGTAACAAGGGCAGTGAAACGCCAGAAAACAGGCTCTGATCCAACTGATTTTATGATATGGAGAACTTTTGCAAAACCTTTTGGCTCGTCTGAATCTGTGGCCGGCTCTTCCTCCGGTTCTTCATCTTCACCGACAGCCTGTTCGATATTTTTGATACCAAGAATAAGAGGAATCAGGCAAAGTAAGGACATTGCAATACCAAAGCTGAAA
>Ga0209692_10003959_pt1 | contig 13844 bp, 18 predicted proteins | sample tdDd472_FD_187129 | JGI IMG/M metagenome (GOLD analysis project Ga0209692, IMG submission 187129) | Marine sediment microbial communities from the Atlantic coast under amendment with organic carbon and nitrate - tdDd47.2 (SPAdes)... | ecosystem: Environmental > Aquatic > Marine > Coastal >...
TATAAATAATAAAAACAAGAATCATGAAAAAACTTAGTATTTTAGTATTATTAATCATGGCTTTAATGTCATGTGAGGAAAGCGAGATAAAATTACAAACAGACGTAATAGACTTTTACAATTGGAATATGCAGGAAGTATCAGAAATGATAATATTCAATCCCATCGATGCGGACAGAATAGATAGATTCCATGTTGTAATATTTAGCGATTATGATATTTGCATGTTTAAGGTACTCGACATCTCGGAGAGTGGCAACGTGACAATTGAAGGAGATAAGATCATAATGAGCATTGATGAAGGAGGAATATTCGACAATGAAAGTTTTAATAGTACAGATCAGTTCAGGGGTAATGTAGTTATAAAATATTATTAAAAATGTGTTTAGGATTTACTATGTACTCAGAAATGCACAAAGAACGGTACGTTAAATTAATGAAACGTGTTGCAGAGTGTAAAGCTATGGATGATCTTAGAAGCCTAAAGAATGAATTTGATGATATTAAGGACGAGTATTCATCTGCTAAGGTCAATTTTGCCTTTGAATTGTTATATCAGAAAAGAGCAGAATTAAAAGACATTTGACAATAAACTTAATTATTTGTAAATTTGCAGTATGGCTTACACTGAAAAATACAAACGCGATAACGCAAGAAAGACTAATAGTAAATTAAATCCAGACGGATATATTTATATAGTCAAATTAAAAGGGTTTGATATTTATAAAATCGGTGTATCTAATAATCCAAACAGAAGATTAAGAGACATAAATTCATATATGCCATTTGAAGTTGAATTATTAATGATAGAATGGTTTAAGAATGCATATAATTTAGAAGAGTGCATACATGACAATTTAAAGGATAAATTATTAAGGCATGAATGGTTTAGATTAACAGAAAATCAAATATCAGATATAATTATAGCATTAAAAAATATGTCTGCAGTAGGAAACTTTTTAATTAGAAAATGATGGGAGCGCCAGAGGGGAATAAGTTTTGGGAATTACGTTCTAAACATGGAAGGGATAAAATATTTAGTACACCTGAGATAATGTTAGAAGCAGCATGTGAGTATTTCGAATGGTGTGAAAACAATCCTTTATTAGAACACGATTATGTAGGTAAGGATGCAAAGGAAGTAAAGAAGGCTAAAATGAGGGCTTTTACACTTCATGGGCTAACTCTATACTTAGATGTAAATACAGTTTATTTTAACCATTTCGAAGCTGATTTAAAAGGCAAGAAAGATCAAATGTCTAAAGATTTTAGTAAAGTCATCACGCGCATACGTGAGATAATCTATAATCAAAAGTTCACAGGAGCTGCAGCAGGATTCTTACATCATAATATTATTGCTCGTGACTTAGGTCTAAAGGACCAGTCAGTGCATGAAGTTGATGACAAAAGAAAAAATGTAGATGAGATATTTCCACCGGAAACAGAGTTAGATGAACAGAAAGATTAATAGAAACTTTTCATTCTTACGAAAATCAATAAACGAAAATAAAAGAGGGGTGGTGTTAGAAGGCAGCTCAAGGTCTGGTAAGACATGGGCTGTTATTGATTTCTTAATCTACTACTCAGCAAGAATAGAAACAGGGCTTACTATCAATATAATCAAAGAAACTTACAACTCATTTAAGACTACACTATATGAGGATTTCAAAAGGCGTTTACCTGACTACGGCTTATCTAATCCTTTTACGGATAACATCAAAGAGATTCAAACCTTTAATCTATTAGGAAATAAGGTAAATTTAATCGGAGCAGACAAACCAAGTAAATACTTAGGGGCAGGATCTGATATAATATGGGCCAATGAGTTTGTTCATATACCAAAAGAGATATTCGATCAAGCTGAAATGCGTTGTAGAAAATTCTTTATCGGTGATTACAATCCGAGTTTTGAAGAGCATTATATTTATGATTCTGTAGTAACCAGACCAGATGTTGGTTATCTCAGAACTACTTTTTTGGACAATCCGTTTATATCTTACCAGGAGAAAAGCAAGATACTATCTTATGATCCTGAGAATCCAATAAATGTAAAGAATGGTACAGCCGATGAGTATATGTGGCAAGTCTACGGATTAGGATTAAGAGCATCACCAAAAGGATTAGTATTTAGTAATTGGAAAGAATATGCCAAACTTCCTGATGAGTTAGAATACTATAAAATGTTTGTAGTTGACTGGGGAGGAACAGATCCAACAACATTAGCGGAGGTAAATATAAACAGGAAAACGAGTTCTGTTTATATAAAAGAGCATATGTATGAGCCGCAAATTCTTAATAAGACATTTATCGAAACAATACAACGTTTAAATAAAAAGAACGATGAAGTTATATGTGACAATGCAAGATCAGATAAAATATACGAACTCCAGATGCGAGATATAAACGCATTTGGTCCAAACAAAGGAGAAATATTGGACGGTATTGATATTATGAAAGAATATAATATCTTTGTACATGTAGAGTCACTGAATGCAAAGAAAGAATTTAACTCTTATAAATGGGCAATGAATAAACAATCAGGAAAATCTCTCAATAAACCAGAGGATAAAAATAATCACATTATTGATCCTGTGAGATATGCTATAAGATATTATCATTTAAACTATGGAATATGATACCTTTTCTACCAAGTAAACTAAACAGATTAAGACTTAAATCAAAGAGATCACCAATAACAACCGAAATGGTTTTGAATCTTCAAAGGAATTTAGGTAATGTAAAGACTTCAGAATTTTATGTAACCAATAAAGATATGTTTTGTAAGTCATGCGGAATGAATCACTTTATAGAAAAAAAGAAAAACATAAGATGTTCTAATTGTGATACAGAACATCATAAAATAAAAATAATTATTTCATTAGATAATTTTAAATAAATGAGCGACCTACAAGTACTACTTAGAAATCTTAACAAGAAAGAAAAGAAAAAGCTGTTCAATATGAATATGCGCCTTTACGCTATAAGTGCAACTAAAGGAGATCAGGAAGATTTTAAGAATATCATAGCCGAAATGCAAGAGTTTGAAACTAAAATGAAAAAGAAATATGATCCCGATAAAAATAAATAAAAAGAAACTAAGCATCCCTTCATATGAAGAGCTGACAGTCAAACAATACAGAGATGTAATTAATTCGACTGCTGAAGGTGACATGGATATAGTTAAATATTTATGTATCGTAAAAGGGTTCGATTATGTGAAAGCTCAAGATTTTAAGATTAAAGGATTAGATTCTATTAATGTAAGATTAGGAGAATTTAAGATTATAAAAGCAGACCAACCAACATTAAAAGAGGTTAAGTATATTGAAGATGAAAAGCCTAAGAAGTATGTTCGTGTAGATCATGGAAGAGAAAACTACGAGTATTTTGATTTAAGCAATATATCAATTGAGACTGCAGGACATAGATTACTGATAGAACAAGAGTTAAAAAACAAAGCTACATGGTTAGACTTATATGTATTTTGTGTGGCAATGTTGATGGTGAATATTAAGTCCGATGAAGGAAAAAAGAAATATGATTTTGAACTGATTAAGAAATATCAGAAGCTAATTGAAAATGAAAACGCGTATGACATCCTTTGCCTCGGAGGTTTTTTTTTGCGCAATATAGTACATGGAGAAAAAGGCGTCAAGAAATATTTAAGAAACTGGATATTCAGAGCATTGACAAAGACCATGCTATCAAGAAACAAGCCGGAATTGATCGCCTAAATGATTTTGGTTTTGAGTCAGAAGTTGAAATGGTGTGCAGTATTTTCAATGTTACTATGTTTGAATATTTTGAGTTAAATGATATTTATGTAACTCGACTATTGCAATTTAAAAAAATTAGTAATAACTTTGAACAAAAGTTCAGTGAATTGAAGTTGAAGAAAGCAAAGCAGGGACGGAAATGAGTTTTATAACGGAGATAGAGGCGATTTTTAAGGACATACACTCAGATGGGACATTTAACTTTACTTCAGAGGCAAGGCAGGATCAATTTCTACGAAACATTGGTTCTGCTAACTTTCCTATTTGTGTTATAGATGATGAGGTTGTAACAAACGGCACAATACTACCAGGATCAGAAGCACAAGAATCCCCAAACATCAGAATATATTTCCTAACAAAATTCGACACAAGCGATAATCCAAGCGAATTTGATGAGACGAGGCGAGATCAAGAATCTAAGTTAGTTGAGCCTATGAAAGAATTAGCATGGAATGTTATTGCTCGTTACCTCAGAAACAATGAAAATATTTGGCGTTCAGAAGATGAACAGCCGACAATCACAATAACAGATCAATACGATATATGGAGCAAGGGCGTAAGTGGTGTTCTTGTAGTATTCCAACACGCACGAAGAAGAAGTATTAACTATTGCACTGTAACATAATGGATCAAGGAGGAATATATAAAATAATACTTCGTGAAAATGTAGGCATTGACTACACATACAATGCGGACGGCTCAATATCCACAATAACGACACAAGGAGAAACATTAACATTAAATGATTGCGATAGGCTTAATTACTTATCGCCTTTTAGGTTAGGCGACAATAGAGACTTAATGTATATTAATCGAATCGACTTCAGTTATTATGAATTAACACAAACGACATTAAATGCAATAGAAGATTTAAACAATATATTTGGTTGGGTTGCTCAATTGTTTTTCAGAAACGATCAAACATTTATATTAAAAACTCCACTATTCTATCCAGAAGATGAAATAGATTTCAACACAAATACGACAAACACATTCAATTTATATTTACAGGTTCAAACACCTACAAATCAAAAATTAAACTTAATAAAATATGATGATACACAAGGGCAAACAATTCTTGATGAAGATGGCTTTTCTATTTTGGATGAGTCTGGCGTTGCTATTGCTGACGGATAGCATACAAGCACAAAATAAAATGAGTTCGTATCCTATCTATCAGGCAGATAGGAATGATTATTTTATACTATATAGGCCTTCTGGTTCTCCTGTTTCTACATTAAGGTTTAATGTAGATTCTGTATTTAGTTTACTTACAGTAACAGATATAACAGGCTTAGATACATTAGGAATATGGAATGGTGACGGGACTAATGTCTGGTGGGATGATGGCAATGTAGGGGTTGGAATTGCTGCACCATTAACACAAATGCACTTAGGCCAAGCAGACGGAGCAGCACCAAGTTACGGAACTAAAACGCGAGGCTTACAATTTGGGCAGACTCCGCTTGGCTATATTAATTTATTTCAAAACTCATCTAATGAATTACAGTTCACAGTTGATGATGTGAATCAGTTTAAAGTATCGAGTACAGGCATAGATATGCAATCGGACATATTGCCAGTAACAACAGCATTATATGACTTAGGCGCTCCGGCATTAAATTTTGATACGCTATATGTTAGAGATATTTATATTGATGATTCACTGATGGCAGACTACATTACTGCAAGATTGCCAGGAGTAGCAGCAGCAGGTAATGAAAATGAAATACAATATAATGATGGAGGCGTTTTAGGAGCAAGTTCTAATTTTAAATTTAATGATACTACATTGGTAGTAAAAGATGGCAATAATAATGTATTTATAGGAGATGGGGTTGCAGACTCAAGAACTTCTGCATCAAACAGTGTATCTGTCGGTTTTGAGAGTGGTAATTCATTTATTACAGGTCAAAATAATGTTTTCATAGGCAAGTGGGCTGGTAGAGACAATAATTTAACTGATAATGTATTTATAGGCTACAGATCAGGCATACAGAATATCTCAGCCCAAAACGTCTTTATAGGCATGGATGCAGGATTAAGTAATATAACTGGCTTGGGGAACGTTTTTATTGGCAGTGAATCAGGGTATAATGAAACAGGGTCAAATAAATTGTATATTGAGAACTCAAATAGCGCAACACCTTTGATATATGGTGAGTTTGATAATGATTTAATTCAGATAAACGGTGACTTAAAAGCACAGGATGATACTTTAGAGGTAACTGCAGATACAACTTTTATTAGAAATAAGTTAAAAGTAACAGATGGAGTTATATACTTAAACGGAAGAGTAATCACACCTGCAAGAGCAAGCGCGTATATTGCAGAAGGAGATGAATCTACAACAACAATAAGCGCAGCGGATACGTATTATTTTTTACAGGGTACATTTACAAATGTAGATACATGCGATTTTCGATTTACAGGAGATACATTACAATACATTGGAGAAGAAGATGTTGACATGACATTACACTACTCCTGTACTTTTACAGTTGGTCAAGTGAGTACGGGTGTGACTACAGCAGTAAGTATAAATGATGTGGTTTTAGGGCAGTCGGTCAACGATAGGCTAATCTCCTCAACAAGTGATATTGGGTCATGGTCAGGAGTAGCGACAGTAGAATTGGAAACTAATGATAAAATAAAAATTATAGTTAAAGCAAATAAAACAGGAGATGTAACAGCAGAACGATTTAGCGCAGTATTAGAATGACAGCACAACAGATTGTAGTTGAAGAGTTATTGATATTTAATCAGTCGATTAAAAATGAGATGTCGAGCAAGAATCTTGACGTAACTGGACGTGCATCACAATCTTTAAGAGTTATAAGCACAGATAAAAAAGCTGCAAGTGTTGGAATAGATTACATAGAATATTTAAATAGAGGTCGCGGTCCTGGAAAGTTTCCACCAATCGATAAGATAAAAGAATGGGTAGATAGAAGAAATTTAGAAGTTGCACCATATGTTATTGCTCGAAAAATAGCAAACGAAGGGACGGAAATATTCAAAGACAGAACAAAAGGATTGATGTTAGAAGAAAAAATAGCATTGACTGTTAAAAGAATTAAAAAACGATTACCAGAAGAACTGAAAGCAGAAATACTAAATAAATTAACAAGATGAGTTTAAGTATAACTTCATATCCAGTTTATGCAGAGTCAGGAGATACAATCAATATATTTCCGGGATATTTACCAATCGAGATACAGTTTAAACGTGAGGATATAGTTATAACTTCGGTTACTTCAGGATCTGGAACTAATATACTTGTAAAGATAGCCGGTGATTTTACTTCTATAATATCAACTGGAGATGGGGTATATGTTAATTCAGAGGGGACCGATTATACTTATGATGACACTGGAATAGTTCAGAGTGTTGTACTAAATGGAAGCGACACTGATATTGAGGTAGATATTGATTTTATAGAGATAGCATCAGGTGGTTATCTGAATTATAAACAAGGTTATTCTGTTGAAATGATATTAGTTTCACCGGATAACTCGGACATTGATCTATTAGGATTTAGTTTATTCGATGATGGCACACCTTCAGGAGTAATTAATATTGATACATCTTTGATTGTTGACCAAACAGAACAGGCTATTATTGAAGAATCTAAAGAAGTTGAAGAATCAAGGATAAAATACAATACGAAATATAGGGAAGTTTGGAAAGACAATGAAAACAATTCATTTACTGTAATAAATGATCCAATAATATGCTTTTATGCTACTGAGGATTTAGATCAAGAGGATTTTATTAATCCAATGATTAATCCAAAGTACTATTTAGGATATACGCAGGGATTAGGATTTTTACATTCAGATTCAAACACATCATCAGGGCAATCATTGAGCGTGTTATATGATGAGCTTGATATTAACCAATCAGATATAACAAGCGACAATATAATAAAAGTATACGATGAAGAAGCGTTCGGAAATTTATTTTCAGTTTATCCAGAAGTAACAAATGATAATGTAAAGTATTTAAGAATGAAAACATTTGAGGATGATACACCAGAATACGAACCAACAGAGTACGATAATAATGAATACAAAACATCATAATCATGGCAAACAATAGGACAGAATTTAAAACGGTAGTACTTAACTTAATAAAAGCTATAGTAACTATATCTAAACATAGGCAAGTATTAAATGATGAGCTTGCCGACTCAATGAACTTTAGGAAAGATGTAAAAAGCTCAACTATCATTGCTTCAGGATCAGCTAACAGTATCGACTTTACGACTAACGATTTAGTAACAATTGATGGAGTAACAAATAACCTTGATTTAGTATTGACAATAACTAATACTGAAGATGGAGAAGATTCGAAATACATCAGAGTTTTAAAAGATGCAGGTAAAACGGTTACGTTTAGCGGAGCAACAGATGTAAGTCAGAGACAGGACTATATAGATGATAGCGTTACAGAAGTATTTTATAAGGTTACTAATAAAAATGGAAACATATTTATTGAATCCATAAGCGTAAACAACGACACTTCCAATGATATGTATCCAATAGAGGTAGATATTGGGGATTGGGATATGGACGCTACAGATTTTGTCATCGTCGTACACGGCATATCTTCGGCTACTGCAAAGAAAATAAGAGGAATAGACGTTATTATTAGGGATGATGGGGATGCAGTTAGGATACCTATAAACGCATATACAACAGCAGGAATTGCAGGAGGTGTAGATAGTTCAGGATTAGTGAGTACAACTCTAAGAAGAGCATCGGGTGGTAAATTTGATAGTACAAGCTATAATCAGACATCATTTAATAGAGGATGGATAACTTATTGGATACAACCTTAATGTATGGCAACAAAGATAATCGAAATAATAAGACCAGACAGTGAGAGCAATATCATATATGAAGAATATGAGTGGCTTTTAGCTTGGTTTTCTCGTTCTGGATCAGAGGTCTACTGGATGTTTAAGGATTGGGTACAAGGAACTGATTCAGATGTAGATGCTCAGAATGTCACAGACAAAGATGAGATAAGTAATACAATAAATTCAGAAGATAGAATAGTAGAATTAGTTGCAGAAGATATTACCAGAGATCAACTAAAGGCATTCCAAGATTTAAAAACGACTAAAAATATATATAGAATCCATAGAGATGACAGCGTATTATATGAAGATTCATATGAAAAATTAGCGGTAATTAATAATGGGTTTAATATAAGGAATAAAAACCAGAGATTTACAGTTACAGTTAGAATACAAAGGTACGAGTTAGCAGTTGCAAGATGATATTAAGAATAAATGGAGAAAAAGTAGATTTAGGTCCTAATGTAGTTGAAATAACTAAACAGTTATTTGACTTCAGTGATATTACTAAGCGTTATCTCGGCAGAACAAACAGGTTCATAATTCCAAATTCAAACTTTAACTCGAATAAACTACAAAGTCCATCAACAGTAAATGCGGATAACGAAAGTTTTGAACAGTATTATAACGGTACTCTCTTAGATTCTAATATCAGACTATTTAAAGGGCAGGGGATATTCGAAGAGTATAACGGTGAAAATTACCTACAGTTAACAGAAGATGCTAAATTATTATTTGATTCTCTTAACGGAAAGTTGAAAGATTTAGATTTTGAAAGCTCAGACTTTACATATAACACATCTGCATATAACAGTCTGAAAAAAGAAAACTCAAAGATATGGATATGGTCAGCTATGTCACAGCATGTCAATAAGGATGCCTCAAAAGGTGTTTTAAGTGGTGAATTAGCATTTACGAGACCATGGTTTAGGGTTCGTAAAATATGGGATGCAATATTTAGTAACGCAGGGTGGACCTATGAGTTTAGAGATACTATAACTGAGTTTGAAAACTCACAGATAAGCTCAAATCATAAACAGTTTTTTGTAACTGATTATCAAAAAACATTAGATGAGACTATCTCCCCAGGCGGATCACCGACAAATATCACAGACTTAGATACTAATGACTTTGAAGAATCAAGTATAACGGTAAGCTCCACAGTTATTAACATAGGTCAGCATGTGGCTCGATTCATATTGAGGGGTCCTGTCGTAATAACCGGAAATGTAAAAATAATATTTGAGGGATTGAGTTCACCATTAGGAGATGATGTATTCAAACAAGAATTTATATTAGATTCAACACAGACATCCATCGACTTAAAAACGGATAAAATCAAAACTGAAGAAGTAGATAATAATATTCAGATAAAAATTGACGGCACCGGAACAATTGAATTTCAAGACACATTATTGTATACTATAATTGAAGAGGAATCATTAGGTAATTTCGAAGATGATTTACTACAAGGATTCAGAGTAAAAGCACACGATAATCTACAAAACATCTCACAGATAGATTTTTTGAATAATCTATGGGTTCAATATGGAATGCTGTTCAACGTAGACCCATACTTAAAAAAACTCACATTTTTTAAACTACAGGACATTAAAAAATTAAATGCTGCTGATTGGTCCGATAAGATGGTGCAGAAATCAGAATCTATTAAAGGTAAGATAGGAGATTATGCACAAACAAATTATTTGAAATACTCTAACGATGATGAAACAGGTGAAAATGTAGGCAGGTGGTTTTTTAATGTTAATGATTCAACTCTGGATAATGAAAAAGATATTATAGAATTATACTGGGGAGCATCAAATGAGGTTGAAATAGACAGCGAGACACAGGCAGACATGCCGATATATACAGATACGGAGCGAGATTTTGATGCTAATCCTCGTATTTGTACGTATAGGGACGGCACGACAGCAGCAATAAGTCAATTTGATGAAATATCGTGGTTTAATCTAAAAACAAATTATTACTCTGTATTAGATAGCTTATTAAGAATAAGGTTTATTGAATGCTTAATGACATTAACAAGATCTGATTTTGTGAGTTATGATTTTAGCAAACCAGTTTATATAGATTATTTTAAGTCTTATTTTTTAGTACAAAGGCCAGATAGTTATATTCCAGGAGTTCCTGTAAAATGTGAATTAATAAAGTTTAAGTAATGGCAGAGAAAGTAATATTAGAAGTTGAATTTGACAGCGCACAAGCTGATAAAAATGTAGATGAATTAACTAAAAGTATAATTGCTTTAGAAGCTGCCAATAAATCACTACGCGAAGATTCAAAAAAATCTGATGCTGAACTAAAAAAAGAAGGAAAATCGAGGGTAGATTTAGCCAAACAAACAGAATTTAATCGTCAAAAAATTGCAGAAGAAAAGAAAGAACGTGCCGCTTCTTTGAAAGTTATAAGATCAGAAAATAATTCACGAAACCAATTAAAGGCAAATATAGTAAAATTAAAACAAGCAAGGGACAAGCTCGATACAAGCAATAAGAAAGAAGCCAAACAAATAAAGGAACTAAATAAAGAAATTGATAAACAAAATAAAAAATTAGGTAATACAAAGTCAAAAACAGAAGGTTTATCTGGCGCAATTACTACTGCAGTACCTGGGTTAAGTGGATTTACTTCTGTAATGCGGACTTTTGGTGCCGTATCAAAGATTGCATTAGGTCCATTAGGACTATTATTAACTGCATTTGCCGCTCTGAAAGCATTCTTTACAGGATCAGAAGAAGGTCAGGATAGATTAAATAAAATAATGATAGTTGGCAAAACTATTATAGGAAATATAGCAGACTCTTTTAGGGATTTTGGAAGGGTTATTTTAGATTCTGTATTAGTGTTAGGTGCAAGATTTACTAAATTTTTTGCTAAAATAGGTTTAGGTTGGCAGAAAATAAAAGGGATATTCAAAGATAATACAGCTGAAATAGAGGCACAACAACAAAAAATAGTAGAAGCAGAAAAAACAATAGCTGAAAGACAAGATAAAAGAAGGAAATCAACAGAAGAATTAGTCAAAGGAGTAAAAGGTCTTATAAAGGAAACTCAAAATGAAATAAAAATAGCTGAAGATTTAGCAAACAGACAGAATCAATTAAACAAAGACAGTAGGAAGAACTTAGTAACGGAAGCAGAGTTAAGGCGTGATATAGCAAACATAAGAGCAAAAGCAGCAGACAGAGAGAATGTAGATGCTGAAACTCGTTTAGGGTTATTGGATGAGGCAATAAAAAAAGAAAATCAGATATTAGATAATGCACAGAAATTAGCAAAAGAAAGATTAGATTTAAAAGCAATCGAAAACAGTTTAGCAGACTCAACTAAAGAAGATTTAGAAGAACAAGCAAGATTAGAGGCTGAATTAATCACATTAGAAACAACTAATGCAGATAAAAGAAGAAGGTTAATTAGTGAAAGATTAATAGCAGAGAGAGAGTTAAAAGCACTTGAAGAAGAAGAAGATATATCAGCATTAGAGAGAGAGCTTGTAAGAGAAACTGAACAAGCAGAAGCTATATTAAAAATTAATGAAGAACGCCTAAGAAAAGAGGTAGAAGATGAAGCAAAGGCAGTACAAGACAAAATAGAGCTAAATAGAAGATTCAGAGATGCTGCAATTGATATAGCTGGCATTAGTGCCGATGCAATATTTGCAATTCAAAGAAATAATTTACAAAGAGAAACACAAGCTGCAATAAATGCCGAGGGAGTAACAGAAGCTGAGAAGCTAAAGATACAGAAGGATGCAGCAAAGAAACAAAAACAAATATCAATTACTCAAGCTATTATAAACGGAGCCTTAGCAATTGTTAGAGCGTTTTCAGATTTAGGTCCGGTGGGTGGTGCTATATCTGCTGTTCTAATTGCAGCTACAACAGCCGCGCAAATAGCCGTGATAAATTCTCAAACATTTGCAAAAGGTGGTGAGGTTAAGTTTGGCTCAGGAGGTAATTTGCAATCAGGAATATTTTCAGGACCATCACATGCGATGGGTGGAATTGGTTTAACAACTGACACAGGCCAAAGAATAGAAGTTGAAGGTAATGAGGGAATGTATATTGTAAACAAAAGAGATAATCCCGCTGCAATTGCTGCATTAAGTGCTATCAACTCACTACATGGAAAAGCCTTTAGTACTCCTATAAGTTATGCACAAGATGGAGGACAGTTAGCAATTGATAACAATATAGAAACAAACAGACAAATACAGGAAGCTATTTCTAATTTAGTGATAGTAACTAAAGTAACAGACATAAATAATACTCAAGCCATAAGGCAAAATACTGTAAATAATGCTGTAATAAATGCTTAAATGTACTAAGAAAAGACAAGAATTTGTAAAAAGAACAATTGATAATCCCGATAAAGCCGCAAAAGAATTAGAAGAGATTGCTATAGGATTAAGAAACTGTAAAGATACATACGATGTAATTTTCGCATTAAGTGAAATGCTTTATTTATCTGAGCGAACAATAAAAAGAGATTTAAACGGACAACACGACATCAAAAATATATAAACATTAAATAGATTTGTATTATGAATAAATTTAGCACAGATTCAGCATTTAATATCGAGTTCGAAGGTATTGATGAAAACAAAGGAATTATAAAAGGTGTTAAAATGGTTTCGGAAGGAGAGGCCAAAGGACACGGAGTACTTCTAAATAAGAAATTCATAAAGGACGCAGTAAGTTTAGGTAAAGGACAGGATCGAGGTGTTAAGGCTCGTTTTGGTCATCCTAATATGTGTACAACTGCATTAGGGACTTATTTAGGTACCTACCAAAAAGTTAGGTTAAGATCAGAAAAGACCGAAGATGGTACACGTTATCACGCAGTAGGTGACTTGCATTTATCAGAAAGTTCAAAAGAAACACCCAACGGAAATTTGTATTCATATGTTTTAAAGTTAGCAAATGAGAGTCCTGATCAATTCGGATCTTCTATTGTTTTTGAAGGCAATGAATATCAGGAAGAGGGTGATGATGGAAATATGATTAGCTATGCCACTATACAATCTTTACATGCTACAGATTTAGTAGATACACCTGCAGCAACAGACGGTCTCTTTTCAATGAATGAGAACGACTTAGCAAGTCAAATGACAATGTTTTTAGATGAGAATCCAAGAATATTTGAATTAGTATCTAAGAAACCTGAGATTATAGATGAAT
>Ga0209692_10003960_pt1 | contig 13839 bp, 8 predicted proteins | sample tdDd472_FD_187129 | JGI IMG/M metagenome (GOLD analysis project Ga0209692, IMG submission 187129) | Marine sediment microbial communities from the Atlantic coast under amendment with organic carbon and nitrate - tdDd47.2 (SPAdes)... | ecosystem: Environmental > Aquatic > Marine > Coastal >...
GAGGTTTCGAAGGCCGAGGAAGTCAAACTTGACGAGGCCGATCTGCTCGACACGTTTCATGTCCAGCTGGGTGATGGTTTCGTCGTTTCTGCCTTTAAAGAGAGGCAGGTATTCCACCAGGGGTTTATCCGAGACCACGACGCCGGCCGCATGGGTGGAGGCATGTCGGGTGAGGCCTTCGAGAACCCGGCAGACGTTGATGAGCTCTGTGTAGTCGGCACGCGAATCCACGAGTTCTTTCAGCTCAGGCTCGTCGATGAGGGCCTGATCCAGCTTGATCCCCAGGGTGTCGGGCACCAGCTTGGCAATGCGGTCCACCTCGGAGAGGGGAATGTTCAGGGCACGGCCGACGTCCCTGATAACCGCCTTGGTCTTCAAGGTACCAAAGGTGATGATCTGGGCCACGTAGTCACCGCCCCCGTAACGATTCACCACGTAGTTGAACACCTTCTCCCGGCCACGGATACAGAAGTCGACGTCGATATCAGGCATGCTGATACGGGACGGGTTCAGGAAACGCTCGAAGATGAGCCCATGCTCGATGGGGTCAAGGTCGGTGATGTTCATGGCGTAGGCCACGATACTGCCCGCAGCAGAGCCCCTGCCCGGTCCCACGGGAATCCCGTTGTCTTTTCCGTACTGGATAAAGTCGGCCACGATGAGGAAGTAACCGGGAAAGCCCATGGTGATGATGGTCTCGACCTCGTACTTGAGGCGTTCCTCATAGACCTCGACATCCACATCCGGGGTGTTCTTGAGAATCACCTCCATGCGAGCATCAAAGCCGTCCCGGGCGGTTTTCCTGAACAGGTCATCGGTGGAGAGTTCGTTGGTGGCGTCGAACTGGGGGAAGTGGTAGGTGTTGAAATCAAACTCGACGTGGCATCGGTTGGCAATATCCACGGTATTGGAGAGCACCTCGGGGGTGTTGCCAAAGGCCCGGGCCATCTCCTGAGGTGACTTGAAGTGAAGCTGGTCGGTGCCGAACTTAAAGCGCTTCGGGTCATCGACGGTGGTGCCGGTCTGCACGCAGAGAAGAATCTCGTGGGCCTTGTGGTCCTCATGGTTCAGGTAGTGGCAGTCGTTGGTGGCCACCATGGGAATCCCGAGGCGCTTGCCCATGTCGAAGAGGACGTCGTTAACCTCGTACTGCTCCCTCAGCCCGTTCTCCTGCACCTCCAGGAAAAAATTCTGTTCTCCAAAAAGCTTCTGGTAATGGCAGGCCAGGTCATCGGCTTCCTGGAGCTTTCCCCTCATGATAAGTTTGGGGATTTCCCCGGCAAGACAGGCCGACAGGCCAATCACCCCTTCGGAGTGCTGAGCCAGCACCTCCCGGTCGATACGGGGCTTGTAGTAGAAGCCCTGGAGTTGAGCGATGGAGGCCAGCTTGCAGAGGTTGGTGTATCCCGCGTTGTTCTCCGCCAGCAGCACGAGGTGGAAAAGACCGGTGCCGTCCTCGGCCCCCTCTTTTCTCTTGAGCCCCCTGGGGGCCATGTACGCCTCAAAACCGATGATGGGATTCACCCCAGCCTTATGGGCCTTGTCGTAGAACTCCACGGAGGCAAACATGCTGCCGTGGTCCGTGACGGCAACAGAGCTCATGCCATACTCTTTGGTACGCTCAAGCAGTGGGTCCAGTCGGATGGCGCCGTCCAGGAGGCTGTACTGGGAGTGGACGTGCAGGTGAACAAAATCAGGCGTTTCGTCGATTAATTGCGTCATGGTCTCGTATATTTGGGGGTGTTTCGTCGTTGTTGGGTTCGTCGTTGAAGGAGCAAACAGCAGAGTCAGGAATATCGCCATTAAGACGCCCTTGCAACCCTTTTTAAACACTGTTCCCGATTGGTACCGGCTTTGCCTGTTTTCCCCTGTAAACGAAAGGAACTATTCCGATTGTGCCTCCGGCGGCCCTGCCGGGGGCCAAACTTTTGAAAAGTTTGACAAACAGGTTGAGTCTCTGTCTTCAGGTTTACACTAAAATCAAAAGTGAATGTGGTTTGCCCCGGGAACGAGGGGCGAAGCGCATTCGCAACCTACTTTCAAAGTGTTTTCGCTACAGTGGCTTCGCCACCCTTGCCGCCGGAGGCAGTTTTTTGGGAGCTGAATAGCGAGATTCCAGGCTCCTTCGACCACCAATTCCTTGGAATACATGAAGAGGTGCGACCTCAACAACCAGCCCATGTTTTATTCATAACTGATGGTCGAGTAGGCCAAAGGACCTTCCCCCTTGGCCTCTCACAGAACCGTACGTGAAACTCTCGCTTCATACGGCTCTTCCTGTCCAACCGTTCTTCATCTTCCTGGGGACCACCCAATGGGGAAACCAGATCGGATTCATTCTCCTTGCCTGGTTTATCCGTCGAGCGGCCTGCATAAGCGTCTTTAGCTGTTTATACTTCCCTTTTGCCCAACGACACAGGCGCTTGTCGAAGTGAAACAGGACATTTCGAATGATACCTTTACCAAACAGACCATAATAGGTCATCCAGCCTTTCAGCCGACTCCAGCAGAATTTCCGTATATCCGCTATGTCCTTTTGACGCCAATACTTCCATGGCAGAAGGTTGATTTTCTTTCGAATCAGCTTTGCCGATTTCTGGCTCACTGCTGCAAAAAAATAAAGACCCTGTTTGCCCTTTCGTGTCTTGACCCAGCGTGGCCTGAACGTGTACCCGAGAAAGTCAAAGGATACCGTTTCATAGTGGTATTTGTTGCGACCACCTTTGCAAAAAGCAATTTTTGTCTTGGTAGGATGGAGCTGCAAGCCGCATTTATTGAACCTGCCATTCAGTAATGCCTTCAGCTCTATGGCTTCGCGCTCACTCACACAATGACAGACAATATCATCGGCATACCGCTCAAATTGAATACCTATCCAATTCTTTTCTACCCAAACATCAAACGCATAATGCAGAAACAGATTTGCCAGAAGTGGGCTGATAACACCCCCTTGCGGCGTTCCTTTAAGTTTCTCTTCAATTCGTCCAGTGTCATACTGCACCGGAGCTGTGAGCCACCTCTGTATATACATCAACTGCCAAGTTTCTTTGACGTGCTTCCTCACCGCCCGCATCAGCAGGTCATGATTGATCTCCTCAAAGAACCCCTTGATGTCCATGTCCAGAACCCACCCGCGCTTGTCGCATCGTTCCTGTGCCATCAAAAGCGCCTGATGCGCTGACTTGTTAGGACGATACCCATACGAATTTGGATGAAAATGCCTCTCCAGTTCCGGTTCAATCTGAAGTTTTACAACCATCTGGGCTATCCGATCCGTCACCGTTGGAATGCCTAAGGGTCGGATTCCTCCGTCCGGTTTCTCGATTTCTACTCGCATGACCGGGGGTGGATGATAGCTTCCTGAGGACATTCGGTTCCAAAGCTTATACAGGTTGTTACTGAGATCCTTTTCAAAATCAGATAAGCTCTCAGCATCGATCCCGTACCCGCCTCTGTTCGCCTTTACGCGTTTGAACGCCTCATAGACACAACGTTTTGAGATGTTGAAAGGTTTTGTCTCAATCCGAGAGCTCCTCCCATTTGTTGGTTGGCCCCCATTTTTCGACTGGACAGGCTGCCCCCTTCGCTCCGCTTCCATTACAAAAGCTTCGTCACTACTACGAGGCAGTCCGCCCCTGTGCCCTGCATTGGTACTCTCATTTTGTGGGGTTACCACGCCACTTCTCCCTTAGCATCAGGACGACAGGTTCTCATGTTCCATACTGAAGCCTGTTCTGAATTCATGCCACCTCCATGCCGGCTGCCATTTCGCCCGTGCTCAGATTACGTCGAAACTCATCCCGGAGATGCACTCGTTCCCCGGTTTTGACAGCGTTTATGTCATATCGACACCTCATCAGTGGTTCATTTGCATTCATCTCTTCAGAACACACCTGACAGATTCTTTCTGCCTTTTCCCTATCGCTCACGACAAGCACTCTTAATAATTGCCGCATAGGGCGGTTTGATCCCAGTCTCTGATGACCGAAACCGAGGGGCCTTCCCTCATCTCCAATACAGCAAGAAAGACTTTCGTCTTTCGTCATGACACACGAGCGCAGCGACTCCTCGAACCAAGAACTAAGAACCAAGCACGAAGAACGTTTTCCACAAGCCACGATGCTGGTGACATCAATGTCCTGGGTGGTAGCTGAAAATAGAGGGTAATCAGAAAACAAAAAGGCCCCCTCCCGGAAAGGAGGGGGCCCTTGTTTTCAACTGTAACCTATCAGGGCAGTGGCAAAAACCTTCGGCCCCGATATGGTGTCATCACGTCGGACTACTCGAGGCGGTAGTTGGGCGCCTCTTCGGTGATGATGACATCGTGTGCGTGGCTCTCGCGGAGTCCGGCGTTGGTGATGCGGACAAAGCGTGCCATTTCACGAAGCTCTTCGATGGTGCGTGACCCCACGTAACCCATGCCGGCCTTGAGACCGCCGATGAGCTGGAAAAGGTTGTCGGCCAGGGGACCTTTGTAGGGAACGCGTCCAACGATGCCTTCGGGTACGAGCTTGTCGTTCTCTTCCTCATCACCCAGGTAGTAGCGGTCCTTACTGCCGGACGCCATGGCTTCGATGGAACCCATGCCGCGGTAAACCTTGTAGCTTCGGCCCTGGTAGATGATGGTATCGCCGGGGCTCTCTTCGGTACCGGCGAGAACACCACCGAGCATGACGCAGTGAGCGCCTGCGCCGAGGGCCTTGGCAATATCGCCGGAAAATTTGATGCCACCGTCGGCAATGATGGGCACACCGGTGCGATCGGCAACGGCCTTGCAGTTGGTGATGGCGGTAAGCTGGGGAACACCGCAGCCGGCCACGATACGGGTGGTGCAGATGGAACCGGGACCAATGCCAACCTTAACAGCGTCTACCCCTGCGTCCACGAGAGCCTGGGCTCCTTTGGCGGTGGCCACGTTGCCCGCGATGATCTCCACGTTCTCAAAGGTGGCTTTCAGCTTGATAACAGAGTCGATGACGTTCTTGGAGTGACCGTGGGAGGTGTCGATGCAGAGGACGTCGGCGCCGGCTTTCAGCAGGGCTTCGGCACGCTCCATCATGTCATCACCCACACCGATGGCAGCACCTACGCGCAGACGGCCGATGCTGTCCTTGCATGCGTTGGGGTATTTCTTGAGTTTTTCGATGTCTTTGGTGGTGATGATACCGGAGAGCTTGCCCTCTTTGTTGATGACGAGGAGCTTTTCGATGCGGTGCTTGTGAAGGAGAGCCTTGGACTCTTCAAGGGTGGTGCCTTCGGGAACGGTGACGAGGTTTTCGGAGGTCATCACCTCGGAGACCTTGCGCTCCAGATTGGTCTCGAATCGGAGGTCACGGTTGGTGACGATACCCACCAGCTCATCCCCGATGGTTACGGGAACACCGGAAATCCGGTAATGACGCATCAGCTTGTTCACTTCGAAGATGGTGGCATCGGGGTTCACGGTCACGGGGTCGATGATCATCCCGCTTTCGGACTTCTTGACGCGGTTGACTTCGATGACCTGGCGCTCAATGGGCATGTTGCGATGAATAATACCGATACCGCCTTCCCGGGCCATGCTGATAGCAGCTCGGGATTCGGTGACAGTGTCCATGGCGGCGCTGACCAGGGGAATGTTCAGGGTGATGTTGCGGGTCAGACGCGTGGAGCAATCACACGTGTTGGGAAGAACATCTGAGTAATTGGGAATCAGAAGGACATCGTCAAAAGAAAAAGCTGTTTCCGGCGGAATGGTTTTCATGAATGTTACCTCCAAAAAGCGGATGTGTAAAAAAAGACCGAAGCCCACATGAATAAAAAATAGCACCTTCCGTTAAATCAGACGAGACGAGCGAGACGAGCCTTTGATGCACCGGTATCGCCCCTATCCCATTGGAATAAGGCCGAAATACCACAAGTCAAAAGGGGCTGTCCCGACACCGAAAATCGGTTTGTCACGCCTTCTTCAGATCGTGAATACACGACACCCTCTCGGTCTCAAAGTCCGAATACAAAAATGCCCAGATTCCTGGGGTCATTTCCGGGTGTTGGGTAACAGAAGGCAGGTCGTGCGTCGTGCGGGCCGGGTTCCCCCCCGGTCCTTGAAGCCTTGATCAGGTTGTATGATCACCCCGGCTTAAGGTCTGTTTTTTCTCTCCGTTCCCGGATAAAGAAAAAAGAACCTTCAGTCCAGTGATGCGTCAGGGTACAAAAAAATCCGGATGATCCGGATTGGGTTCGAGGCACTTATGAATTTATGAAATCATGTTACCTCGTTTTTTTTGGATGGGATGATACATGAGATGACCCCCTCTGGCAATCCCATTCTTCCATCTTTCCTAAAAAAATTGAGGGACCGGGTCGGCAGAGCCTGCGCCCTGCCCAACACCGCCCCCCGAAGAGCTTTAAGCGGTGGCAACCATTCAGTTGCCAAAAAGCAGCCTCCGGCGGCCCTGCCGGGGGCCAAACTTTTGAAAAGTTGGACAAACAGGCTTTACGCGTGGTTTCGATTGCTTCGCCGATGTCCGCAATGCATACTTCGGGGCTCATTTCAAAAGGGAGCCGCCGGTGGCACAAGCTGAATATTAACCCGGCAACTATATACCCAACACAAGCCAATGTGGAACCGACTGATTTCCTGATGTGAAATCGTCGCACGACAGTCATGCATTTAACCGCCGGGTTAATAGTTACGAGCGGTGTTATTCAAGGACCACCCACTGCCGTGAAAACCAGTAATAGTTTCGACGAGTTTTATCAGGAACGGTAATGTTATACTTGTGCCGTCCCAAGGAAAGGTCCTTATCGGCGCGAACCTTAAAGCGCTTCCCCGGAGCCACCCACTCAATGGCCACCCGCCCCTGCCCGGACACAAAGCAGGAGAGTTCATCAAGAAGGGCATCTGAAGGTGCCAGCTCAATCTCCAGCACAGGACGCCTGTCGTGGGTCTGGGGCTCCCACGGAGTCATCGTCACAACAGGAAGGGCGCGCGAGTTCGCTTTTGTTTTAAACGCGTTGATTTCACCGTAGGCCTCGGACACAGGGAACCGGGGAAGGGCTTTCAAGTCCGAGTACCGCCCCACCGCCCCGGAATGCTGCCCCAGGGCCACATACCCCAACCCGGAGACAAGGTCTGCAACCTGGGTATTGTACTCACCGTAGGGGTAGGCGAGAACAAGCGGGGTCTTTCCCAATTCCTCATCCAGCCGTTTCTGGGCTTTCCGGACATCTGCCGTCAAGCGTTCACGCCACCGGGTTTCCGTCTCGCCCTCTTCCCTCTGGGCCATGTGGGGATGGGAGGCGGTATGGTTGCCGAACTGAACCCCGTGCTGTTTCATCTCACGCATCTGGTCCCAGGTCATGTAGTCCCTCAGCCGGTGATCCACAGCATCGGTGTTCACAAAGACCGTAAAGGGCCAGCCCTTTTCCTTTAAAAGGGGCCAGGCGTTGTCATACACGGTGGCGTAGGCATCATCCATGGTGATCACCACGGTCTTTGACGGCAATGCCGTCCCTTTTTTCAAGGCATCGAGCACCACATCAAGGGAGGCCACGTTAAAGCCGCCCTCCTCAAGATAGGCCAGCTGTGCCTTGAACTGATCCATCCGGATATTGGTGGAGGGAAACCGGGCGTCACCGAACCGGTGGTACATAAAGATAACGGCAGAATCGGTATCCGCAAACACCTTCGAAGAACCGCCTACCCATACCAAGGCACTCAGAATCAGGCACATCATGCCCTTTATTAAAGATCTCACATCAGTCAATACCATGAACCGAACAGCTCCATTTCCATCTGCAATCATCATTATTTTGTTGCCATTTCAGTGCCTGAATGCTGCCGCAACACCAAGAAAAAACCGTCAAAGGGCAACACCTCAATAAGAAATACCCCTATCCGATACGTCTTTTAGTAAGTTGCCGGGTTCTTATCACATTTTTCATAAAGAGGGCACCCTGGAATTTCATGCACCCGTTAATCTGGCCTCGCCATTGCCGCTATCCCGGGTATGTCATGATAAAACAACCAGGCCAAAGCAATTGCCTTTATCACTGGTAGTTATTATAAAAAAACAAGATATTTCAAAAACACAAAATGTCATTCACGGGTTCCCCCTCGCTTTTCTCACCCTTCGGGCGAGCCGAGTGCACCCATCGTCTGCGTTATCAGAGTATTGAGGTAACCAACCACATCTGCAGCTCTGATGCTTTGAATATAGGGGCACTCAACCCGAGAAACATCCGGGATAAGTTGGTAAAAAGCCACCTCCCCCGGGCGATCAGGCCTCGGCTATCTTTATCGAAAATCCAGGTTCCTTCTTTGCATCATACATCAACTTATCCGCAGCTTTTACAAGGGAATTCACATCAAAACTGTGCTCAGGAGTGGAGATGGCCACGCCAAAACTGCATGATATCCCGGAGCCTTCCGTGCCGTCCGAGATGGCCTTACACAACCGTTGACACACCCCTTCTGCCCCCTGCAATGTCGTCTCCGGCAACACAACACAAAATTCATCACCACCGTACCTTGCCACAATCTCTGTTTCTCGAAGCGTCGATCTCATGGCATCTGCCACAGCGACCAGTATCTCATCGCCACGGGTATGACCCTGCTCATCGTTCAGCCTCTTGAAGCCATCAAGATCAAAATACACCAGGACAGTGGCACTGCTTCGCCTTTGCCCACGCAACAACTCATTTTTCAATTCCGAATAAAATGAGTGTTGATTCAATAAGCCTGTCAGTCCATCGTGGCGAGCCAACTCAACCAAAGATTTTGTCCGATCCGCTATCACTTCCTCAAGGGAATCCGTATAATTTTCGAGATCTTCCCTACTCCGTTTCGCTTCGTCCATCAAACTGAAAATGTATGTATCAAATGCCAACAGCAAATCAAACATAATCATTTTTTCTATGGCTGACTGACTTTGCCGACACCCATCACAATTGGGAGCCGACTGAGAGCTCACCAAATTGCAGAGTATTTTTTTCAAGTTGTACACCGCTGCCACATAGTACTTTGGCTCAACGCCTATTCGCTTGTGGACCACCCCCACACGAAGCCTGGAGTGTACATAATCTTCGTTATACTCGCCATCAAACAAAGATAAGATGTACTGACGCTGATAGTTCCTGAGTCGGTGGAGCGTTTCAGCATCACCGATAACACGGTCCATTTCATCAAACGGAATAATTCTGGCGTAAAACCGGTCCACGATATCATCGATATTATCCCTTACAATATCTTTCATTGAGACCAACGACTCCATGCAGGCATCATCAATCTCAAGATACTCCTTACGCCGATCGATTTCATGTGGGGTAATTTTGAGCTGTTTCAGCAATGTAAGCCGTGATGTCTTCATAAAAAAGCCCTTTCATCTTGATGAATTGTCGATAGCGCTTGATCGTTGATGTGATATTTTCAGCCGTGCGACAAACAAACGTGATGAGTAACAATTCAGCGCACCACTCCCTCAGCCTGACCGTCAATCTTTCATGGAAAAAGACCAAGACAATCCGAGAGGCAGATGCAAGGCACAGACATATGGGGCGGGAAGGAGGGGGGGGGATTTTACGGTTGCAATGGAGATTCACCGCCCTAAGGTTTCTCATCAAAACCGGGTCTCTGGCTGGATAGACAGAAAGGGTAAATCGAATGTGATCGGTTTTCCGGGTTATCCTACCGATAGATCAAAGAAAACCCATCATAAGAAAATACAGACTATGTTGATGGTATTCAAGGGGAGAAGATATACGTAACATAATCTCACAACCAGCATAGTCCGTCCAGCCAAATAGCTTTCACAGAGCCAACCATAGTGCAATTCCAATCCAGGCTCATAATCATGAGTTCAATCACGCAACCTGGCAGAGTGCCCATAAATTAGACAAAATCATACCGGTAATATATATATAAATGATCCCTGTCAAAACACACGCAATGCACTGCAAATGCCCTTACTTCGGCAATTCACGATCGGCAAGATGGCGTTTGGTGCTTGCTTCTACTCTTGAAGATGAGGCCTCGAATAATGAAACTCCAATTCAAAGCCGCCCTGGCCATTTTCACCGTCGGAACTGCTGCATTGCTTGTCACAGCTGCCGTTTATGATCACAACGCCCACAAGGTTTCCATCAAAGAAGGCTTAAAAAAAACCCAATCCATTGCTGTGGAGGTGGCCAAACACATCAATACCCACCTTGAAGACAGAGCAACCGTTTCCCTCACCCTCGCCAGCGCTCCAAGCATCAAAGAAGCCCTCATCACCAGCAATCAGGCGTTTGGTTTACTTACGGATGACGAGAGAAAAAATAAGATAAATGACCTCAACCGACAGTGGATGGAAACCGAGGATCCTGGAGCCCCTTTCATACAGGCTCACATGACCAACCCCGTGGCTTCTTACCTCAAACACCAGCAAGCGCTCTTTCCCGGCATGTACGGAGAAGTCTTTCTGACCAACCGTTACGGGGTAATGATCGCCACGACCGGTAAGTTAACCACCCTGGTCCATGCACATAAATATTGGTGGACCGCCGGTTATGATCGTGGCCGGGGACGCGTTTTCATGGATGACCGCGGATTTGACGCGAGCGTGGAGGGCTACGTCCTGGGTATCGTTGTTCCTGTAAAATCAGAAGGGACAGTCATTGGAATCCTGAAATGCAACATAAACATCCTCGGCCCCCTGCATCACATCATTGAGGATTTCGCCCAGGCAACCAACGGAGAACTGAAAATAGCCCGATCCGGGGGGGCTGTGGTCATTGAGCCCGATACCCCTCCCCTTTCCACACACCTGTCAGATGCCATGAGTGCCAATCTGAAAACCAGACAAACAGGCTCCGACGTTATCCAACGTGAGGGTAAGACATTCCTGGTCGCTTACACCCCCATCCCCCTGACCATGGGAACAGATAAAGTCGCCTTTGGCGGAAGTTATGTATCCATTGATCATATTATGGGAAACAGGGGAGAAGGATGGCATACGGTCATCTCATACGACGAAGCAGAGGCAACCCAAGCCATCCACAAGGCCACCGGAAAACTCATAGTGATGGGAATCTACATGGTGGTTGCCATGGTGCTCGTAGCCCTGATCCTTGGGAAGAAGATGGCTGCACCCATTGAAAGGCTTGCCGTTTCTGCTGATGAAATCGGAAAAGGGCACTTTGATACCAGGCTGGAGTTGGGCACCCATGATGAAATCGGACGCCTTGCCAAAGCATTCAATCGCATGGCGGAAAACCTGAAGGACACCACGTCATCGAGGGATGAGCTGGCCGGAGAAATTGAACAGCGGAAGCGAGCTGAACAAGAAAAGGAAAAAATCATTCTGGAGCTTCAGCTGGCTTTGTCTGAAATCAAAACCCTCAGAGGGCTGTTCCCCATTTGTGCCCACTGCAAAAAAATACGGGATGAAAAAGGGTACTGGAACCAAATTGAATCGTACATTGAAAAGCGCTCTGACGCGAAATTTTCACATGGAATGTGTGAGGCATGTTCCGATGAGCTGTATGGGGATCAAGAGTGGTACAAAAATTTTAAAAAAAAGCAGCAGCTGGAGAGGGAAAACCCCTGACGTCAAAAGATGCGCGCCTGAACACCGCCATGAAGGCCAGAGCCAAGGGGACAACCGGAAAAGGAGGAGATGCCCCGACAGCCATGCCGGGTGTATCTCCTCCCTTAGCGTATCATGCCGTCTGCGAAATCAGGCGGCACCTGCCATCATAAGCCCAACGCGCTCCCGTTTTTCCGTATCGGTCACGTCAAAGACATCAACGATTTCGCCCTCGAACATCACGGCCACGCGATCCGAAAGGGCAAAGGCCTCATTCAAGTCTCCGGTAACCAGAAGAATCCCTGCCGTTTCACGGGCCGATACAAGGTGATCCCAGATCAACTTAGCGGTGGCGATATCAAGACCCTGGGTGGGCTGTTCCGCCACGATCAGACCTGGGTTTCGAAAGAACTCACGGCCAAGAACCAGCTTCTGAAGGTTGCCCCCCGAAAGGTGCCGAGCCTGGGACGAAAGATGACCGGGAAGCACACTGAACCGGTCCACCACGTTCTGGGACTCGCTCTCCACCCGCTTGCGCCTCAGCCAGGGGCCCCTTCGGAACCCCTTACGGGTGGTGAGCAGAAAGTTATCCGACAGGTTCATGGAGGGACAGGTGGCAAGACCGATACGATCCTCCGGGATATAGCTCAAGGTCTCCCGGGTTTTCCTTCGGGAGAAGAAGGATTTCCAGGTCTTTCCAAGGATGGTGATGGCCCCTTTCTCTGGGACTTGAAGGCCGCAGATGGTCTCGACCAGCGGCTTTTGACCGTTTCCGGCCACCCCCACAATGCCAAGAATCTCGCCTCGTTTCACATCAAGGGAGACGCCTTTGAGGCCGTTTCCGGCAAGGTCCCGTACATCAAGGACCACCGCCCCTTCTTCCACCTCACCTTTCACCACCTCCAGGAACGTCTCTTTACCCACCATCATGCGGGCCAGCTCATCCTGGGAGGTGACATCTGAGATGCACTTCTCTTCGATGATCTCCCCTTTTCTCAGGATGGCCACCTCATCGGCGACACGCATCACTTCTCCCAGCTTGTGACTGATAAAAACGATGGATTTTCCCTGCTCGGCCATGTGAGTCAGGGCCTTGAAGAGCTGCTCCCCTTCCTGGGGGGTGAGAACCGCCGTGGGTTCGTCAAAGATGAGAATACGACTCTTGCGCTGGAGGAGCTTTAAAATCTCCACACGCTGCTTTTCGCCCATGGAGAGATCGGCCACCTTGGCGGCCGGATCGATATCCAGGCTATGGGAAAGGGCCAGCTCCTTTACCGTCGCCTCCATGACGCGGGGCTTGAGCAACTGCCCACCCTCCTGGCCCAGAAAGACATTTTCCGCCACCGTCATGGACTCCACCAGCTTAAAGTGCTGATAGACCATCCCGATGCCGGCTCCAATGGCGTCCTTGGCGGAAGAGAACCTCAAGGCGGTTCCATCCACCACAATGCGCCCTGTGTCGGGCTGAAGGCGACCGGCCAGGATGCTCATGAGCGTGCTTTTGCCCGCCCCGTTCTCTCCGAGCAGGGCTTTCACCTTCCCTTTGCGAATGGTCAGGCAAATATCTTTGTTGGCGTGCACCTTTCCAAAGGATTTACTGATCCCTTCAAGGGCGATCACGGTCTCGGCAGGCTGCTTCATTTTTTCTTGCTTATCCCTACTATGGGTTCAACGAACCGGGACTCGGAATCCCAGGGAAAGAGGATCCAGGTATCCTGGCCCACTTCTGTGATAAAGGTGTCCACGTGGGGCTTGCCCTCGGGCTTGGCGTAGAGGGTTGCAAAATGGGCACCGGGGAGCATGTCCCGGACCACCTGTGCGGTCCTGCCCGTGTCCACGAGGTCATCGATGATGAGCCAGCCTTCCCCGCTGTCCCGGAGGGGCTTGATGATGGTGGCCTCGCCCTGGTCTTTCCAGGTGTAGCTGGAGATACAGATGGTTTCCACGTAGTGGATATCCAGCTCACGCGCAATGACAGCTGCCGGCACGAGACCGCCGCGTGTCACGGCAGCAATGCCCTTCCACGTGATGTCCATGTCGAGAAGACGCCAGGCAAGGGCCTTGGCATCACGGTGCAGCTGCTCCCAGGAAATGGGATAGCTTCTCTGATATTGGGTCGAATCGCTCATGCTCTACTCCACATTCACGCATCGGTGAAGATTAGGGGGGTTAAAATTCGCCTCCGGCGGCCTTGCCGGGGGCCAAACTTTTGAAACGTTTGACAAACAGGCTTTAACAGCTATTCGATTGCCTCACCAATGTTGGCAATGCATATCATCCTGACTTAATA
>Ga0209692_10003963_pt1 | contig 13825 bp, 10 predicted proteins | sample tdDd472_FD_187129 | JGI IMG/M metagenome (GOLD analysis project Ga0209692, IMG submission 187129) | Marine sediment microbial communities from the Atlantic coast under amendment with organic carbon and nitrate - tdDd47.2 (SPAdes)... | ecosystem: Environmental > Aquatic > Marine > Coastal >...
AGGTTTTGCTAAGTGAGAATGATATTCCAGATAGAGTTAAAGCTAAAATTGTAGAGTTGTTATTGAAGGGAACAGACAAAGTGGGAAGGCTAATCTTCAATTCAGAACAGGAAGTATTAGATTTTTATCAACAAGATATGTACCATATACAAGTGTGATTCCGTTGCCGTAGATTTCTAATAGTTGACAGAAATAGGCTGAGTTAATTTTGACTTGATGTGATATACTTCCTAAAGAAGAAAGGGATGCTTCAGGTGATTGAAGCATTTCTTTATAATTATTTTTTCACAAGTTGATGGTGGGTTTTTTTGTGTTCCTGCCTGTATATTTTAGGCGTGATACCAGTTAACTTTTTAAAGTGTTTATTAAAGTGAGAGAGGTTCCCAAAACCACACTCAAAAGCTATTTCCTGAATCTTCAATTCGCTATCAATTAGTAGTCTGCGGGCTAAGCCGATGCGGTATTGATTTAAGTATTGAAGAAAGGATTTGCCGGCTCGTTCCTTAAAGTACCTACAAAATGCAGTTGGTGAAAGGTGAATATGCTCAGCTACTTCTTCTAGTGAAATAGATCTTTGGTAGTTGGAAGCTACAAACTCAAACACTTTTTGAAACCGCACGCCATCATCAGATTGGACTTCATTTGAAAATCCTGTTGATGCCAAATGCTTATACTCTTCAGAGTTAGTCATTGTGAGTAAAATTTCAAGCACCAAGGTCAATCTTTCTTCATGCGATATGGTAAATGCGTGCTTTATTTGTTTCTCAATTTTTTTTCTTGATTTACCTTTAAAGGATATACCTCGTTTTGTGCTCTCCAAAAAATGAGAGGTTTTTACCATCTCAGGTAATTGCCAAAATAAATCGCCAAACATCTCTTTGCGAAAATGGATAACCATACATTCAGCTTTGTTGACTGTATCGTCCGTATAATAAGATGGTTCACTCTTCCATACGTGGGGCAGATTAGAACCAAGTATACACAAATCTCCTTTACTGAAATTTTCCACATGGTCCCCCACATACCTTCGTCCACTTCCCTTTGTAATTAGTAGTATTTCAATGTCGGGGTGATAATGCCAAGGCACAACAAAAAAAGGCAACTGAACATGTAAGAAACTAATTGAGGCGCCAACTGGTCTGTTTAAATCCTGATATAAAGCTTCCATAGTGGTTTAATATTTTCAAAAATAGTCATAAATAAATACAATATTGCTAATAATGCATTAGTATTTGGTAAAAATGACCAATAATAAGCTTGTGTCAACATTTAATTTAGCCGTGTAAATAAAAGTATAACAGCTTGTTAAAACTAAGTTAAATGGAAATTATCGATAAGAGGTTGATCTTCGAGGGAGGCTCTTTAGAGGGCAAAGAAATTGTAAGTTCACATCGTGTTCTAAAAGATTTAAAAGGCATATTTGCCGATGAAGAGGCCAGAGAAGCAATGGATGCCGAGCAGTTGGCCTATGAAGTTGAATGTCATTTTCCGGTTGAAGAGGGTACTTTAGGAGGCTTGTTCTTTGGTTTAACAAAGCTTTATCCGGGCAAGGTTGGCAATGAATATTTTATGACAAAAGGGCATTTTCATGCCGAGTCGGAAAGAGCAGAGTACTATTGGGGTATTAAAGGTGAAGGCGTTTTAATATTAATGGATAGAGAAGGAAAGACTTGGGGCGAAAAAATGTATCCGGGCAGCCTTCATTATATACCATCGCATGTAGCTCACCGGGTAGCCAATACAGGTGAAGAATTATTATCTTTTGGTGCTTGTTGGCCATCAGATGCAGGTCATGATTATGAAACAATTGCTACAGAAGGATTCTCGGCACGTTTACTTGATGTAGATGGAAAGCCACAATTAAAAAGCTCAAACCAATAGAGATGTTAACAATAAGCATTGATTTAGGCGGAACGTATGTCAAAACTGGCATACTACATCATGGAAGTATTCTTGAGCACGGTAGAATTAAAGTGAAGAATAATCTCGATTTTGATGGCCTATTACCTGATATTACTAAAGAAGTCAACCGCTTGATAGAAGCAAGTGGTAAAAGTTCAACGTTGCTCGATGGTATTGCCATCGCATTTCCTGGGCTTGTGGATTCTGACAAGATGAAGGTTACGATGACTCACAAATATCCTACAGCCGTTGATTTTGATTTTATTGCCTGGGCACAAGATAATTGGAATGCCAATGTTGCGTTAATTAATGATGCCCGAATGGCAGGAATTGGTGAATGGCAGGCTGGTGCCGGCGAAGGTGCGCGTCATATGGCCATGATAACCTTAGGAACTGGCATTGGTAGTTTTGCAGTTGTTGATGGGCGTCGCTTGCGGGGAAATGGTTATCGAGCTGGAAACCTTTTTGGCCATATTTCACTCGATATCAATGGTGAGGTATGCCAGTGTGGTAATTTAGGTTGTGCTGAGTCCTTAGCTTCGAGCTGGAGTTTACCTGAGTTGGTAAAAAAGGATGACGACCTAAAGCCTTTGGTTGCTGAAGATGATAGCATCATTAATTTTAAGTGGCTATTTGATTTGTATCGCCAAAAGCAGCCGGGTGCCATTAGAGTAGCTGAGTATTGTATGAAGGTATGGGGAATGTTGTCAATAAATATGATACATACCTTTGATCCACAAGTTTTGGTATTAGGTGGAGGTATTCTTAATAGTGCCGATGTTATCGTACCGTTTATTAAAAAACTAGTCGTGCAATATAGTTGGCTTAACGCTGATGAAATAGAGATTGAACATGCCTTTTTAGGAGAAGATGCTTCTATTGTAGGTGGTTATTACCTTTTAAAGGAAGTGCTGACCAATAAAAAATGCTTGGCTTCGGGTAAGTTAAGATAATTCAAGTTTAAGCTTTTAAATAAGGATTAGAACAGAATAGCAATAAGATGAAAAACTTAGAAATACATCCGGAAGCAAAGGCACTTATTTTTGATGTAGATGGAACATTGGCTGATTCAATGCCGGTGATTTATATTTCATGGCGAAATGCCCTGAAATCATATGGTATTGATTTCACACCTGAAATATTCTTGCATAGAGCAGGATTACCATTAAAACAAACTGTAGAAGAGTTAAACGAGCAGTTTGGTACATCAATGAATCCTATTGAGGTAAGATCAATAGTTGAAAAGGATTTTCAAGAGCACATGCATCTGGTAAAGCCGGTTGAGCCGGTTTGTAAATTGGTTAGGGAATTTAAAGGCAAAATACCAATGGCATTGGGAACTGGTGGTCAGCGTGAAAATGCCTGGAAAATTATTGAGACTATTGGTTTGCGTGATTGTTTTGAGGTTTTAGTGGCGGCAGATGATGTTGAGAATTTTAAACCTGCACCAGATACCTTTTTAAAAGGTGCCGAATTATTGGGAGTTGATCCCAAACACTGTCAGGTGTTTGAAGATGGAGCTAGGGGGCTTGAAGCCGCGCGAAATGCAGGAATGATACCTACGGATGTGACCAAGTATTATCAGGTAACAATTGGTGAGGAGCTATACTAATAAAATTTAATGGACGATTAATAGAATCGAAAAATTACAAAAATGAAAAGTTATTTAAAGGGAAGAAAACCCAATTACGATAAAGTACCTTTTGTAGAGGTAAAAGGATTTGAGAATGATTGTGTAACAGGATGGGAAGACATTTGTACACGAATTAATGATGAAATAGAACAGCTTAACAAAGATAATTGTGTCATAGCTGTTGAATTTTATCCATGTGTCAATGAAGATGAAATCATTACTGCTTTAAAAAAGAGTCTTAAAGTAAATCAGTTTCAAAATGCTGAAGAAGCAATGAAAAGTGAGGCTGAAATTGATGAATTGACTTATCAGGATGTTACTGATGATGATATTTTTGGTTTTCTGACGCGTTTAAATTTGGATGAGTTTTATGATGCAGAGAAATTAAGAGCATTAAAAACAGAACTAGACTCTAATAGCGGTGTAACAATTGTATATGGAACGGGAGCTGCATTAGTGGCACCAGAATGTGATTTATTGATATATGCTGATATGCCACGCTGGGAAGGTCAACTCCGTCAGCGACGTAACGAAGTGAGCAATATGGGTGTTAATAACAAGGAGTTAAAAGCATCATTGCAATACAAACGCTCATTCTTTGTTGATTGGAGAGTGTGTGATCGTTTAAAAAGAACCTTGCTGAATAAAATGGATTTGGTATTGGATACTGTTATCCCTAATCAACCAAAAATGGTATCAGGTGATGCTATTAGATCAGGCTTAAAAGAATCGACCAATCGTCCGTTTAGAGTTGTTCCTTTCTTCGACCCAGGACCATGGGGTGGTCAATGGATGAAAGAAGTATGCGATTTAGATAAAGAACCGGAAAACTACGCTTGGTGCTTTGACTGTGTGCCGGAAGAGAACAGCCTGAACCTTAAGTTTGGAGAGTCTCTTTTTGAGTTGCCATCGATCAACCTGGTTTTTCAACACCCAAGAGAGTTATTGGGCGATGCCGTTCATGGACGTTTTGGTGATGAATTTCCGATTCGTTTTGACTTTTTGGATACTATGCAGGGTGGTAATTTAAGCTTACAGGTGCACCCGTTAACGGAGTACATCCAGCAAAAGTTTGGAATACCATATACTCAGGATGAAAGTTATTATATGCTCGAGGCTGAAGATGATGCAGTTGTTTATCTTGGTCTTAAAAATGGAGCTAATCCTGATGAAGTGATTAAGGATTTAAAACATGCTCAGGATACCGGTGAGGAGTTTGATGCAGAGAAACACATTGGAGTGTGGCCCGTTAAAAAGCATGATCATGTATTAATACCAGCTGGTACTATTCATTGCTCAGGTTCAAATAGCATGGTACTTGAAATAAGTGCAACACCTTACATCTTTACATTTAAGTTGTACGACTGGGGACGTATGGGAATGGACGGTAAACCTCGCCCAATAAATATTGAGCATGGTAAAAAAGTGATACAATGGGAACGTGACGAAGATTGGACACGTAATAATATCGTTGACCAAGTTGAAGCAATAGCCAATGGAGACGGATGGCGTGAAGAGCGTACTGGTCTTCATAACCGTGAGTTTATTGAGACACGTCGTCATTGGTTCACTAAGAAAGTGATGCATAATACCGATGCAGGTGTTAATGTGCTTAACTTGATTGAAGGGGCTGAAGCTATCGTTGAAAGCCCAACAAATGCTTTTGAACCATACGTAGTTCATTATGCCGAAACCATTATTGTTCCTGCCAATGTTGGTGAATACACTATTCGTCCTTTTGGAGAATCGGAAGGTAAAGAGATAGCTACGTTAAAGGCGTATGTAAGAAATAATTGCTAACAATACTACAAGGCATTGAATGATTGTCCGGTATTGAGTGAGAATCAACCAAAGTAGAAATGTTGCAATCTAAACTGAATAAGCAAATCAGGTGAGCCAACCAAGCGAGGAATCTTCTGGCAACAAAAGTTACTTTGCTTGGTGTTTTTCAAAAGAAAATAAAAAAATAAACAGATGAGAATAAACAGATTTCCAGTACTTGAATTATCAGTTTTCTGTCTTATTTTGGTTTTACTAAGTTTTAGTTTCATCACTAAAGATGAAAAATCGAGTGAAGAAAAACCGAATATATTGTTTATTGCAGTCGACGATCTTCGTCCTGAATTGGGGTGTTATGGAGCAGAACATATTCAATCTCCAAATATCGATCAACTAGCTGCGGATGGTACGGTATTTCAAAGAGCTTATTGTAATGTGCCGGTTTGTGGAGCTTCACGAGCTAGCCTTTTAACAGGTTTGCGACCTGCTCATAAACGGTTCTTAAATTTTATGACGCGGGCGGATAAAGATGCCCCTGAGGCAATTTCACTGCCAAGCTATTTAAAAAAGAATGGCTACCAGACGATAAGTAATGGAAAGATTTATCACCATGAACATGATGATAAAGATAGTTGGGATGAGTTGTGGAGGGCGGAATCTAACAGTAAATCGTGGAAAGATTACGCCCTTACTCAAAGTTTGGAAAATGAAACCAATACACGAGGAGGTTCTGCTTATGAACGCGCTGATGTTGAAGATGATGTTTATAGAGATGGTAAGATAGCCGCAAAGGTGATTGAGGACCTGCGTAAACTGAGTCAATCGGATAAACCGTTTTTCTTGGGTGCAGGTTTCATTAAACCACATTTGCCATTTAACGCGCCAGAGAAGTACTGGAAATTATACGATGGTAAAGTGAGTGTTCCATATAATAACTATGCCCCTGAAAATGCCCCCAAACAATCGCTTCATAACTTTATTGAGTTGCGAATTTATGATGGCATAAATAAAAAAGGACCTGTCAGTGATGAGATGGCTTCGAATCTAATTCACGGGTATTATGCTTGTGTCAGTTATGTAGATGCTCAAATAGGCAAGGTGCTTGATGAGTTAGAAAGGCTGGAGTTGGATGAAAATACCATCGTAGTGCTGTGGGGAGACCATGGGTTTAATTTATTGGAGCATGGTTTATGGTGTAAAACCTCGAGTTACGAAACAGCACTTCATGCACCATTAATTGTAAAAATACCAGGTAAAAACAAAGTAAAAGCGACGAGCGAGATTGTTGAATATGTTGACATTTACCCTACAATTTGTGAACTGGCAGGACTTGATTTACCTGAACACTTGCAAGGAGACAGTTTTAAAAATCTTTTGTACAAGCGAAAAGCAAAAAGTGATGGTATTGCTATTGCACAGTGGAAAAAAGGATTGACTGTGATTAAGGACAACTATTTCTATACTGAATGGATTGATGATAAGGATAGTTCAGTTGCACGAATGTTGTACGATCATCAGCTTGATAAAGACGAGAATTTTAACATCTCGGAACACGCTCAGAATAAATCAGTCATAGAGGAGTTAAGGAAAGAGATACGAGCTAATCGAGGGGAAAACTATTTCATGAAGAAATAGCGATGAAGAAGATGTATATCAGTATAATTTGATTAAAAAAAAGGAAAATGAAATTTAATCCAGGTTTTGAAATAGAGCCGTTGGTAGATCCAATGGGATTTAAATATGGAAAAAAGGTATTTGGCCCGGAAGTAGAAAACCGTACTCTTGAAGCTATCCGTAAGAGTTTAAAAGATCCAAATTGCGACGGTCCAGAAACCGTATATAGCATTGCAATGGATTGTGGCAAAAACGAGCATCAAGAACTTTTGAATAAGATGCATTTACTGTATGGTGTTGTAACTTATGCTGCAGGTCAGCTTGGTGATGAGCCTATTCGTAGCCAGGGACACATTCATAGCGTTTCACCTTATTGTAACATGTCTACGCCCGAAGTGTATGAGATATGGCAGGGTCGAGCAATTATATACATGCAGGAAACAGCCAAGGACAATCCGGGAAAATGCTACGCCGTAGAGGCTGGTCCAGGAGAAGTTGTTATTGTTCCTCCTGGGTGGGCTCATGCTACAATTAGTGCCGATCCCAAACAACCATTAACTTTTGGAGCCTGGTGCGACCGTGAGTATGGCTTTGATTACGACGATGTACGTGCCCACAAAGGTTTAGCCTGGTTTCCGATAATTAAAAAAGATGGTGGTTTTGACTGGCAAAAAAATGATAATTACAAAGAATCAGAATTAATTGTAAAAGGTCCCGAAAGCTATGAAGACCTTGGAATTGAAAAAGGGAAGTCGATCTATCAATTATTTGAAGAAAATCCTGATCGATTTCTATACGTGCCTAAACCACAGTTGAAAAATGATGTGTGGGAGAATTTTATTCCATAAATATTTTTAAAAACAAGATAATTAAAGAAGTTCTTACAAAAGCTAATTAAAATGGAAAAGAACAATAAATACCTATACTGGATAACCTTTGTGGCTGTTCAAAGTGGTTTAATTTTTGGCTTAAACATGGCCGGAATTTCTGGAGCCGTACCTTTTATACAAGAGTACTTTGAGCTAACTGAAGTTAGTCTTGGTGTTGCCGTGAGCTCTATTATGCTGGGATGTTTGGCTGGAGCAATGATTATAGGCTCCCTTAGTGATAAGTATGGTCGCAAATCAATGTTAATAGTATCAGCAATCGTTTTTATTATTTCATCGTTAGGATGCGCTGTAGCAGATTCTTTATGGATTTTTGTTGCTAGCCGATTTTTATCAGGTATTGGGGTTGGATTTGTATCAGTAATAGCTCCAGCATATATATCTGAAATTGCGCCTGCCGATAAGCGAGGAACATTGGTTACAGGTAATCAATTTGCCATTGTAATTGGTATATTACTTGCCTATGTTTTTAACTATGGTTTCGCCGAAATGGAAGATGGATGGCGCTTGATGATGGGAGCTCCAGTTGTATTTGGTGTGATTTTTTTACTATTATTAATTTTATCTTTTCCAGAAAGTCCAAGGTGGTTAGCAAAAACTGGACGGTATGAAAAGGCTAATTTGGTTTTACAGAAAATAGGTGGGGAAAAGTTCGCGAAAACCGAGCTGGCCAATATTAAGGATGGTTTGGCTAATTCTGATCAATCTAAAGTGAGATTATCAGAATTATTTAAGGGCAGAATAGCAAAGGTGGTGTTACTTGGTTGCTTATTGGCTGCCTTTCAGCAAATAACAGGGATTAATGCTGTTATTAGTTATGCACCTACCATTTTTAGTTCTACCGGTGTGGGTGGAGATCAGGCATTAATGCAGTCAATTTTGGTTGGTTTTGTCAACTTTGCCTTTACAATAGTGGCTCTTTGGTTAATCGATCGCGTTGGTCGTAAAGTCCTATTGTTAGTAGGTACAGCAGGTATGACAGTTTCAATAGCCTGTTTAATTGGGTTTTCTAATGTTGAAGGTCAACTTGGAGACATTGGAGTATTAGTATCATTACTAAGTTATATTGCCTTTTTTGCTGCTTCCTTAGCACCTGTTATGTGGGTTGTTATATCTGAGATTTATCCTACACGGGTAAGAGGTATAGCTATGTCATTAGCAACGGCTACCTGTTGGTTATTTACTTTTATTACAGTTCAGTTATTGCCTGTAATGATTGGCCAAATGGGTAATGCCTTTACTTTTGGCGTTTTCGGTTTCTTTAGTTTTCTGGCTTTTGTTTTTGTTTTAAAGTATATTCCTGAAACAAAAGGGAAAACCCTAGAAGAGCTTGAAGTTCAGCTAGGACTAAAAGGTTAATCTTCAAATTCAACTATAGAAGCCCAATAAACGCTTTTGATGTGTTTATTGGGCTTTGTTGTACATTAAAAGAATATAATATCAATGAAAATTTCTGAAAGATTAAATATAAATACAGATTCGAATTACCATTATTCTTCTTATAAAAAGGGCGGATTAGAAATAGTAAGGGTTAAGAATAAGCATGCTCAATTAGAAATGTCGTTGCATGGGGCACAAGTGTTAAGTTATATCCCCAATGCGCAAAAGGATTTATTGTGGATGAGTACAGCTAGTGAGTTGAGGCAAGGAAAAGCTATTCGGGGCGGCATACCTTTATGTTTTCCATGGTTTGGCCCTCATGAAAAGGACGAAACTCTTCCGCAACATGGATTTGCAAGATTAATAAACTGGGAGCTGGTTAATTTAAATGAACTTGAAGGTGATGAAACTCGATTAATTCTAGCTTTACAATCATCTGATTATACGAAACAATTTTGGCCTTTCGATTTTAAAGCTGAATTAGAAGTTATAATTGGTGCAAAGTTGGCAGTTAGTCTAAAAATTAAGAATGTGGGCTCCGAAACTTTTACTTACTCATCAGCTTTACATTCTTATTTTAATATTGGAGATATAAATAAAGCGTTCATTACAGGATTAAAGGATACCTGTTATTACTGGGGATTTGAGAGTATAAAGCAAAAGCAAAACGAGAAGTTATTGGTTATTGAGGAAGAAGAGAACCGACGTTACGTTAATACTGCTGCAAATTGTAGTATAATAGATCCGACATATGAGCGTGAGATTGTGGTAAGTAAAGTTGGTAGTCAAGTAACAGTTGTTTGGAATCCTTGGATTGAAAATAGTAAAAGTATGAAAGATATGAATGACGGTGATTATAAGAATTTTGTTTGTGTGGAAGCAGGCAATTACTATAATGACTGCATTGAACTAGCACCAGGAGATACACACACTACTTCTACTGTAATACTCTCGAAATACACTAAGAGTGTTTAAAAGAATACTGAATTCTGTTTAAGCTTCGTGTCTAATTATCGGTTGCAAATACAAATGCTACACTAACAACTGAAAATATGGCTAGGTGAATTTTATTACCCTATTCTTCGAATTTAATGGTGATGAAATATTATTAATAAGTCAATAGTTTTGAACTATTAGTTGCATACAAAATAATAAAATCAGAGAAATGAGAAATTATATAAACTGGAAGCAATTTGTCACGTTGTTGATTGTTGTTTTGGTGAGTGGAGTTGCAAGCTCTCAAGCCCAAAAACCAAACATTATTTTTATAATGTCCGATGATCATGCATCATCAGCTATAAGTGCATACGGTAGTCATTTGACGGAGGTTTTTAAAACGCCAAATATTGACCGTTTGGCCGACGAAGGGGCAAAGTTGGAAAATTGTTTTGTCACCAACGCGATTTGTACGCCAAGTAGGGCTACTATTTTAACTGGAAAGTACAGTCATAAAAATGGTGTATATACATTATTAGGCAAGGTTAGGAAACAAGAAAATGTTGCCTCTATTCTTCAGCAGAACGGATATGCTACTAATGTGATTGGAAAGTGGCACTTGCATACCGAACCGTTTGGTTTTGATACTTATGATGTGCTACCAGGGCAAGGGAAATACATTGATCCAAAATTTAAGGACAAAGCAAAACTTAAACGTAGTTTTAAACTGGATAGAGGCCAACAGTACGAAGGCTATTCAACCGACATAATTGGTGACAAGGCTGTTGATTGGATGAAGAATAGAGATGCTGATGAACCATTTTTCTTGATGTGTCACTTCAAGGCGCCTCACCGACCATGGGATCCAGCACCGCGATATAACGATTTTTTGAAAGATGTAACAATTCCTGAACCTAGTAATTTGCATGATGATAATTCAGGTCAGGGCAAATGGGCACAAAATGCGTTTAATAAAATTGGTAAAGACATGCAAGCCTTCGATATTGGAACCGAGATTCCAGAAGGTTTAAGTGGTGAAGAATTGACCTCATTTAAGTACCAGCATTTTATTAAACGTTATCTGGCCTGTTGTAAAGCAGTAGATGATAATGTGGGTAAGGTGTTAGAGTATTTGGATGAGAGTGGTTTAGCACAGAAAACCATTGTGGTTTATACTTCTGATCAAGGATTTTTTCTTGGCGAACATGGATGGTATGATAAGCGTTTAATGTATGAGGAAGGGCTTCGTATGCCATTTGTTATTAGATATCCGGAACACATAAAGACTAATAAAAGAGTTAAGGAAATAATTGTTAATGCCGATTTTGCACCAACCTTTCTTGATTATGCAGGAGTTGAAATCCCTGAAGATATGCAAGGTAAGAGCTTTAAGCGAGTTATTGAAAATAAAAAGAAGGTGAAAGATTGGCGCAAGTCAATGTACTACCGCTATTGGATGCACATGACAGATGTTGGTGTCCCTGCTCATTATGGTATTCGTACCGACAGATATAAGCTTACTTTCTATTATGGTTTACCTTTGGGAATGCGCGGAACATCGCGGAGAATTGACCTGTATAACCCTGAATCGGGTATGATTAAGGCAACTGAGCCAGAATGGGAGTTTTTTGATCTGAAAAAAGACCCTCAAGAAATGAATAATTTATATGGTAATCCAAAGTATGCTAAAATTATTAGTCAGTTGAAAAATGAATTGTTAAAGCAAAAAAACGAGTTGGGAGATAGCGATGAAGAATACCCTGACCTACAAAAGGTCACGAAAGACAATTGGAATTAAAACAAAGCCTGGCTAGAAAGTCAGGCTTTTTTGTGCTGAATTATTTTACCCACATAATGCAATATAATTAGGTAGTTTAACATTCCTTGAGCTCGTATTTTTGAAAGTACTTAGTGGTCATATTTTATCAATGTGGTAAGCATTCATAAATGTTACAACTAATGAAAATAGCTAATAAATCAGGTTAAATTGAAAATACAAGGAAATGAAAAATCTTAAATTATTGGTGATATGCTTTTTAATGAATGCATTAAGTGTAAATATGAATGCGCAGCGTCAGACAATTAGCTTAAATGGAACGTGGCAAGTGGCAGAAGGTAGTCTGGATGCCATACCTGAGAGTTTTCCAAGTGAATGCCCAGTTCCTGGATTTCTTGATATGGCTTCGCCTGCTTTTGAACGTGTAGGTAAATGGACCGTAAATGATTCTGGAGGAATGCCTGTTCCAGCTAAAGATTCAATTAGAGAAGCTTTTTGGTATAAACACACTTTTAATATTGAAGGCAATGCGCCTGATTTTGCACAATTAAAAATTTGGAAAGCTAAGTATAGCGCAAAGGTTTGGCTAAATGGTCAAGAGATTGGTGAGCAAGTATTGAATTTTACCTCCGGTGTATTTGATGTTACAGGTGCACTTAAAGGTAATAATCAGGAAAATACCTTAATCGTTCGAGTAAAAAGTTCCACTGAAGGATTTGGTAAGGAAGTAATTTCTGGCTTAGATTACGAAAAGTTAAAGTACCTGCCTGGTATTTATGATAATGTTGATTTAATACTATCTGCATCGCCCCGTATAGTTGATGTACAAATAGTGCCGAATATAGATACTAAAGTTGCCAAAGCTGTGGTTACTTTAAAAAATGAAACAAATAAAGAACAGAAAACCTACTTAAATGCAAACGTTAAGAGTTATGCTGATGCTACTATCAGTGGTACAGCTAAATTGAAAAAGATTGTATTGCAAGCTGGAGAATCAAAAAAAGTAGAAATTGATGTCGCTATATCCAATTGTAAGTTATGGTCTCCTATGACACCTAACCTTTATAACTTAGAATTGGAAACAAACGGTGATAAAGCGACCACCCGTTTTGGTATGCGCAAATTTGAAGTGCTAAAAGGAACCAATACATATGCTTTAAATAATAATCAGTATTATTTACGCGGAACTAACATCTGTTTTTTCCGTTTTGCCGAGGACCATCATCGTGAAGACAAACCGTGGGATGAAGAATGGGTACGTAAGATGTTTCGTCAGTTCAAGCACATGAACTGGAACAGTGTGCGTTTTACCCTTGGTTTTCCGCCTGAATTCTGGTATCGCATTGCTGATGAAGAGGGCATGATTATACAAGATGAATATTCCATCTGGGTATTTAATAATCGACAACTAGGGCATAGTAAAGAGCAACTGGTGAAAGAATATTCAGCCATGATGGCAGACCACTGGAATTACCCTTCTGTTTGCATCTGGGATGCACAAAACGAATCACCAGAAAAAGGTAATGAACAAATAAAAGAGGCCGTTGGCGAAGTGCGTCATTTAGATTTATCTAATCGCCCATGGAATGTCGGTTGGAGCATGTACAACGACCCAACGGATGCCTGGGAAGAACATCCATATTTATTTTTCTCAGCTTTTAATACAGGTCTTGAAATGGGTAATGGAGCTTTTGAATTGGAGCATCTTAATAAAAGAGACCCATTAACGATACTATCAGGAAAGTATGGTAATCCTCTTTGTTTGAACGAATATGCCTGGCTGTGGCTATCGCGTGATGGCTTACCAACCTTACTAACCGAAAAGGGTTATGAAACTAACTTTCCGAATGCCACCGTCGATGAGCGATTTGAGTTTTATGCCTACACATTGGCATCTTTAACGGAATACTGCGGACT
>Ga0209692_10003969_pt1 | contig 13814 bp, 7 predicted proteins | sample tdDd472_FD_187129 | JGI IMG/M metagenome (GOLD analysis project Ga0209692, IMG submission 187129) | Marine sediment microbial communities from the Atlantic coast under amendment with organic carbon and nitrate - tdDd47.2 (SPAdes)... | ecosystem: Environmental > Aquatic > Marine > Coastal >...
CCTTTTGGACCTTGCGGGCCTGTGGCACCCGTATCACCGGTGTCACCTTTTGGACCTTGCGGGCCTGAGGCACCCGTATCACCGGTATCGCCTTTTGGACCTTGCGGGCCTGTGGCACCCGTGTCACCTTGCGGACCTGCTGGGCCGGTGTCGCCTTGTGGACCTGCTGGGCCGGTGTCACCTTGTGGACCTGCTGGGCCGGTGTCACCTTGCGGGCCTGTGGCACCCGTGTCACCTTGCGGACCTGCTGGGCCAACGCCGCCCAATGTAAGATCATAAAGATCGTATTCCTCAGTTGATCCTCGTGCTTCACCAATAAAATCTACCAGCGTAAAACTGCCATACGAATCACCCAATACCATCGGTTCAGAACACGAGGTATGAAGACCTATGTCTTGGATTAGATTACCCTCATTAAAATGTACATTTAGCTGGTTACCCCATTTACTGTCAGCTGAAGTAAAGGTAACGTTTTCTCCTGGATATATGACTGAGGGATAGTTCCATTTTTCTTCATCTCTGCCAAAAGTATTGATACTTGTGGCACCTATGGCACCAGTCATATCACCACTGCAGGTAGCAGTTTCCTGTGAGTTGACCCCACTACAGTCAGATGGAGTGTATTCAAATGTGAGGGAGCTCGGCTTAGTACCGCATATATTTAAGCCTCCAACAGCAACTAGCTTTAATAAGTAATCACCAGGAGGAACAGCCGGCTCTCCGTTATTGACATAAGGCAAATCGACCACTAAACATTGAAAGTCTGTCGGATCAAGTGGAGGAGCTGGATTAAATGACATCACAGCACAAACCGATTGATCAGCACTGACCACCAAAGGATCGAGATGGGTACCGAAATAAACTTGTGGGTCATCAAAACCAGTACCCCAAATCACCAAGTTACTCGGTGCTTCGTAGGGATAAGGCTGCACCTCGTGAATTTTCGGCGCTGCATAGATTAGTTGAGTTGACACAAGCAAACTAAGAACTATTAAGAGTTTGCTAAATGTCTTAAGAATATTGTTCATGAATTTTCCCTCCATTGAACATCCATTGTTTAAGAACCTCCCAAGACTCCAGGCAGTCGACAGCTACATGACTACAGACTGTTGAGTTACGAGATCCTGCTGCTCCTAAAGTTGATAGGTCGTCTTTGAACTCCAATAGATTAATGACTTGAGATAACGAAAGGCGATATAACAGATTTAGGGTTTCAAACGGTAATATATTGGCATTAAAAAGAACTGTCGAATGTCCGAATTTAATACAGTTATCAAGGAGATATGCATTCGAATGTTAAATTTATTGACTCTTGTTTCTTTTTTTTTACATGAGCATTTTTTAGCTGAATCTGATCTTTGGCATGCTCATGCAGGCAATGCACATTTGCATTAACTTGTTGTTTTGTACATGAAAAAATAACCACTAATAACGAAAAGAAAGAACCAACATGAGTTTCACCCTGTAACAGCGCAAAACTGAAAGGCTTTTGACTGTGTCGAAGATTGATACAGTGAAATGGTTCTTATTATGAGAAATGTTCCAGCAAATTTTACATTTAATTTTTAACCAGTGCCTAAAACCTTTTACAGTGTGGATAGTGAGCTAGGAATTTATACTTGTAACAGTCTGTGCATTTAAGGAAGAGCTCATATACAATCGCAACTATAGCAATAATGAAACTAAGACTTTGAAAAGCATACTCGTTGTAGATGACAGTAAATTTTTCTGCGCATTAATAGAAAAGAAAATCACGGAAAGCCTCGATTATCAGGTTATGTCGGTTGGAACCTATGCAAGTGCAGAAGCATTACTGGACGTCTTGGATATTGAACAGATCGATGCCTGCTTGGTAGATTTCCGTTTGCCTGACGCTCCGGAAGGTGAGATCGTTCAGTTGATGGCGAAAAAACGGATCCCAACTATCGTTCTAATCAGCGATATCACTGCTGAAATACGCAACTATATTTGGAAATTCCGTATCGTGGACTATGTTATCAAGAGCGATAACTATGTTACCGAGTACATTATTGAGACCCTCCAGCGTTTACAGATCAACCCTAGCATCAAGATCGCTTTGGCCGACGATTCAAAGACCAGTCTACGAATAATGAGTACCCTGCTCAGCGTTCATAAATATCAAACCCTGCTGTTTAGCGACCCCCAGAAACTCCTTGAGCACTTAAAGCAGCACCATGATATCAAAATGGTCATTACGGATTATGATATGGGAGCCATGAATGGTTACGATTTAACCAAAAGCATTCGCCGCCTCTATAGTAAACAGGAATTGGCGATTATTGGCATGTCAGCGCGAGATGATGTGTTAATGTCTGCTAACTTTCTAAAGTTAGGTGCTGACGATTTCATTATTAAGCAATCGTTTTTAGCGGAAGAGTTTTATTTGCGGGTTGCAGTTAATACCAGTCGAGTCATTGAATATGAAAAGCTAACTACTGCCGCAACCAAGGATTATCTGACCGGGCTAAACAATCGCCGACACTTCTACGAGCTGGTTGAAGTGATGCATAATTCAGCAGTTCGACACTCTACACCAGTAGCCTGTGCATTGGTCGATATCGATCATTTCAAGCAAGTCAATGATAACTACGGGCATCAGGTTGGCGATGCTGTTCTGACCGAAATTGCTAAAATTCTTGAAAGCTCTGTAAGAAAGTCAGACGTGGTAGCGCGTTTTGGTGGCGAAGAATTTTGCATGTATATGGTGGGGATCAACCGTGAAAACTCAGAAATATTCTTTAACAAACTACTTAAGAGAGTTGAGAATACAGCAATTGATGTGGATGGCCTGGAAGTCAAGGTTACCATCAGTATCGGTGTCAACATCAATCATCATCACGTTCTTGACAGTATGATTGAAATTGCCGATCAATGTCTCTATGAAGCTAAAGAAACTGGTCGTAACAAGGTTGTTATTACACCCGAAGAGCCTCAGCCTGCAAAAGAATAACCTTTCCAGTAGTCTTCACAACCGTACTAAGTTTGAAACAATCTAATAGTATTGCTTCTCCAGGTCATCGATAAACTTCTGTAATCGCTTTGCTGAAATAGGAAAGCGTGTTTTCTGCCCTTGAGCAAATAAGGAAATCCTGAATTCTTCAAGCATCCAGTTAAACTCGTCCACTTCAAATGTTGGAATTGCTTGATCTTGCGCTAAACTTTCACGCACATCAACCCAGTCAGAAATAACAATCAGTGATTCAGCTTCTTTTAGAGGATTTAGCTTTGCTCGCTCTATGCGCTTTTCTATTGCAGATAGATAACGCTTAAAATCTTTAATCTTCTCTGTACCAAACCTAAAGCAGAAACCTGGTTGGAACAGATAATTGCATTGATTAGTTATATCTTTTCTAGTGCTAGCCAAAGTTTTACCCAAACCTTTAGCCTGCGCCAATATGCTGGATCTTAATTGCAATACCTTAACGAGATCATCTAATAACTCTGTGGTCGCTGGAACTAATTCTTTTTCCATATTTTGGGACAGTTCAGCAAAAGATGATTTGTCATAAGGAATATGTATTTGAACCAGATCTTTTAAGGAAGCCATAGCCGCATCGTCGATTATGTCGTCGACACTGGTCAAAGTACTAACCGAAAGAGTCAACTTTTGTTTATTGTGATACTTCTTTTTGAGATAACTGAGCAACTGCGACTTTTCAAGCGCTAATAATCGGCATACACCACGAACATGAACATTTTCCGCCTGTCGCTTGTTAACCACGGCAAGGATTCGCACTTTATCGTCCCCATCTTCCAACGCATAAGTAACCGGAATTTTAGTACCCGCCTCCTCAAATACGCCCTCTTTCGCATAAGATTCCGGCCAGCTGGTGAAAGTCTCTTCTTTTTTCTTTTGGCTTTTCTTAGTACTAACTTTAACTTGCTTTAACTCTTGTGACTGCTCAAGGGTTCTACTGCTGCTAAGCACCTTGCCATTATCACCAACGATTTCAAAACGCATTAAATAATGCTCTGGCAAACTCAGTTCCTGCCAGGCCTCTTTAGGTAAAATCACACCTGTCATTTTAAATAGATGCTTACTGATAATATCGATCAAACTGCCCTGTTGCTCCAGTACCTGCTCATAACATGCTTGGGAAAACTGTGGAATCGGCACAAAGTTTTTGCGGAACCGCTTTGGCAATGATCGCAACATAAACTCGATTTTTTCTTCCAGCAAGCCAGGAACCAGTCGCTCAAAGTCTGAATCTTTAAGTTGATTACTGAGCGATTGTGGAATCTTAACCGTCACCCCATCTTGTGGATGTCCCGGCTCGAAATGATACGACAAGGGTAACTCTATCGACTTTACTTGAATGGTTTCAGGATAAAGGCTGGCGTCCTGCTCCTCTGCTTTAAATAAGACATCTTTATTAAGAGTCAGTAGCTGATTATTCTGCTTAGCATTTTTCTTGAGCCATTGATTAAGCTGTTTAACATTGCAAATTGATTCAGGTAGACGTTTATCAAACCATGCAACCAGATCACGCTCATCCGTACGCATGTCTGCCTGCCTGGCTTTAGCAATTTCCTGTTCGACATCGAGCCATAACTGCTCATTCTCCTGTTGAAATGAATGCCTTGGTTCTAGCTCCCTACGAACCAGACCATGTACAATAAACAACTCTCGACACAGCTCAGGCTCAATAAAGGAATAATCAACCGTCCTATTAGAAACAATCTTTAAACCCAATAACGTTTGCTGCAATGAGGCGACCACTGCGCCACGCTTTTTCTCCCAATGGGCATCAAAGTAATGACTTTTTATCAGATGCTTGCCGATCTGCTCAATCCATGTCGTTTCAATCATGGCAGTTAAGCGCGCGTAGTTTTGGGTTGTTTCCACAATCTCAAATGCCATCACCCACGGCGGCTGCTTTTTAAAATTCGCAGACTGAGGATGAATCATAAAACGGGTCTGACGAGTTCCTAAATAGCCTTTTTCAATATCCTTTTGGCCAATAAAGCTCAGCAAGCCGGTTAACAGAATCGAATGAAGTTTGGCGTAATATACTTTATCTTCCGGATTAACGGGCTCGGACTGTTTTTGTGTCTGATGATGTGCTGATTTAACTAAGCTCTTCAACTGGCGATAAGTACTGCGCCACTCTCGATAACCATTGAAGTTAATCAACTCTTCCTGACAATAACGACGAAAAGCGTTGTTGGTTAAATCTTCCTGCTGCTTGTGCAAATGATCCCACAAGTTAATGATCGCAATAAAATCAGATTGCGGGTGTTTGTATTTGGCATGTTTCTGCTGAGCTAATTCTCTTTTCTCGAAAGGCCACTCTCTAGGATCTTTAACCGATAGAAAGGCTGCGAGAATGAGTGCTTCCCGAATGTAAGACTCGTCTTCTGCGGCAAGCAGTATACGAGCCAGTCGCGGTTCAATCGGCAGTCGCGCCATCTTACGACCAATATTTGTTAGTTGCTTCTTCCCGTCAACCGCCTGCAATTCAGACAACAAATTCAGACCATCGCTGATTTGTTTTGCTGCAGGTTCATCAATAAACGGGAACTCTTCAATATCACCCAAGCCCAACTGTTTCATCTGCAAAATAACAGCTGCCAGATTGGTGCGTAATATTTCCGCATCAGTAAACTCTGGACGATTTAAAAAATCTTCCTCTTCATATAAACGAATACAAATCCCGTCAGCAACACGACCACAGCGACCTTTTCGCTGATTAGCACTGGCTTGAGAAATTTTCTCAATTGGCAAACGCTGAATTTTATTGCGTACCGAATAGCGACTGATCCGAGCAAAGCCTGGATCAATGACAAAGCGAATGCCCGGAACAGTCACCGAAGTTTCGGCCACGTTGGTCGACAAAATAATTCGTCGCTTGCCGCCAGACGGATGAAAAATCTTTTCCTGTTCGCGCATCGACAACCGCGCATAGAGAGGCAGCACTTCACAAGCTTGAAAGCGTTCTTTGCGCAGTAACTTAGCAGTTTCTCGAATTTCGGCTTCGCCTGACAAAAAGATCAAAATATCGCCCGGTGCAAAGCTGATTAACTCATCAACGGCATGACCAATACGCTCAACTTGCGGGCTTGGGTTCTCTTCATCGTCAGGGCGATACCAGACATCAACCGGATAAGTGCGACCGCTGATTTCAAGAATCGGCGCAGGCTTACCATTAATCGCAAAGTGCTTGGAAAAACGCTCAACATCAATCGTTGCCGAAGTAATAATAACTTTTAAGTCAGGGCGTTTAGGTAGAATGTTTTTGACGTAACCCAGCAAAAAATCAATGTTTAGGCTTCGTTCGTGAGCCTCATCAATAATTAAAGTATCGTATTGGCGCAACAAAGGATCATGAGTGATTTCATTGAGCAGAATACCATCAGTCATGACGCGCACAGGTGTGACCGGATTAGACTGGTCATTGAAACGAATGCTATAGCCAACCAACTCTCCCAGCTCAGTTTTTAATTCCTCGGCAATTCGTCGTGCGACGCTGGTTGCAGCTACTCGTCTCGGCTGCGTATGACCAATCTTGCCATAAACACCCAAACCAAGCTGGAGACATATTTTTGGCAGCTGAGTGGTTTTTCCCGAACCGGTTTCGCCTGCAATCACCACCACCTGATTCTCTTCGATCGCTTTTCGCACATCATCCCTTGCCTGACACACAGGCAAGGCCATATCGAACTCGATATCAGTTGGGATCAGTTTTTGTCGCTTCTCTACAATCTGTTTTGAGTCTTGAAGAATGTGTTCGGCTTTGTTGATCAGCTTACTGACTGGCTGATCACTTTTTTGTCGCTTGGTGATGATGGACTTCAGTTTGTTCAGCTCAAATTGATCCACAAGCTGACATTGAGTCACCTGTTCAGTGATCAGAGTTTGAATCGAAGGCTTATTAGTAGAAGACTTATCAGAGGCAGGCTTTTTAGAAACAGTTGGTTGTTTTGACATAAAAGACGATAAACACTCAGCAAACAGTCATAGCTTAAATAAACAGGCTCCTGCTAATGACCGAATGATATAGATAACTAACAGGAGCTTGAATAAACGATGTCGCTATTGTCGCTTAAATTACTGACTATGACAATTTCCAGAACTCATGTGGCGCGCGAACTTCACCAAGATATTTTGCAACAGGCTTGTAGAAGTCTTTATCTTCCCAGTAGCCGGTGTGACAGGCTGGATTCCAAGAAGTTGCCGCACTACCGACGTTGATTTCAATATCTTCATCAACTGCCTGGTTATAGTCTTCGCTGACGTTTTTCAGTGGATATGCCACCACATCATCTTTGTCATAGAAATTAAGCCACTTAACGCGATCTTGCAGACCTTCTTCTAAAGCCTGGCCCACTTTCGGCATAGGACCATGGAAATCATCGTGATGCGCAGAGTAAACGCCAAGCGGACTGGCAAAGGTTATAATTCCGGCCAACGTCTGGAAGCTCTCAAATGGACTCAAATCTGCGCTATCGTTTGCTAAATCGTGAATATAGTCAGACATCATCACTGAGCCGAATGAATGCGCCATAAGAACTAAAGGTGTTGAATCGGTATCGACATGGCGATGAGTCGCAAACTTGGCCATGCTCTCTTTAATTCGACCATGAATGGCTTCATACAGACCACTGTCACTCCCCTTGCGGTAGCTCAGGCCTAAACGCATAAAGTCGACAAACATGTTACGAACACCCTTATAAGTCAACTCATCACGATAATCTAACTGCCGGAGCAGCTCGCCATGTTCGTCTTTGACCAAATCGCCCCAGTAAATCTCATGGAATAACAAGTCATCTTCCATACGGTTTTCAGGATCACCTTTCAGGTACTCCTGAACAATTCGGTGTTTTAATTCAATAGAGAAAAATTCCTTCTCAGAACCTATCCCATGGATGATAGCTACAGCTAAACGCTTCATTTCCCGCTCCTCAATTTATCTTTATATTTCGTTCACGCCTATATTGTTACAACTACTCTTTGAGTTCAAGCAGTTACAAACTTTGAAACAAAAAATCACACTAGCAAAACTGGTACGATGTGTTATTCTAGTTGCAATAAATTGCCATTTATCGATGCCGATTCGGGTATCGACATAAACAAGTCAAAAAGGTAGGTTATTCCATGAATTTGCTTATCCTCACGTTAGTCCTGATAGTGGCACTGGCCATCACGCTATACCACCGACTAACCCTGCTGGTAACAACGTTAATCCTGGCAGCCATACTGGTGCTTTATAGCCTTCAAGTTTCAGTTCCTTATGTACATTGGGTTATCTTCCTTGCCATCACGATCCCTTTGAACCTCAAGCCAATTCGCAAAATCATTTCCGGCAAGTTGTTGAAAGTATTTAAAGGTATCATGCCAACTATTTCCGACACCGAGCAAGAAGCGCTGGACGCTGGTACTGTATGGTGGGAAGCGGAAGTGTTTGGTGGCAAGCCAAACTGGAAGCGCCTGCATGATGTGCCCCCGGCCAAGTTATCTGAGGAAGAACAAGCCTATCTTGATGGCCCAGTTGAAGAACTGTGCAAAATGATTGATGACTGGACTATTTCGGAATATGACCGTGATATGCCACCTAAAATGTGGGAATACATCAAAAAGAACGGCTTCTTCAGCTTTATCATCCCTAAAGAATACGGCGGTTTGGGTTTTTCATCCTATGCCCAATCGCAAGTCCTGACCAAAATCAATTCCTGTAGTGCCACCGTCGGCAGCATTGTATCAGTGCCTAATTCATTGGGCCCTGCTGAACTATTGCTACATTACGGCACCGAAGAACAAAAGAAACATTATTTGCCACGCTTGGCTAGTGGCGAAGAAGTCCCTTGCTTTGCATTGACGGCAGTGGAAGCTGGTTCCGATGCTGGGGCAATTCCCGATAAAGGCATCATCTGCAAAGACGAATGGAATGGCGAAGAAGTATTAGGCATGCGCCTGACCTGGAACAAACGCTATATTACCCTTGCACCAGTCGCTACCCTGCTCGGCTTAGCCTTTAAATTATACGATCCTGACGGATTACTCGGTGATGAAGAAGATTTAGGCATTACCTGCGCCCTGATCCCAACTGACACGCCCGGGGTTAACTTCGGGCGTCGCCATCACCCAATCAGCACCCCATTCCAGAATGGCCCAACAACCGGTAACGATGTTTTCGTACCGCTTGACTACATTATTGGCGGTGCTAAAAACGCCGGTATCGGCTGGCGTATGCTGGTTGATTGCTTGTCTGCTGGTCGTGCGATTTCGTTACCATCAGGCGCTACTGGTGGCTCTAAAGCCGTTGCATATACCACCGGCGCTTATGCTCGCATTCGCAAGCAATTTAAAGTTCCAGTTGGTTACATGGAAGGCGTGATGGAAGCCTTAGCGCGTATTGCCGGTAAAACCTACCTGATTGATGCGGTTCGCACCTTTACAGCCGCTGGCATCGATACCGGTGAAAAGCCATCGGTCGCTTCAGCCATCGTAAAATGCCATACCACCAATATGTCACGTGAAATTGCGACAGATGGTATGGATGTGCATGGCGGTAAAGCCATCATCATGGGGCCAAAAAACTACATGGCCAAAGCGTATCAAAGCGCACCCATTTCGATCACCGTTGAAGGTGCGAACATCCTGACACGTAGCCTGATCATTTATGGTCAAGGCTCGATTCGCTGCCATCCTTATGTATTGAAAGAAATTGCTGCGACTCAAAACCCAGACACCAAACAGGCCGTTAAAGACTTTGATAAAGCCTTATTTGCTCACGTTGGTTTTGCAGCCAGTAACAAGCTCCGTACCTTCTGGCTTGGTTTAACCAGCAGTCGCCTGGTATTCAAACCGAAATCGGACTTTACTGGTCGTTATTACCAACAGCTGACTCGCTTCTCCAGTACGCTAGCCTTCTTGTCTGACGTGACAATGGGTGTGCTCGGTGGCGAACTCAAGCGTCGCGAAATGATTTCTGGTCGCTTAGGTGACATGTTGAGCTATATGTATATCGCCTCCTCTGTCCTGAAATTCTATGAAGACAAAGGTCGCCCTGCTCATGACCGCGAGATAGTGCAATGGTCGCTGGACTACTGCCTGCACCAAACGCAAATGGCTGCCGATGGCGTATTGCGTAATTTCCCAATCAGCTGGTTTGGTAAACTGCTCCGTATCGTGGTCTTCCCATTAGGTTTGCCAGTGTCAGCACCATCCGACAAACTACAACGCAAAGTCGCGCGTCAACTGCAAGAAGCAGGCCCAATGCGCGAAGAACTAACCCACGGCATGTTCAAAACAGAGTCTGAGTTCAACAACGCAGCCAAAGTTGATCGTGCGCTACGCCTACAGCTTCAGATTGAACCATTAGTGAAAAAGATAGCCTCCGCATTATCGGTGAAACCGGAAAATCATCAGGTTGTTATCTTCGCTGAACAAGCCAAAAACGATGACCTCATTACCGACGATGAGTACAACTTGATTATTGAGGCTGAGAAAGCACGCCTCGACATCATCAACGTTGACGACTTCGAACCAGAAGAAATGGTGCATAAAAAGGTTTAAACCTGTAACACCCCTAGCAACACCCCTCGAAAGGCGTCCAACTGGACGCCTTTTTTTGTGCATCGATATCTCACCCTGTTGGGAATAAAAAATTCTTTTAGGTAGGGGCAGGCCAATGTGCCTGCCCTTAATTGTATGGGATTTATAAAAAAAGATTCGGGCGGGCACATTGGCCCGCCCCTACCCTCGCTCTTGTACGGACAAGGGTCTGCTCCGCTGGGTACTCATGAGTTATCCCTACGTTCTGGTGTGCCAAGACCCACCCTACAACTGACCAACCCGGTAGGGGCGCACCTATGTGCGCCCACATGATCTCGACATCCCGTACAAACGGGCAGACACGTAGGTCTGCCCCTACCTAAAAAATGATATGCTCAACAGGAGAATCATTACCCGTAAGTCTTGTCATCCTGAATTTAATTCAGGATCTGCTCTTCAACAAAAATCACGGGCAGGCACATTGGCCTGCCCCTACCCCGGCTCTTGTTAAAATAAAAGATACCGTAAGGGCGAGCACCGCTCGCCCTTTCATCCCATGAATACCCATTCTTTTGTACGGACAAGGGTCTGCCCCGCTTGGTACTCATGAGTTGTCCCTACGTTCTGGTAGACCAAGGCCCACCCTACAATTGACCAACCACAACCCCATTTGCATTAAATCGCAAAAAAGGCCAAACTGAATGCGCTTAAAAATTGAGGGGCTCTTTTATGAAGTTTATTGTCAGTTTATTACTAGCAAGCTTTTCGCTATCGCTTTACGCGCAAGATACTCAGCAAATCATCTCTGAACAAGCAGAGGCCATTGAGCCAAAAGTCATCGAATGGCGTCGCCATTTGCATGAAAATCCAGAGCTTAGCAACCGTGAATTCGAAACCAGTAAATATATTGAGCAGCACTTACGTGAACTCGGCCTTGAGATCCAAACCGGCGTAGCTCATACCGGCATTGTTGCTATTTTAAAAGGTGGCAAGCCTGGGCCGGTAGTCGCTTTACGCGCCGATATGGACGCCCTGCCAATCAAAGAGCGCAACGACTTACCCTTTAAATCTACCGCTATTGGCGAATACATGGGTAAGGAAGTACCTGTAATGCATGCTTGTGGCCACGATACTCATGTCGCCATGCTAATGGGCGTCGCTGAAATTCTGACGGGCATGAAAGACGAGATTCCAGGAACCGTAAAATTCTTATTCCAACCCGCTGAAGAAGGCTCACCTCCCGGTGAAGAAGGTGGCGCAGAATTAATGGTTAAAGAAAATGCGCTGAAAAACCCAGATGTCGATGTGATTTTTGGCTTACACATATGGGCTGGCATTAATGTCGGCGAAATCGGTATTAAATCCGAAGGTTTGATGGCCAGCGTCGATGATTTTAAAATCACCATTAAAGGTAAAGGCGCACACGGCTCCACGCCTTGGCTATCCGTTGACCCGGTAGTCACCGCCGCCCAAATCGTAAACAGTCTGCAAACCATCGTAAGTCGCAGTATGCCACTCACTCAACAAGCCTCTGTAGTGAGCATTGGTGCTATCCATGGCGGCGTTCGCTCCAACATCATTCCTGAAGAAGTTGAAATGCTCGGCACCATTCGAGCGCTTAATGAAAACGATCGTAAAAATATCGCTAAGCAAGTACGCCAAAAAGCAGACTTAGTTGCTAAAAGTATGGGCGCGACCGCTGTGGTTGAGCTTCCCTACTCCAGCTCATTGCCAGTGACCTACAATGACCCTGGCCTAACAGCAGCTATGATGCCCACTCTTGAAAACGTCATTGGCAAAGACAAGATCCACATTGTTAACCCAGTCACCGGTGCAGAAGATTTTTCAATCTTCGCCAACGAAGTTCCCGGGATGTTCTTCTTCCTGGGTGGTAAACCAATTGACACACCACTCAGCGAAGTTGGCCCACACCATACCGCTGATTTCTACGTTGATGAAGCCGGAATGAAAACTGGTGTTAAAGCATTATCACAACTGGCGCTTGATTATTTAAACAAATATCAAGACGCACATTAACGGTTAAACAACTTCAATAAAAAAAGGTGCGTTTCGACGCAGCTTTTTTATTACTTTGTTCTTAAAGTTTAGGGTAATAGCTAGCTAACCCTAAAGTAAAAGAGCAGGTCCTGAATTACCTAAAGGTATTCCCTTTGGTCACAGTTCAGGATCTGCTCTTGGATCTGCTCTTGGATCTGTTCTTAGCTCTTGACTCTACACTTAGCTCTGCTCATTGCCTATATACCAAAGCTCACTAATAATTCTGTACAGGCCTTTCATTGCCAGAAACTTTTGCTGATTGAAAACTCGGCCCGATTGCGTTTGATACTCTTCAAGCAAAAGCTGCTCTTGTTCGTGAGTCAGTTGAAAGTTATGGCTAATCCCTGCCAGCTCAAACACTGGATCACTGATCGCAGCATATTCCCAATCGACTAAAAATAATTGATGCCCAACGAGTAGGTTTCCGGGTGAAATATCATTATGGCAACTGTGTGTGGCGTTAAAGTCTGGAGAAAACTCCAGTGCCTGTTCATAAAGCTCCAAACAATAGTCGGCTTTTTGCGGCTGATTATTTCTGGCGATGTCATGATAACTGTTTAAATGCTCCTGCATCCTGATTGTTGGCAAGGATAGAGAAGAATCGTGCAGCTCTACCAATAAGCGGCAGAGCTCAACCGACAGCTCTGGGTTAAAAAAGTGCTGATGTACTGTTGGATTGGCATAAAGCCAAATCGAAACGCGAATAACCTCTGTGTCTAACAAGCACTTCGGTAACCACTTTGATAAAGCCGGATTCTCGCTGACCAAACGAGTCTGCGAACGATACTCTCCGCTTGGAAGCTGATTGACCTTTGCTTGATCCGCCACTTGCACAAAATAATCCTGATGAGCAAGACTGAGCTTAAAGTTAGCATTGGTATCGCCCTGACGAAGCAACTGCCAGTTAGCCTGGTTAGCACACTGTCCAAAGTCATCAGGCTGTAATTCAGTTAACAGCTCTATCAGCTGTTGCCAACTACTTTCTGAATAGCGCCACCATTCAGGTTGTTTTCTGTTGTTCATAATGCTTCTTCCACTCCAGCCAACCAATAATCGCCATCACCGTATAACCTGCGAAAAGAATCGCTGTAATCAGCAAGCCTTTTTCCCAATACAAAAACACTGACACGAAATCAATCACAACCCAATACAACCAGTTCTCAAGAACTTTTTGCGCCAATAAATACGTAGTAAAAACCGCAAACCAGGTGGTAAAGGAATCTACATAAGCAAAATCCTG
>Ga0209692_10003970_pt1 | contig 13813 bp, 6 predicted proteins | sample tdDd472_FD_187129 | JGI IMG/M metagenome (GOLD analysis project Ga0209692, IMG submission 187129) | Marine sediment microbial communities from the Atlantic coast under amendment with organic carbon and nitrate - tdDd47.2 (SPAdes)... | ecosystem: Environmental > Aquatic > Marine > Coastal >...
TTATTTCTTTCATTGGCGGTTGGATTGATAGGATTTTTCTTTTTGCCCTATTCAAATTTTATCTGGTACAAGGAACCGGATATTTTCGCCTATTTTGCCGACGGTATTGTTCCATGGGTAATCCTTGGGTTTATCGGGCATAAAATGGTAAAGACACCCTTGTCAAAATAAAAGACATCTGATGAGATAAATTTTGTCATTTAAAAATGGAGGGTGTATTTTCATTATTCGTTTTTTTTAGGTGATCTGGAAAAACAACATTTGGGGGTGGAAGTCAAGGGAGAAGTGGGCAGTCGGCAATCTTCAGTCTCCAGTCGGCTGTCTTTATTAAACTAACTGAAGACTGTGGACTATGGACTGCTGACTTTCTTTAAAGTCTTATCATTTTCTTTGTTTGTATGCCATGATTTGTTTTTAAGATGCAGAAATAAACTCCCGGTGATAAATTACTCAATTCAATTATTTTCAGCTGTTTCCCCCGTTGTTGTGGTCTACTCTGTAATTCTCTGACTTTTTTGCCCATTTGGTTGTAAATATGGATCTGTACCTGACGACCCTGTTGGTTTAAGTTATATTCCAGGATTACTTGTGACCTGAATGGATTTGGATGGACATTGAAGGAATTCATATACCTTGCTTCCTCTTCTATCCTGGTGAGTGGTGGTAAATAAGTTTCATAAACAGACCTGCCATAGGTTGCAATCCTGAGGTAGCGTGTTTCAGCAATATGTACATAATCGAAATCCATCACAGGGACAAATGGCATGCCTTCTCCTTCATAGGTCCATGTCTCCCCTTCATTGTCCGAAAAATATACTCCTAAGTCGGTAGCCACGTAATGATGCCAGGACATTTCAGGATCGATAAACAGGTCGTTGCAGGGAATGTCGGGCAGATCACCCGAGACGTTTGTCCATGTTTCGCCAAGATCCGTGGTTCTATATATTTTGTTTCCCTCTGAAAAACCATTGCGAACCACATACATAATATTTTCATCATTGGGATGGGTGACAACACGACTAATCCATCGCTTATCACCAGGAATGTTTGCAGTAACATTTGTCCAGTTATATCCTCCATCAGTTGAAATCATAACCGGGATAGTGTCAAGGCCGGTGGATGCCCCATATAACTCTTCATCATGGCCGGCCAAAATCATATTGTTTGGATTGATGCGGCTTTGTGCCAATGCATTGATCAATACAGGCGACAAATCATTGGTTATGGTTTGCCATGCCCAGTATTTTCTTTTCTTCATAATATCAAAATTGGCACCATATAATGTGTCATGGCCAAAAGGGTGAAGGAAAAAAGGCGTTAGCCATGCACCATCTATTGATCCTCCCCAGGGCGTAAAACTATTACCCCCATTGTTGCTTCTTTGCATCTCACCATTAAAATACGATGCATATACAATTTTAGGATTAGCGTAATCAAAGAAGCATTCCATCCCATCACCCCGCATCACCATTTTCCAGGATGTTCCTCCATCACCAGTAAGTACTGTTCCGTTATCCTGTAAACCACCAATAATACTATCAGGATTCCAGGGGTGAGATCCGATCCGGTAAAACTGGAAGGTTTCCAGTCCGTTACTCCTGGATTCTGCTGTGATCCCTCCATCGGTTGATTGATAAACCCCACCATCATTTCCAATGTACAGATAATTGGGATTAGATGGTGCATACACCAATTGGTGATAATCCACATGAGCTATGCTACCAAAGAGATCGTTACCACCATATGGACGTACGGGACTAAAGTTTTCACCATCCATCGCTTCATGCAATTCAACATTGCCAATAAAAACATGATTACTATTCAGAGGATCAACAGCAATACACAGGCAGTAATTTCCCATGTCGTACCATCCTCCCCAATCACCACCCAGAGGTACATCTTCTGAAATTTGCTGCCAGCTTTGTCCACCATTAATTGATTTGTAAGCATTGGTATAAGTACCCCACCATAAGTTGCCTGTATCGGGTTCAAAAGCTACTGCATAAAAGATATCTGTATCTGAAAGGCTTATATCGAACAGCATCCTGGATATGGTTGTGGAATCCGGTATTCCATTGTTGCTGGCAGTCCAAGTGTCACCCATATCGGTAGACTTATAAAACCCTGAGCCATCATGCTGGCCTCCAATACTCGTATATGCCAAACCTGAAACATCAGGATGAAACATTACATCACAGGCATAGGTAAGATCCAGTGTTTTTGTCCAGGATAGTCCGGCATCCATGCTTTTCCAGATGCCCTCATTGGGCAGGTTGTTGCCCAGGTTATAGCTGCCACTGGTTAAGGCAGCAAGGAGCACATAAGGGTTATGCGGGCTGACCGTAATATCAGAAAAATGCGTATATTGATCAAAATCATTAGTGATCCTATCCCATGTATTCCCCCCATCCGATGACATAAATAATCCTCTTCCTCCATAGCACTTTGATGAAAGGGTATAACATGGTTCACCCGAACCTACGTAGATCACTTCAGTATTAACCGGATCGATAGCTATGGCGCCAAAACTGAGCGATTCGAGCTCACTTCCAATTTCTATCCAGGTTTCTCCACCATTTATTGTTTTCCATAATCCGCCACTGGCTGCGCCAATATATACTGTCTCCGGATCTGTGGGATGAACTGCAATTGCCCTTACCCTTCCGCTTACTATTCCCCAGTCAGACCAGCTTCCTGTTGATAGCACACCAACAGGTCCTTTTGGATACCATGTAATCTGATTTTTATTTTGACTGCCTTTTTCTGCAATTCTTTTCATTTCAGCATTCGCCACTTCGTTGGCATAATAGAACGGAACTGTATCGTAGGGAAATGCCCGTTGCTCAAAATCCCATGCAAAGCGTTTGAAGGGTTTTCGTTTTTTGATATGCTCCGGAAAATCGGATAGTTTGGAGTAATTCTGCGCGATGGCACCCAGGCTGAATATTGTTATCAGTGCCAGGCTGATTGTTGCTTTCAATAATTTTTTCATGGTGATCTCCTTTTTTAGCAAAGGGCTGAGAGCAGAGCGCATAGAGCAGGGAGCAAAGCGTTTTGTTCCTGGCTCTCCGCTCTATGTGCTTAGCGCTACGCATTTTAAAGTTTAATCATTTTCATAGTTTGTATTCCTTCATTGGTTTTAAGGATGCAGAAATAAATCCCAGGGTTTAATCTGCTTGCATCAATCAACATCATCTGCTCACCTTGAGTTTGATGTTCATCCGCAAGCATTGCGATTTCACAGCCACTCATATCAAGAATTTGTAGCGTAACTTTTGAATCCTTCTGAAGCGTGTATTCAATTTTTGTAGACATTCCGATTGGATTAGGTGAAATGGTGAAACCAGTTTCAGCTTCAAATTCGAGAACAGAAATATAAAGACAGGCATCAGCAACCTCGCTGGGTGTGTTACACCCGGGAGCATTGTCATATATTTCAATTATTCCATAAGGAGCAATAAAATAATCGCAAATATTCTGCACTGCACAGGTGGTAAGTGATGAATTATTCCTGATGTATAAACCATCAATTGATTCGGATTGTATATTGCTCAGGTCCTCTAAACTTGTAAGGGATGGATTGCCTCCTAAACCAGGATGTCCAATATCCAGTATCCCTTCGATTGAAGTTACATTATTTAATCCGGATAGATTATTGAGTATTGCATTATTATAAATCATCACATCTCCGCCGATTGAGGATAAATTAAAAAGCACATCAACATCTGTTAACATTTCGTTTCCCATGATATGGAGATCTCCTCCAATTGAATCCAGATTGCTTAAGTAAGGCAAGCTGGTTAACAATGGATTTCCAACGATATATGGACCAACACTACTATACCACAAAGTGCCAAAACAAAGACTGCCCTCGATATGAGCAATATTCTGCAATCCTGATAGATCGGTTAAGCTGGCATTTCCCCACATGGTCAGACTTCCATCAATTGATGTTAGATTATCCAATCCAGATAAACTTGTTAAATTGTCATTATAACGAAAGCAAAGCTCTCCGATAGATATCAGATTATTCAATCCTGATAAGTTCACAATAGAAGAAAAAAATAGCTCAAGCCCTCCGGCATATGCCAGGTTTTCCAAGCCAGACAGTTTGGTTAAAGCGTCGTTGTGCACAATCCATATTCCCCCACCAACATACGACAGGCTTTCTAATCCTGATAAACTGGTGAGATTATCATTGGTATGCAGATGAAAACCTCCCCCCACAGAGTCCAAGCTGGTTAATCCGGTTAAATCATTCAGTGCGGGATTAAAATAGAATTCCATGGCTCCCCCAATGGAAGTCAAATTATCCAGTCCTGATAAACTTGTTAAAGATTGATTGCCACCAATGTAATAATCCCCAACTATCAAATCCTCTTCAATTGAAGTTAGATTTTCTAATCCTGTTAAGCTGATTAAACCAACAGTATTAATAATTGTAAGGGTTTCAATAGATGTTAGATTTTCTAATCCCGTTAAATTGGTCATGGCGTTATTGCCTGAAATTTCAAAATTTCCAACAGATGTTAAATTTTCAAGGCCCTCCAGATTGGTGAGCGAATTGTTCCTGCTAATCCCAATAGAAACTAATGTATCCAGGTTATTTATTCCCATTAAATTTATAAGTGCATTATTATCTCTAATTGAAAACCTTTCACCGATATGGCTTAGGTTCTCCAATCCAGATAATGTAATCAACGAATTATTCTCTTCTAATATAAACCGCGTTTCAATAGAGTTCAAGCTTTCCAATCCGTTCAAACTGACTAACCCATCATTTTCCCCAATCCAAATCCAGTCACCAATTGCATTAAGATTTTCAAGGCCTGATAAGCTGTTTAATTGATCATTATATCTAATCCTGAGATGAGCTCCTACGGTGGAGATATTGTGTAAACCTTTTAGGTTCTCCAGAAGGGAATTGGCTTGAATATATAAGTCTCCTCCAACGGATGTTAAAACACTCAACCCAATCAAATTTGCAATGTCGTTTCCACTAATTTTTACATCCCCTTCAATCTCTGTGCAATTGGGATGATTGTTCTGAAAATTATCGATCTGTTCCTGTGTTGTAAACTCTATTCCTTGTGGCAGGCAGGGTTGGGAGAAAGAGTGAATGGTGAAGAGTGAACAGTGAATGGTGAGAATGAATAGCATTAAGTTTTTCATAATAACCTCCTGATTTAATATTTAATCTTGTTAATATTAATCTTGGCTTACAGGAAGTGAAGTTACAACAAGACAGTTGTGCAATTTTGGGTAAATGACCCTTCGGTGGCAGGTTTTTACCCAACGGTATTATTGAGAGGATGAACGGTAAGGGAGCAGGTTGCACGCAGGAAACAAGTTGCAGGTTTTATCATTGACCGTACAACCTTTTAAATAACAAATCCCAGGCACCAAATATCAAATAAATTTCAAATACCAAAATCCAAATCTTAAAACACAATTCTAATCAACATGATTTTGAGATCCAATTATTGAGATTTGCGATTTATTTGGGTTTTGTATTTCGGTTTTTGGTGCTTTAGGAATGAACTATCAATTAAAGTTTGGAAAATCTCTCAAGTAGCTCATTCTTTTTTCTTCTTGCAACAGGTAGTTCGGTTTTGTCTTTGAGGATTATGGAGCCGCCATCGGCTTTGTCGAAACTTTCGATATACGACAGGTTAACCATGTGGGATTTGTGTATCCTGACGAAACCAAATTCCTCAAGCAAATCCTCGTAGTCTTTCATGGGTTGCGACACGATGCGTTTGCGTTGCTCATTTACAAAAAAGTAGGTGTAGTTGCGGTCGGATTCACAGCGGATAATGTCCCGTAGTTCGATGAGGTAAATTTTTTCGGCGCTACGCAACACCAGGGTTTTATGCCTGGGCGAATTGATATTGTTTTGCAATGTGGCCAGCTGAAGCTTCAATTCAGTCAATATCTGGTTTTCGGCTTTTTCGAAGGCGATCCGAAGATCGTCGATAGAAACTGGTTTTAGCAAATAATCGAGGGCGCTGAACTTAAATGCCTTAAGTGCATATGCTTCATAGGCAGTGATGAAAATAATTTTGAAGGTTATAGAATCAATCTTTTCCAGCAGGTCGAAAGCATCTCCATCAGCCATTTTGATATCCAGCAAAACCAGTTCGGGATTGTGACCTCTAATTGCTTGTAAGCCGGTTTCAACACCATCAGTCTGGCCAATAATTGAAATCTTTGGGAAGTATTCTTCAATAATGGAGGCCAGTCGTTGCCGGTTGTTGGCTTCATCGTCGATAATGAGCGTTCGTATCATGGTGCCTGGATTAAGGGGTAAAGATAGGACAATTTACTAAAAGCTCAAAACGTGAGATGCCGGAATATTTATGTCTATTTAAAGACTTGTACTACTTTAAAGAAATGCCGCGGTTTTTTACTTTGGTGGAATTCTCCTCTTAAGCAAATGGGATGTCCAGGACCACTTTCGTCCCAAGGGCTTCCATAGCTTCAGACTTTTTATCGATGATCTGAAGTTGTATCTTTTGCCTGAATTTTTTATTGAGGGTTTTGATGCGATCCCTGATTATATCTGTGGCTAGGGATTTGTGTCCACTGCGTTCTTTTACTTCGACTTCCCAGGCCTTTTCACGCCCAACACCATCATCCTCCACTTCGCAAAGTATTTTTTTACCTTCCAGGAAAAATCTTACATCAATCCTTCCCGGAGTTTTCTTGTGACGTATGCCATGTTCGATGGCATTTTCTATAAAGGGCTGCACCAGCATGGGCGGAATGGACATATCCTCGATGTCGATGTTTTCATCCACTTCAATGGCATAATCGAATTTGTTGCCGTAACGCAGTTTTTGCAGTTCAAGGTAGTTTCTCAGGCTGCCTACCTCTTTTTCAAACGGAATCAAATCCTGTCGTGTGCTTTCCAGGGTAGTTCGTAATAGTTTGCTGAAAGTAGTTAAATAGTTGGATGCTAAGGCGTTTTCCTTCCCATCAATAAAATTTAGGATGTTCGACAGCGCATTGAAAATGAAATGGGGGTTCATTTGCAAGCGCAGGAGTTTTTGTTCAAGGACAACAGTTTTGTGCTCATTTTTTATTTTATTCTGCCGTAGGAAAAGCATCCCCACCAGCACAAGGATTAAAAACATGCCGGCCAGCCCGAAATTAAGTGTCCTGGACTGGTTTATTTTTAATGCTTTCAATTCATTGTCATTTGTCAATATATTGATCTGGTTTTGAGTTTTTTCATTCTCCGAATCGGCTTCAAGTATATCAATCTGGTCCTGATTCTTCCTCTTGAAAATCTCATTAGCTGCTTTTTGTTCTAAAATGTAATATTCAAGGGCATTCTTATAATCTCCAAGTTCCTTGTAAATACTGTATAGCTCTGAATATATTTTTCTTTTATACAACCTGGAATAGAATTGCTCAACATACGCCATTTGCGTATCATGGTAATTTTTCACGGAAAACCTTGCCAGCCTGAAATCAGCTTCACTAATGCCTTCTTTTAACAAGGCGATGGCGGACTTAAAATTTCCTTTTCGTCTCTCTTCCAGGGCCAGTTTTCTATGAATCATTAACTTAAGATGGATGCAGGTGGCTGTGGTATCCACAATACTTTTTGCAAGATTCAGATACTCAAGTCCTTTTATTATGTTTTCTTCCGAACCGGTTGACATGTAGCAAGAGCCGATATTGTAAATCGGGGTTGCCATATCTGTGGCAAGATGATGGGATTTTTTGTCCAGTTCCCAGCATTTAAAAAACCAGGGAATGGCTTCAAATAAAAATTCCACACTTTCATTTTCTTCAAAGAACCGGTTGGCTAAATTCAATCCATAATCATTATAAACGGATCCGAGCAAAAAGTTATCAGGGCATTTGTCGGACAAACAAAGTGCTTTGTCATAATAGTACAATGATGAATCCCAATTATTGTTCATCTCGAAAATCCTGCCTAAAATGTGTGTAGCATCAATTTCACCCCGATGCTCACCGATTTGATGATACACATTTATAGCTTTTTCACAATAGCTCTTCGCTTTTTCATACCTTCCTGTAAGCCGGTTTACAATTGCCAGTTGGTATAGCGTCATACCCATTTCAATCGAGGGTTCAATGTCTTCATAAATCCTGAGGGCTCCCAGATAATTTAACACCATAGGTTTGAGGCTATCCTTAAAGAAATAGTTATTACCAAGGTTAAAATATCCATCTGCGAGACCTTTTTTATAATCAAGCTTTTCAGACTGAGCAATAGTGTATTTTGCAAGGCTAATGCTGCTGTCAGGATAATCGGAACAAAGCGCCAGGGAAAGGTTATTTAAAGCATCAATTTTTAAAGTACCATTTAAGTGAGGTAACACCTGCTGCAGGCTGTCCACTTTGATCTTATTCATTTCAATATGGATCTGGGCATAAATACCAATGCAATGACAGAGGATAGAAACAACACAAAGATATCTGACCTTCATGGCTAATCTGTTTGATGTACAGGAAGGTAAAGGTAATAAGAAAAAATGAGAGTTCCGGAGAGGGATAGGTTTATTTGGTTCGGTGTTCAAAGTTCAAAGTTCAAAGTTGGCAAACTCAGAACATCGAACTTTGAATATTAAACTAATTAAAGTTTTATCATTTTTTTAGTTTGCGTTCCCTCGCTGGTTTTTAGGGTACAGAAATAAACGCCAGCCGGTAAATCAGTTGCATCAAAAATCAATTTATGATCACCTTGCAATTGATTTTCATTTATCAGTGTAGTAACCACTTGCCCGTTTTGGTTGAGAATGGAAACGTTTACAATGGATGTATTAGATAAGTTGTAAGAAATGGAAGTATTGCATGATAATGGGTTGGGAAATATATCGAACAGGTTGCTCCCTAAATTCCTTTCATAAACTGTAATACCTGTTAATTCCCCAATTAACGCCAGGAAACCATGCTCGTTATTTGAAATCAGGGGGACATCTCCAATGTTCAGGTAGTCATTAAAATGACCCCCGATAAATATGCTTGATTCATCAAAAACAGCAACACTGCTGAGCCAGCAACTACCTGTTGAGCCTTGCATCGTTTTTACCCAATCAAGTTCGCCCGATGTATTATATCTGGCAACAAAAAGATCAGTCATCCCTGAATTTATGTACATATATTCATTTCCGAAATGAATGGTATCCCTGATGTAAGCACCAAAATACACATTACCTACATGGTCAATACTCATTTGATTGTAATCTTGGCCATTTGAAAAATGTTCATTGATCGCGTTGGCCCAGATGGTATTTCCATCAGGATCAAATTTGGCGATAAAAAAACTGTACCTTGGATTTTCCATGAAGGGATTTGTAAGCAATATATTATCAAAATAAGTAGAATCCCTGAACCAGCCTTTAATGTAGCTATTCCCTCCTTCATCAGTTTGTATGGATGTGGGCCAGCAATACCAGTCTCCCCATGATATTGTGCTGCCAGCTTTTGATGTTACCCATTGAACATTCCCATCAGGATCGAACTTTGCAAAAAGGATATTTCCGTCGCCATCATTTAAAGTTATTGCATAATTATCGACTGTAATATTTTCGGAGGTAAATTCTCCTGTTAAGTAAACATTATCCAATGCATCTGTTGATATTACTCCAAGATATTCATATTCTTCACCTCCGGCTCTTCTAGCCCACTGGAAGCCACCCTGCGAATTGTACTTGGAAATAAAGACATCACGGAAACCGGCAGAAGCCAGGCTTGTGCTACTAATACTGATGGTGTCAGTAAATATGCCACTCAACAAAATATTTCCCGAATAGTCGGGTGTTAAACAAAATTTATCGCTGATAAAATCTTCCTGTACTGCCCACTGATAATCCCCATTTAGATCGTATTTGATAATAAAAATACTTCCGTCCTCTTCGGGGATCAGGGTACTGCTACCAGGAATAATCAATGGTTCAAAAAAGTTTCCGGTAATGTATACATTTCCCGTCAGGGTATCAGTAACTAAATAGCTTCCCAACTCATGTTGTCCGTAAACATCAGGAAACTGTTTCAACCAAAGTACATCACCCATGGTGCCTTGTTTTGCCAGAAACAGACCTTTATTAATGGTGTTCCCGAAATAATCAAGCGTATTTGATGCATAACCGTAAACATACAAAAGTCCATATTGGTCAATACCCATACCAATGATATCTCCGAAAGCTGAATTACCTTCAAATTGCAGAGCCCAAAGCTCTGTCATATCATTGTTTAATTGGCATATAACATTCAATTGATCTTGTGTTCCGGCCATAGCTATCTTATTTTCAGAAGGATTGAAGCGTATAGCTTCAACATTAAAATCTAATTCAGTACTATATATCAGATCACCATTTAATGCACTAAATTGAGATATTATATTTGTTTCTATATCATTTGAATTGTAGGAATATGAAATGTAAGCCGAACTATTATCTCCGCAAATGCAAGCAGGCTGATAGTTTGCGTTTTCTTCTTCAGTATAAGAATTTGCCCATAAACACTCACCGGCTGAAGTAAATTTAGCAATATATCCGTTAGTTCCTTCGAGCTGGTTTCCGGGCCAAATCAAATCCGTAGTATAATTTCCGGTAATACATATTTCTTCATCCGGGTTCAGGTACAATCCTATTCCGGTACTCCAGCCATAATCTTCGTGATCAGCCATTATGGCCCAGTCAAATATCCCTTCCAAACTAGCACTGGCAACAAATGCATCGCCCGGACCGACAGGATCAAAATAAAAATCACCAATATTTCCCGGAGCACCAATGGTACCAGTGAAATAAACAGCGGAGCCGAAAACTTTCAGATCATTGAAATTTTGGTCGAAGTAATTATCCCATAGCAGGTAACCGTCCGGATCATATTTCATAATCCTGGTGTAACTGTAAATACTCGGTTGACCAGAAATTGAACTCAGCATATAAATATTTGAATTCTCATCCGTATCAATGCTATAACTGATTTCATCTACCCAGTCACAACTCTGGGCCATTAAAACATTTCCCTGGTTATCCATTTTAGCAAAAAACCCGTTCTTCACATCCCAACCATAAAGAGTAATGTCGTCAAGGTTTACATTCCCTGTAAAATAGCCTGAGATAAACAGGTTCCCTGCATTATCCAGATCTATACCATATGATTCGATCTGCTCATCGGTATCTGCAGAAAAGTGTTTAAACCATATCAGATTGCCTGAATTATCTAATTTACTTACAAACGCATCCCAGTTTCCCGAACTTGAATAATTGTTTGATTCAATGCTGATCTCCCCTGAAAAAGAACCCGTAACATAAATATTTCCTTCAGCATCAGAAATTATGTCTCTTGCATGATCCTCACCAGAACCGCCAAATTGAGATGCCCAGTTCCATTCGGGCGGATCACCAAAGTCATCGATTGAGGATTTCCATGTATCGGAAGAGCAATTCTCTGCTCGTTTATCAAATACTATTAAATTATCATTATCCCATAACTCATTTTTGATTTCTAAAAGATTTTTAATCTCAATCGGAGATTTTGTGTTTTGTGCCTGAATAACCAAGCAGAAAATGAATAGGTAAATGAATAAGAGTAATTGTGTTTTCATAGCTTTAATGTTTTAGGTGCTGTTAATTAATTTGAAAGTTACTTAAGCATAATTATTTTTTTCGTTTGCATCCCTTAGCTGGCTACTCGTAATTTGCATTTGTATTGCCAGCTGCCATTTCCTATAGCTATCGGAACCAGAGACCAGGGATTGCTTTTCAAAGTTTTATCATTTTTTTTGCTTGTATGCCTTTGTTGGTTTTGAGCACACCGTAATAGATCCCTTTTGGTAATCCTTCGGCATTCCATTCACACTTATGTGTACCTGATGTTAGTTTTTCTGAAAATATTTTTTCAATAAGTTTGCCTGATTTATCATACACCGATAAGATCACCATATCAGTTTCGGGAATACTAAAGTTGATTGTGGTTATTAAATCGAATGGATTTGGAAAATTTTGGACTATCTGAAGAGCAAATGGTTTTGATACATTGTTACTGTCGTCGATACCCATTGATCCGATCCAGCTAATGGTGACATCTTCAAGAATAGGTGAGAGGCCCGGGTCAGAAGTTTCGAGCAGGACTTTATACTGGACAAATTTATCACCATCTATCAGATAATTTTGGAGGCTCCCCGGTGAGGTAATATCAATGGACCAACTCCCCATATTCTGTGAATCCATAGAGCTCCTTACCTGGAAGTAGATTGATGTTTCTTCCGGTTCGAATGAGGTCCAGCCTAAACTGTTCCAAATAGGGGCAGCATCAGTGTTGAGGATACTTGACACGAGTTCTCCCTCTCCGCTATAAGTAGTTACATCCCACCAGGTGATGTCAGCAGATTCATACGCCGCACCAATAATATCAGGATCACCATCACCATCCATATCAGCTGTTGTAACGTCTGTTGCCCCTTCAAAGTTACTACCAACAATATGCTCGTGCAAATTCAGACCTGAACCATCAGTGTTCTCCCACCAAATAATATAGTTGCCATGATGCGCCGCTCCAAGTATATCATTATCACCATCTTCATCCACATCAGAAGCATATACTGCATCCGCATAATTAAAATTGCTGCTTACCACATGTTCAATCCATGAGTTGCCTGATCCATCGTTATTCTCCCACCATGAAACTTTCCAATCAAGTGATGCTGCACCAAGAATATCCATATCATCATCTCCGTCAACATCGGCAGCGTATACCGCCCTTGCACCATTGAAATTGTTACTTACAACGTGTTCGTCCCAATCAATACCGGAACCATCAACATTTTCCCACCAACTGACATCGTCACCATTAAAAGCTGCTCCTACAGCATCTATATCCTCGTCGCCATCCACATCGGCTCCGTAAACATCATAGGGTGTATTCATGTAATCAATTAAATGCTCGGTCCAGTTGTGACCTGACCCATCCATATTTTCGAGCCAGGCAACTTTGTTGTAGCTAGCATCAGTGCTGAGTAAATCGACATGCCCATCGCCATTTACATCAGCCGTATCGATTGAGCTGCCTTCCTGAATGGAGCTGGGAATAATATGTTTTGTCCAGGTAATGCCCAATCCATCAACATTTTCCCACCATGCAATATCTGTAAGGGTACCACGGACTGCAGCTATAACATCTGCATCTCCATCTTCATCCAGATCAGCACTGCAGATTGAGGGTGCTGAATCCACGTTATCATCCACAGTGTGGATCGTCCAACTGGTCCCGGAGCCATCGGTATTCTCCCACCAATCAATTCTACCCGAGAAAAAATATGGTGGGGCATACCGTCCTGCAGCCCCAAGTAAATCTTTATCACCATCTCCATCCAGATCAACCGGAATCGCATTATTAACCCTGGTATAACTACCAGCTATTTGATGCTCGATTGGTGAAGAAAAATCAAGATTCAGTACCCCAGGTAAAGAATACCAATTAATCCCGCTTTCTGTATTGAAAATATTATCCCAGCTGAATACCGGGCCAGAAGTCCCGGGTCCTCCTGACCAGTCTGTTTGCGAGACGACTTCTTCAGTTTCCATTTTTTCATTTTGAGGCTTTGTCCATTGCTGGGCATTGAGTGATATAGCACACAGAAAAGCAATTGTTGTTGCAGCAAATGCTGCGGTGTTTAAAAACTTTTTCATGTCAACCTCCATTCTTTTAGTTATGTGTTCTGTGTTCTGTGTTCTGTGTTTAAAGTTGACCAACTCCGAACTCTGAACATTGAATATTGAACTCTTATAATTTTATCATTTTCTTCGTTTGTATGCCTTTGTTGGTTTTT
>Ga0209692_10003971_pt1 | contig 13809 bp, 11 predicted proteins | sample tdDd472_FD_187129 | JGI IMG/M metagenome (GOLD analysis project Ga0209692, IMG submission 187129) | Marine sediment microbial communities from the Atlantic coast under amendment with organic carbon and nitrate - tdDd47.2 (SPAdes)... | ecosystem: Environmental > Aquatic > Marine > Coastal >...
GACGCCCGACGGCGGCTGCGAGATCGACTTCTATGTCGATTTCGAATTCCGCTCGCGCCTGTTGCAGCGGATGATCGGGGCGCTGTTCAACGAGGCCGTGCGGCGCATGGTCGCCGCCTTCGAGGCTCGCGCCAAGGCGCTGTATGGCTCGGGCGATTCCTCGAACCCGGCCGCCGCGAATTAAGCGTGTCGAGCGCGAACGAAGAAACGCGCGACGCCCGGATTATCGTCTCTCGCGCATTTGGCGTCGCAGGATAGGGATGCCCGCCAGTCCCAGCCCGAAAAGCGCCAAACTCATTGGTTCCGGGATCTCGCCGATCTCTTCGATCGGATCGAACGTGCTGTTGAACTGCCAGGATAGGATATCATGATCGGCCCCGGCGCTTCCGGTCCCGGATGTGAAACCGACGAAAGCGTCGGTTTGACCGAGTTCGGCCACCAGATCGACGGTGTAGCTCAGCAACGCGGCCCCCGGGCGTACGCCCGTGGTATTCGCGCGGACTTCCAAGATGTCCGTTGCGCCGTCGTAATCGACCCAGGCGGTGAAGGTATCGCCGCTGTCGAGAGATGGGATCGCCGTGCTTCGGGCGACCGAGTTGACGCTCCCCCCGAGGTTGATACCGACGTGATTCGCGCTGTTTCCGTCGATGCCGCCATTATTCCAATTGTCGAATTCGATGCCGACGCTGTTGGTCAGACCGTCATACCCGATACCGCCGCCGCCGCCGCCCGCGGTATTGGAAACGGTCTGGACCACGAATACGATGCCATCGGCGCCGCCATTCTGCTGGTCCGTAAAATGAAATGTGAAGGCGGTGCTGAAGGACGCGTTCTGATCGAGCGAGATGGCGGTTGTGGAAAAGGCGCTTCCGGATTGGCCGGTGGAGTTCGTCAGCCGCAGAACGTTGTGGCCGTGCAGGTCGGTCGTGCCGGCGCCGCCCGTATTGATGGCGGCCGTGACGCCATTCAACTGCAGACCCGCCGTGCTTGAAAAGTCGTTGAACAGCAAGGCGGCAGCCGAAGCGGATCCGGCGGAGCCCATCAACGCCGCGCCGAACAGGACGGCGCCGGCCAAGGCAATGCCGGTCGCCTTGCGCGAACTGCCGCCAATGCCGGAATTCTTAAGGGGAGCCCTCATCCCGTAGCCTCCATCGATAGGTCCGACGCGTCGTTTGTTTCGTGACGCGAACTAAGCAAGAATCGTGCCAGATCAAAAAATCGGTAGTTTCCTTAGGGATTCGAGAGAGCGAAGAAGAGCTTGTCGCCGGATTTGTAAAAAAGCTCGACAGTGCGATCGAGGGTCGCCCGGAAGTGGAAAACTTCGGATAAAGGACCCGCGCCGAGCCGGCCGACCGACCGACCGACTCGACGGTCGGTTTAGCGCGCCATCTCCAGCAAGAGATCGAGGGCGTGGGCGGCGGTCGCCCGGCGGACGGCGCCTCGGTCGCCGGGGAAGACCTGGCGGTCCTGGCGGGTTTCGCCGCCGCGCCGGGCGGCACCGAAATACACCAGCCCGACCGGTTTGTCCTTGCCGCCGCCCCCGGGCCCGGCGATCCCGGTAACCGCGACCGCGAGGTCCGCCCGCGACCGGGCGAGGGCCCCTTCGGCCATCGCTGCGGCGACCGATCCGTCGACCGCGCCATGGGCGGCGATCAGACCGGCGGGGACGCCCAGCATCTCGATTTTGGCCTCGTTGGCATAGGTGACGAAGCCCCGATCGAACACGTCCGACGAGCCGGCGATCTCGGTCAGGCAGGCGGCGATCAGCCCGCCGGTGCAGGATTCCGCCGTTGTCACGGTCAAGCCCGCCGCCCGGCAAGTGTCCAGGACCTTGGCGGCGCGCGCGGTCAGATCGTCGGGCAGGATCATGCCGGCAAGACCCATTTCGACAGGGCATACAGGATCGCGCCGGCGTAAAGGCCGGCGGCGATGTCGTCCAGCATCACCCCCTGGGCGCCGCCCAGCCGCCGGTCGATCCAATTGGCGGGGAAGGGTTTCAGGATGTCGGCGGCGCGGAACAGCAGGAACCCGACCAGATACAGCCAGGGGTCGAGCGCCGCCGGGATCAAGGCCAGCCATTGGCCGGCGACCTCGTCGATCACCACCGCGCCCGGATCGCCGTCGCCGCTGCGGCGCAGATAGATCCCGCTGGCCCACAGGCCGGCCAGGTAGGCGGCGCCCGCCGCGACCGCCAGGCCGATCGGCCCGGTGGCGGCGGCGATCGCCCAGGCGAAGGGCAGGGCGGCGAGCGAGCCCCATGTTCCGGGAAGCTTGGGCAGCAGTCCGGCGCCGAACCAGGTGGCGATCAGGACGGCGGGATCGGTCAGGCGCAGGCCGGCGGGCAGGCGGCTCATGCGGGCCTCTCGCCGCCGGGCGCGCGCAGCCGGACGGTCGCCGTCGCCTGGGCCGCGATCCCTTCGCCGCGTCCTGTGAAGCCGAGCCCCTCGGTCGTCGTCGCCTTGACGCTCACCCGGTCCGGCGACAGGGAGAGGATGGCGGCGATCCGGTCGCGCATCGCCGCGCGGTGGGGCGCGATCTTCGGCGTCTGACAGATCAGCGTCACGTCCAGATTGACGATCGCGCCGCCGCGCGCGGCGACCCGGTCGCCGGCATGGGCGAGGAAGGTGGCGGACGGCGCGCCGGCCCAGCGGGGATCGCCGGGGGGGAAGTGGTCGCCGATATCGCCCTCGCCGATGGCGCCGAGCAGGGCGTCGGTCAGGGCGTGCAACCCGACATCGGCGTCGGAATGACCGGCGAGGCCGTGGTCGTGCGGGAGGCGGACCCCGCACAGGAACAGATGATCGCCGTCGGCGAAGGCATGGACGTCGAAGCCGGCGCCGGTGCGCGTCTCGCCCGCCGTCGCGCCGGCCAGGGCGCGGGCGAGGCGCAGATCGTCCGGGGTCGTGACCTTGAACGCCGCCGCGTCGCCGGCGACCAGCACCACCTCGAGGCCGCCTCGGATCGCGACGGCCACATCGTCGGTCAGCGCCGACCCGGCGGCGGCCCGGTGGGCGGCCAGGATGTCCGCGTAGCGAAAGGCTTGCGGGGTTTGCGCCCGCCATAGCCCGGCGCGGTCCAACTCGCCCGCCACCCTGCCGTCGGCGCCCCGCTTCAGGCTGTCGGCGACGGGGAGGGCGGGGACGGCGCCGGCATGGTCCGCCAGCGCCGCGAGCAGCCGGTCCACCATCTCGGGCGCGACGAAGGGGCGCGCCGCATCATGGATCAGGACCCGGTCGGGCGCCTCGGCGGCCAGGCTTTGCAACCCCAGCCGTACCGACTCCTGGCGCTCGGCGCCGCCGGGGACGGGATCGAGCAGATCGAGGCCGGCGACGGCGTCGCGATAGAGATCGTCATCGCCGGCGCGGATCACCACCCGGGTCGCGTCGATGGCGGGGTGGGTGCTGAGGGCGCGGGCCGCATGGGCCAGCAGGGTTCGCCCGTCCAGCCGCAGATACTGCTTGGGCAGCGGGGCATCGACTCGGGAGCCGCTGCCGGCGGCGACGATAAGGGCGACACAAGCGGCCATCGGCGATCGGTCCTCGGGGGCGGGCGACGGCTATTGATCTAGCGCGCGGTGGATCGGTTGCCAAGGCCGGCGGCCCGTTGCCGGGCCTGTGGGCCGTCCGGCAATCGGTGTATAGTCCGGCCATGTCCGCGCCCGTCCTGTATGATTTCGCCGCCCTGGTCGCCCTCCTGCCGGCGGGGTTGCGCGCTTGGCGCGGCGGCGCGGCGCGGGACGCGGTCTTCTGGCTGCTGCTCGGCGTAGCGCTGGCGGGGGTGCTGGTCGCCCTGCGTCCGCTGTCGGCCGGGCAGTGGGATGCCGGCCTGTCGACGGCGGTCTGGGCGACTCTGTTCGTGGTGCTGGCACTGTTCGCCGGCCTCGCCGCGGTCTCGGCGGCGGGAGCGCGGCTGGCGCCGTTGCTTTTCCCCTATGCGGTCCTGCTGGGCGCCATCGCGACCCTCGGCGGGCTGATGCCGGCGCGCGCCGTTCCCGGCGGCGGCCCCGGCGGCTGGCTGGCGGTCCATATCGCGATGTCGGTGACGACCTACGGGCTGGTGACCCTGGCGGCGCTGGCCGGCCTTGCCGTCACCCTCCAGGAGCGGGCGTTGAAGGGCAAGCGGCCGGGCGGCCTCAGCCGCCGCCTGCCGGCGGTCGCCGACGGCGACTCCCTGCGCCGGCGGCTCCTGGCGGCAGGCGGCGCGGTCCTCGCCGTCGGCGTTCTCAGCGGCATGGGGCTGGAATATTTCCGCAGCGGCGAAGTTCTGAGTTTCGATCACAAGACCCTGTTCGCGCTGCTCGCGCTGCTGGTCATCGGGGCGTTGCTGGCGGCGGACCGGATCGGCGCCGTGCGCGGGCAACGGGCCGCTCGGTTGGCCTTGACCGCCTGGCTCCTGCTGACCCTGGCCTATCCGGGGGTGAAGTTCGTCGGCGAGTTCCTGGTCGGCTAGGGCGGCGGTCTTCGCGCGGCTTGATCCGGCACCGCTTGTTCTCACATGATCCCTATGTTAAATCGCCTAACGATTAGGCGTGGCTATGACGCGCACAATTTTTAACCAGCCGAAGAGCGCCCACCGCCCATGAGTCTCCAGATCGGCCCCCTGACGATCGCCGACCCGGTGATCCTGGCCCCCATGTCGGGGATCACGGACCTGCCCTTTCGCCGCCTGGTGAAGCGGCTGGGGGCGGGGCTGGTCGTGTCCGAGATGATCGCCAGCCGGGCGATGATCCGCCAGAACCAGCGGTCGATGAAGATGACGACCAGCTGCGCAGAGGAATTTCCCATGGCGGTCCAGCTCGCCGGCCGCGATCCCGAGATCATGGCGGAAGCCGCGCGGCTGAATGCCGATCGGGGCGCGGCGCTGATCGATATCAACATGGGCTGCCCGGTCAAGAAGATCGTCAAGGGCCATGCCGGCGCCCATCTGATGCGCGACGAGAAGCTGGCGGCCCGGATCATGGCGGCAACGGTCGCGGCCGTCGACCTGCCGGTGACCTTGAAGATCCGCGCCGGTTGGGACGCGGCCACGCGCAACGCGCCGCGCCTCGCTCGGATCGCCGAGGAGTGCGGCATCCGGATGGTGACCATCCATGGCCGGACCCGCGATCAGTTCTATTCGGGGCGCGCCGACTGGCGGTTCATCGCCGAGGTCAAGGACGCGGTGTCGGTCCCGGTGATCGCCAATGGCGACGTCACGACCCTGGACGATGCCGCCAGCATTCTCCGCGAGTCGCGCGCCGACGGGGTGATGATCGGGCGCGGCGCCCAGGGCCGGCCCTGGTTCCTGCGCCAAGTCATCGCATTCCTGCGTACCGGCCGGCGCCTGCCCGACCCGCCGCCGGACGAGCGGCGCGAGATCCTCCACGCCCATTTCGACGCCATGCTGTCCCATTACGGCGAGACCACCGGCCTGCGCATGGCCCGGAAGCATGTCGCCTGGTACAGCAAGGGGCTGCCGGGCTCGGCGGAATTCCGCGCCCGGGTCAATGCGGGCGTGAGCGCGGCCGAGACCCGTGCCGCGATCGACGCTTTCTATGAAGGCCAGACGGGCTATGACGGCCAGACGGGCTATGACGACCAGACGGCCGACGGTACGGGCCCCGACACCGCCCGGCGCCCGGCGCGCGAGGCCGCGTGATGGCGGAAGGGGCCGTGGCGATGCGCGGCATGCGGGCGGCGGCCGATGGCTGGTCGGTCCTCGACGCGCTGGCGGAGGTCGTCCTGATCGTCGCCCCCGACGGCGGCGTGCGCTACGCCAACGGCAGCGCCGAGGAGTTTTTCGGCGTCGGCGCCGCGCAGCTTTGCCGGGGACATTTGCAGGACCTGATCCCCGTCGACAATCCACTCTTCGGCTTGGTCGAACAAGCGCGGGCGATGGACGGGCGTGTCTCGGAATACGAGATGACCCTGGAGGGGCCGCGGGTGCCGGTCCAGCAGGTCACCTTGCATGTCGCGCCGATCGGCGACGCCGACGCGCTGGTCGCGGTGACCATCGACCCCCAGTCCAGGGCCCGCCAGATCGACCGTCAGCTCGTCCACCGCCATGCCGCCCGCTCCGTCACCGCCATGTCGGCGATGCTCGCCCATGAGGTCAAGAATCCCTTGTCGGGGATTCGCGGCGCGGCCCAGCTTCTGGAGCAGAATATCGGCACCGCCGACCGCGAGCTCACGCGGCTGATCTGCGACGAGGTCGACCGCATTTGCAGCCTGGTGGACCGGTTCGAGGTCTTCTCGGACCGGCCGATGGTCAAGGCGGGCCCGGTCAACATTCACGAAGTTCTCAACCATGTGCGGATGATCGCCGAGAACGGCTTCGCGCGCGGGGTGCGGATCGTCGAGAATTACGATCCGTCCCTGCCGCCGGTCTTCGGCGACCGAGATCAACTGGTCCAGGTCTTCCTGAATCTGGTCAAGAACGCCGCCGAGGCCGTGCCCGCCGAGGCCGGCGAGATCGTCCTGTCGACCGCCTATCAGCATGGTATTCGCTTCGCGGTACGCGGGGCCGGCAGCCGGCAAAGGCTGCCGCTGATGATCGGCGTCCAGGACAATGGCGAGGGAATCCCCGAGGACCTGAGACAGCATATGTTCGATCCCTTCGTCTCGACCAAGACGCAAGGGTCCGGGCTGGGCCTCGCCTTGGTCGCCAAGGTCGTGGGCGATCATGGCGGGGTCGTCGAGTTCGACGGCAAGCCGGGACGCACCGTCTTTCGCGTGATGTTGCCGATGGCCGAGGAAGCGGCGCCGTCGGTGGAAGGAGTAAGGTAATGGCGCGCGCAGCTACCATTCTGGTCGCCGACGACGACCGGGCGATCCGCACCGTGGTCGGGCAGGCGCTGACCCGGATGGGCCACGAGGTCCGCGCGACCGGAAACGCGGCGACCCTGTGGCGCTGGGTCAGCGAGGGCGAGGGCGACCTGGTCATCACCGATGTGGTGATGCCCGACGAGAACGGTCTCGACCTGATCCCGCGGATCAAGAAGCTGCGTCCCGAATTGCGGGTGATCGTGATGAGCGCCCAGAGCACCCTGATCACCGCCGTCAAGGCGACCGAGCGCGGCGCCTTCGAATATCTGCCCAAGCCGTTCGACCTGAACGAGCTTCTCGGCATCGTCGAGCGGGCCCTGACGGAGCCGCGCAACAAGGGCAAGGACCCCGGCGACGAGTTCGAGGAGGAGGAAGATCTCCCGCTGATCGGGCGCTCGCCGGCGATGCAGGACATCTATCGGACCCTGGCGCGGCTGATGAGCACCGACCTGACGGTCATGATCACCGGCGAATCCGGGACCGGCAAGGAGCTCGTCGCCCGGGCGCTGCATGATTACGGCAAGCGCCGCAACGGCCCCTTCGTCGCCATCAACATGGCCGCGATCCCTCGCGAACTGATCGAAAGCGAGCTTTTCGGCCATGAGAAGGGCGCCTTCACCGGGGCGACCGGACGCGGCGTCGGGCGGTTCGAGCAGGCCGAGGGCGGGACCCTGTTCCTGGACGAGATCGGGGACATGCCCCTGGAGGCGCAGACCCGGCTCCTGCGGGTGCTCCAGGAGGGCGAGTACACGACCGTCGGCGGCACCAAGGCGATCAGGGCCAACGCCCGGATCATCACCGCCACCCATCACGATCTTCGCCAAGCCGTCCGCCAGGGCCGGTTCCGCGAGGATCTGTTCTACCGGCTCAACGTCGTGCCGCTGCGCCTGCCGCCCTTGCGCGAGCGGGCGAGCGACATTCCCGATCTGGTCGCGCATTTCCTGGCCCAGGCGGCGACCGAAGGACTGCCGGGGAAGACGATCGATTCGTCGGCGATGGAACGGCTGATGGCCTATCGCTGGCCGGGCAATGTGCGCGAATTGGAGAATCTGGTACGCCGCCTGGCGGCGCTGTACGCGCAAGAGGTCATCGGGATCGACGTCGTCGAGCAGGAGCTGGCGGAAACGACGCCGCCGGAACTGGAAGACGAGGCGAGCGAGGAACAGGGGCTGGGCGCCGCCATCGATCGCCATCTGCGCCGCTACTTCGCCGCCCATAAGGACGATCTGCCGGCCTCGGGCCTTTACGAGCGGGTACTGCACGAGATGGAGCGGCCGCTATTGATCCACAGCCTGGCGGCGACGCGCGGCAACCAGATCAAGGCGGCACAACTTCTTGGCTTGAATCGCAACACGTTGCGCAAGAAAATTCGGGAACTCGACATCCAGGTGGTCAGAGGGCCGCAGTAATGGCGTTCCCATCACCGGCCGCGCCCCAGCCTCAGGCGGCGGGCGCGCCGGTCCCTTCGGCGTCTTCGGATCCGGCGGCGCCCGGCGCGGCGGACCGCGCGCCCGGCGACGGGCCGTCCGAACCGCCTGCCGGAACGCCGGCGGGCCGGGTCTTTCGTATGCTGGTTTCCGGCCGGCTGGGTCGGCGCCTGGCGCTGATCCTGGCGGTCGCCGCGGCGGCAAGCGGCGTGGCTACCTTCGCCGTGCTGAGCGGAACCGCGCCTCTCGGCCTCGATCCGAGCATCACGGTCCTGCTGCTCAATCTGGACCTGGTCCTGCTGCTCGCGCTCGGCGCCGTTGTGGCGCGGGCGATCGTGCGGCTGTGGGCCGAGCGCCGGCGCCGTCCCGCCGGTTCGCGCCTGCATGTCCGCTTCGTCGTCATGTTCGGAATCGTCGCCGTGACCCCGGCGATCATCGTCGCCCTGTTCTCGGCCCTGTTCCTCAATCTCGGCCTGCAAGCCTGGTTCGACAAGCAGGTCGGCACGGCGCTGGGCCAATCCCTGGTCGTCGCCAAGGCGTATCTGCGTGAACATCAGCAGGTGATCCGCGGCGACGTGCTCGCGATGGCCAACGATATCGACCGCGAGGGGCCGAGTCTGCTCAACCGGCCGGAGCGGCTGAACCAGATCGTCGCGACACAGGCGACGCTGCGCGCGCTTCCCGAGGCGTTGGTCATTACCGGGTCGGGGCGGGTTCTCGCCCGCTCGGGGCTGACATTTTCGTTGGAGTTGAACGGCCTGCCGCGCGACGCCCTGGAACGCGCCCAGCAGGGCGAGGTGGTGGTGATCGTCGGCGACGAGGGCGACCGGGTGCGGGCCCTGGTGCAGCTCCAGCGGTTCATCGACACCTATCTGTTCGTCGGCCGGTTCGTCGATCCGCAGGTCCTCGCCCATATGGCCCGGACCACCAAGGCGGTGACCGAATATCGGCGGTTGGAAGGCCAACGCTCGGGGATTCAGATCACCTTCTCGCTGATCTTCGTCGTCGTCGCCTTGATGCTGCTCCTGGCGGCGATCTGGCTCGGCCTGACCTTCGCCAACCGCCTGGCCCAGCCCTTGAGCCGGCTGGTCACCGCGGCGGAGCGGGTGCGCGCCGGCGATCTGCTGACTCGGGTGCCGGAAACCGCCGAGGAAGACGAGATCGGCTCGCTGTCGCGCAGCTTCAATCGGATGACCAGCCAGCTGGAAAACCAGCGCCGCGAACTTATCGAGGCCAACCGCCAGTCCGAGACCCGGCGGCGGTTCACCGAGGCGATTCTGGCCGGGGTGTCGGCCGGGGTGATCGGGCTCGACCAGGCCGGCTGCGTGCATCTGCCCAACCGCTCGGCGTCGGACCTGCTCGGCCTCGACCTGAGCGCGGCGATCGGGCGGCCGCTGGGCGAGGTCGTGCCGGAAATGGCCGAATCGCTGGCGGCGGCCCGGCGCCAGCCGGACCGGCTGTACGAATCCCAGATCGAACTGTCGCGTAACGGCGCGACCCGGACCTTGCTCGTGCGGGTCGCCGTCGAGCATGAGGGCGGCGACGTTCGGGGGTTCGTCGTCACCTTCGACGACGTTACCGAGCTGTTGTCGGCCCAGCGCAAGGCGGCATGGGGCGATGTCGCCCGGCGGATCGCCCATGAGATCAAGAATCCGCTGACCCCGATCCAGCTCTCCGCCGAACGCCTGAAACGCAAATATCTGGACAGGATCGGCGGCGACAAGGAGACCTTCGAGACCTGCACCGATACCATCGTTCGCCAGGTCGGCACCATCGGCCGGATGGTCGACGAATTCTCGGCCTTCGCGCGGATGCCGGCGCCGGTGGTCAAGTCGACCGACCTGACCCAGATCGGCAAGCAATCGCTGTTCCTGGAGAAGAACGCCCATCCGGATATCGCCTTCGAGGGCGTCTACCCGTCCAGCCCGGCGCGGATCGAATGCGACGGCCGGCAAGTCGCGCAGGCGGTGACCAATCTGCTGCAGAACGCGGTCGAGGCGATCGAGGGACGGCCGGCGCCGCAAGGTGACGCGCCGGCCTTGCCGAAGGGGTGGGTTCGGCTGAGCGTGACCGCCGCCGACGACGCGGCGACGATCGCGGTCGAGGACAATGGCAGGGGCTTGCCCGAGGGCGTGCGCGCGAGCCTGACCGAGCCCTATGTGACGACCCGTGACAAGGGAACCGGCCTCGGCCTCGCCATCGTCAAGAAGATCATGGAGGACCATGGCGGCACATTGCGCATGGAAGACCGCGAGGACGGGCCGGGGGCGCGGGTCAGCCTGGTCTTTCCGGCCACCGCCGACGCGCGCCCGTCCCGTGGCCCGGCGGAGGCCGCGGCCGGCGGTACCGGGTAGGGCGCGGGCATGGCGCAAGACATCCTCATCGTCGATGACGAGGACGATATCCGGATGCTGGTGACCGGGATCCTCGAGGACGAAGGCTTCGCCACCCGCGAGGCCCACGACGCCGCCAGCGCGCTGGCCGCCGTCGGGACCCGACAGCCGAGCCTGGTTCTTCTCGATATCTGGCTTCAGGGCAGCGATATGGACGGCATGGATGTCCTGCGTGCGCTCCATCGCGACCATCCGACCGTGCCCGTCGTGATGATTTCGGGCCATGGCAATATCGAGACCGCGGTCACCGCGATCAAACACGGCGCCCACGATTTCATCGAGAAACCCTTCAAGGCCACCCAGCTTCTGCTGGTGGTCGAGCGGGCGATCGAGGCTGCGCGGTTGCGCCGGGAGAACGAGGAGCTGCGCCTGCGCGCGGGCCAGGAGGCGGAGCTCTTGGGAGAGTCGCCCGCCATCTCCCAGGTCCGCCAGGCGGTCGAGCGGGTGGCGCCGACGGGAAGCCGGGTCCTGATCACCGGCCCGGCGGGGTCCGGCAAGGAGGTCGCGGCCCGACTCCTGCATGCCCGCTCCAAGCGGTCGGCCGGGCCGTTCGTCGTCGTCAATTGCGCGACCATGATCCCGGACCGGATGGAAAGCGAGCTGTTCGGAACCGAAACGACCGGAGAAGAAGGCGTGTCCCGGGTCGGCACCTTCGAGCGCGCCCATGGCGGCACCTTGCTGCTGGACGAGGTCGCCGACATGCCGCTGGAGACCCAGGCCAAGATCGTCCGCGTCCTCCAGGAGCAGACCTTCGAGCGCGTCGGCGGCCGCAAGAAGGTCGAGGTCGACGTGCGTGTCGTCGCCACCACCAACAAGGATCTTCCTCACGAGATCGAGGCCGGGAACTTCCGCGAGGATCTGTACTACCGCCTCAGCGTCGTGCCGATCCGGATGCCGTCCCTGCGCGAGCGCCGCGACGATATCGCCAAGCTCGCCCGCTACTACATGGACAAGGCGGCCCAATTCGCCGGCATGCCGCCGCGGGCGTTGGGCGAGGACGTCATCGCGGCGCTCCAGGCCTATGATTGGCCCGGCAATGTGCGCCAGCTGCGCAATGTCATGGACTGGCTGCTGATCATGGCGGGCGGCGACCCGAAGGAGCCCATCGGCACCGACTGGTTGCCGCCCGAAATCACCGCCGACGGGCCCGGCAATCTGGAAGGCCGCAAGGGCGAGAACTTGATGTCGCTTCCCCTGCGGTCGGCGCGCGAGGCGTTCGAACGGGCATATTTGGTTGCCCAGGTCGATCGCTTCGGCGGTAATATCTCGCGCACCGCGGCCTTCGTCGGGATGGAGCGCTCGGCCTTGCATCGGAAGCTGAAGAGCCTGGGCGTGACCTCCGAAAGCCGCGCTCAGGAGAAGTGACGCGGCGGCGGAGTCCGTGGCGGAAGGGCCCTGGGGCGGCTTGGGGCGCGGGGCGAATGTTCTTCCGCCGGCGCGGATAATGGTCTAGGGACCGGTTGCATGAAAGTCATCGTATGCGGCGCCGGGCAGGTGGGCTCGAACATCGCCCGCCATTTGGCGTCCGAGAACAACGACGTCACGGTCATCGACACCGCGCCGGACCTGATCCAGGCGATCACCGACCAGTTCGACGTCAAGGGCCTGGTCGGCCATGCCTCCAGCCCGGATGTGCTGGAGCAGGCCGGCGCCTCCGACGCCGACATGCTGGTCGCCGTCACCCTGCGCGACGAAGTCAACATGATCGCCTGCCAGGTCGGGCATTCCCTGTTCAATGTCCCGACCAAGATCGCCCGGGTGCGGCGGCAGGCCTTCCTCAAGCCGATCTGGGCCGACCTGTTCAGCCGCGACCACCTGCCGATCGACGTGATTATCTCGCCGGAGATCGAGGTCGCCCGCGCGGTCACCCGCCAGCTTCACATCCCTGGCGCCCTGGAACTGGTCGATCTGGCCGACGGACGGGTCAAGGTGATCGGCGTGCGCTGCGAGCAGGACTGCCCGGTGGTGAATACGCCCTTGCGCCAGCTCACCGGCCTGTTTCCCGATCTCAATATCGTCGTCATCGCGGTCGTCCGCGGCGATCGCGCCTTCGTGCCGGCCTCGACCGACCATCTGCTGCCGGGCGACGACGTCTATTTCACCGTCGACGCCGACCATGTGGCGCGCGCCATGGCCGCCTTCGGTCACGAGGAGCGCGAGGCGCGGCGGATCATCATCGTCGGCGGCGGCAATATCGGGCTGTTCCTCGCCGAGCAGCTGGAAGCCGAACAGTCCGGCTTGTCCGCCAAGGTCATCGAGGCCGACCCGCGTCGCGCCGAGCATGTGGCGCGCCAATTGTCGCGGTTCACCGTCCTGGAGGGCGACGCCCTGGACGCCGACCTTCTGGCGCAGGCGAATGTCGGGGCGACCGAGACCGTCGTCGCGGTGACCAACGACGACGAGACCAACATCCTTGCCTCGCTGCTGGCCAAGCGCCATGGCTGTCAGCGCGCGGTCACCCTGGTCAACAAGACCGGATACATCCCCCTCGTCGGCACCCTGGGCATCGACGTGGTGGTCTCGCCGCGCGCCCTGACCGTTTCCACCATCCTGCAGCATGTCCGCCGGGGGCGGATACGCGCCGTCCATTCGCTGCGCGACGGTTTCGCCGAGGTCATCGAGGCCGAGGTCCTGGAAACCTCGGGCTTGGCGGGACAGCCCTTGCGCGAGGTCGACCTGCCGGCCGGGGTGATCATCGGCGCGGTCATTCGCGACGGCGCGGTGATCCTGCCGCGCGGCGACATGATGCTCGCGGTCCAGGACCGGGTGATCGTGCTGGCGATGGCCAGCGCCGCCAAGAAGGTGGAAAAGCTGTTCTCCGTGCGGCTGGAATTCTTCTAGCCCCGCCGTCTCGATCCGTCCCAGGTCCTCATGTCCCGAATCGCCTACGTCAACGGCCGGTATGTCCCTCATGCCCGGGCGCGCGTCCATGTCGAGGATCGCGGCTACCAGTTCGCCGACGGCGTGTACGAGGTCATCGCCGTCCTCAAGGGCCGGCTCGTCGATCTCGCCCCGCATCTCGACCGGTTGGCGCGTTCGCTCGCCGAGTTGCGGATCGCGGCGCCCATGGGGCGGGCGGCGCTGGCCCATGTCTTGGGCGAGGTCGCGCGCCGCAACCGGCTGGGCGCGCGGGGCATGCTCTATCTGCAGGTGACCCGGGGCGTCGCGCCGCGCGACCATGCCTTT
>Ga0209692_10003973_pt1 | contig 13808 bp, 12 predicted proteins | sample tdDd472_FD_187129 | JGI IMG/M metagenome (GOLD analysis project Ga0209692, IMG submission 187129) | Marine sediment microbial communities from the Atlantic coast under amendment with organic carbon and nitrate - tdDd47.2 (SPAdes)... | ecosystem: Environmental > Aquatic > Marine > Coastal >...
TAACGAACTAGCACTTGATGAGGCAGGTTGGGAGTTATTCCCTGATCCATTCCCCATATGGCAAATGCAAGCAGCCAATTAAGTGATCGGGTTGAAATCAATATGAAATCCATTGCACTTGTCACATATTCGGGCAGACCTGAACTGTCGCCCAGTGATCAAACACTTCTGAATCCCCTGAAACAACGGGGGATTCAACCCATACCTGCAATCTGGAATGATGCGACGATTGATTGGCTACAATTCGATGCCGTTGTTCTGCGCTCCTGCTGGGATTATTACAAACATGTAGGCGCATTCCGAGAATGGTTAACCCACTTGCAAGATTTGGATGTGTCACTGTATAACACGCAAAAAACTGTATTGTGGAATATGGAGAAGACTTACCTACGCAACTTAGCGCAAAAGGGAGTCAAGACAATTCCCACAATCTGGACAGAATCGGCAGTCAACTTAAGTGAAACGATGCAAAGCAGAGGCTGGGATCGGGTCGTCCTGAAACCTGTTATGGGAGCTTCCGGTTATAGTATTCATCTCGTTTCAGCTTCCGATGCCAAAGAAAAACAGACCCTGTTTGAATCAATGTTACAAGAGGGTCAGGTGATGATCCAGCCAGTGATCGAAGAAATACAAAATGGGGAATTGTCACTTATTTTCTTTCAAGATGAATTCCACTACGCCATTCGTAAGACTCCCGGAGAAAGCACAATATTTGTCAATTCTGCTTATGGTGGCAGTTATATGACAACAAATGTCGATGATGAGACAGTAAAAGTTGCCCAATCAATTCTATGTATTGCCCACGAGCAAACGAGACAAGATTCATTTTTATATGCACGGGTCGATGGCATACTTGTTGATTCCGAGTTTGTCCTGATGGAACTGGAATTAATTGAACCCGGCTTATTTATGGACATCGCATCACCTGATGGATCAGAACGATTTGCTGATGCGATTGATACAGTAGTTACTAAAGGAGAACAATAGTCTCATGACAGATAATCACTATGATATTGCCATCGTTGGTGGCGGACCTGCTGGCTTACAAGCTACTTTAATTTTGGCGCGTTTACGCAAGAAAATTATTGTCTTTGATTCACCGGAACCGCCACGCAACGGCGCATCACACGGTGTGCATAATTTTATTGGGCTGGATGGACTGACTCCCGCCGAAATCCGTGAAGTGGTTTGGCGACAGATCGACATCTACAACAGTGCAGAACTACGGGTGGAACGAGTAGTCGATGTGCGAGCATCTGAAGTTGGTTTCGCTGTGAGTGGCGAAGCAGGATCATCTATAACCGCAAGGCATGTTATTCTGGCGATGGGCTTCCGTGATGTATATCCCGATGTTCCCGGATTTATGGATTGCTGGGCTGACACAATTTTCTCCTGCCCCTTTTGTGATGGTTATGAAAATCGGGATCGGGTATGGGGGTTGGTTATTGCTTCTCAGCGTGCGCTGGAGCATCTTCCGCATTTATATCCAAACTGGACATCTGAAGCCAAAGCAATTTTCCTGCCACAGGTTGTCCTAAGTGATGATGTTCGTGCTAGGCTGACGACTCAAGACATCCCTGTACATGAAGGAGAAATCGTTGAAATCCATCACACCAACGGGAAGGTTAATGCGATTACGCTGAGTACTGGTGAAAAAGTAGAGGTAGGAACATTATGGTGGACACCTGCTGAACAAGCATTGCCACTTACACAGAGCATTATCGCTAATTTCAATCTTGAAGTGGACGAAACCGGTCATATCAAGACCGACGCTAGTCATCAGACAACGGTCGAAGGACTGTGGGCAGTGGGTGATGTTGAGGGTAATCCACCAAGTGCTCTTGGAGCGGCCTTTGCTGGTAGTCAGGCTGCCTATAGTATTGTTCGTGATGGGTTAAAGGTAGTGCATTCATGAACAAATTACCAGTAACCGTACTTTCGGGTTTTCTCGGAGCGGGAAAGACAACGCTCCTCAATCATATTTTGAACAACCGCGATAGAATGAGTGTGGCGGTTATCGTCAATGATATGAGCGAAATCAATATTGATGCTCGGTAGTACGGGATGGTGAGGCAAAACTAAGCCGTACTGAAGAAAAACTGGTTGAGATGACCAATGGTTGCATCTGCGGTACCTTGCGTGAAGACTTACTTCAGGAAGTGAGATAATTAGCTCATGAGGGGCGATTTGATTATCTGCTCATCGAGTCCACAGGTATTTCTGAGCCACTACCTGTTGCTGAAACCGATAGTGGTCACATAGTAAGTGATGCGACCTGTAAATTATAATCGAGAATAAACCATAAAGTCATCCAGTAATGGTATTCATCGGATTTAGAAAAAGATAAAGTTTTGCGCACAGACCGTCCAATTTGTTGACGCAAAGCATTATTCCAATGCTCGACATGAGTGGTTTCACCTGTCTCCTTGCCAACAACTTGATGCAATGCTTTAGGAATGACTTCAGGATAAATATGCCAAGCATCACTGACGGTTTGACAGGTTTGATAGTCAGAGGGAAAACGATCCCAAAGTTGCTGACAACTGAGGGTGTCGCGTCCCCGATATAAAAGGCAACAATTTGCCGTGTTCGTCGACATAGAGCAATCCATAGCCATTGTTTTTGGCTCTTTTTGTAAACAAAAGACCATAGTTCATCCAATTCCAAGACATCATCTGTGTGGGCTGGTAACAAGGTATCGATTAGCAATGGCAGTCCACAAACATAGTCTTTTACCCATCGAGCAACGGTTTGACGACTGACCTTAAATACGCGCTGAACCCCTCGTAAACTCATCCGTTCTTGACAAGCTTTCAGGATGGTTTCTTTGTCTTGCTCCGAGTGAGCCGTCTGTGGCTTTAATACCCGATACACACCACAATCTTTGCAATGATATTGAGGGTTGCCACATTTGTTGCTTCCGTTTCTAATTATGTTCACACTGCCGCATCATCGGCAAGTATACGTAGTGGTTTCTTCTATCGTGTGGCAAGTGTACCAAAATCCTCACCACTTACCTTTTAACCACTACCGAAATTGAATACCGCCCGATATGTGTTGGACATCTGCCTGTGTGGCTGGTTTCTATCCGTATTTCACTTGCCTGAATGCGCCCCAGCTTCGCGCGAACGAAGACCTCGAGACATTTCCCTTTCCAGTCTGATGATGTCACAATCACCAGCATTCACGACGGCTAGCCATGATTGCGATCAGCTATAGGAGTCCGTCGGGGCTCATCGGCTCTGGGAATTAGGTCGCGCCTTTTCAATCTTACGTGACCTGAGTAACGGTGTGTCTGTCTGATCGTTTATGAAATAAAGCGACGATCTGTTTTATAGACACATGACTATTAGTACACAATTTGACTTGTGTTCTTTGGTGAATTTAATATAGGGATAGTTTATTTTTATATAACTATTGTTTGTAAAGCAGTATAGTTATGACACAAAGACGACTGGTAATCAGAAGAAAAAAATCACGCAGTGGTAGCTATCAAGAGCCACCCATCGTGAATACCACTGAAACATCCTTGCAACTTAAGGAAACCAAAGATCATGATCATATCTTGCAAATACAACAGACATTAGGTAATCAGTTTCTATTGCAGCACATACAAGGACAGTCATCGGGAAAAAGCGTCCAACGTAGTGGATTTTCGTTGAGTCAGTTTAAGATGGCAACTGAAGAAGTTAAGGACAACGCACCCGACGGACATGGTAAAGGCTGTAGATGTGCCGGTTGTAGTGGTGGACGGATTGATCGTATACCAATACAACGTACACCTAAATTTACAACTGATGCAGTAGAAACAGCAACCCAAGAAGTCCAAGACGATGCCCTCTACGGACATGGTAAAGGCTGTGGATGTGTCGGTTGTAGTGGTGGACGGATTGATCGTCTGTCCATTCAACGAATGTCATTAATTAAAGTGGAACAGACAACGCCACCACAACACGCACAGGCAAAACCCATGATTCAGCGTGACATCTTGACTAAATGGCAAACACGCTCACAGGCAAAATGGACTACGGGACGGAGTAGCGAATTACAAGCAATTGATGTGGCTGTCAAAGCCTATGTTGATGCTAGCTTACATACAATGGCTTCTGCTTGGAGTAGACGCTTGGAATTCTTACCTGTCATACTAGATGCGATTGCTGGATGGAAAGCTAGCAAAATTTCCAAAACGCTCCTTGACAAGAGCGTCAAACGGATGTCGGCAGTGACTGAATTAGAACGTGTTGCCAAAGAGCATCTTGCCGATGCCCAGCGACGTAAGAAAGAATATGACGATTATAAAGAAGCTGCGATGCCCGCGTATGAAACTTGGATGGAGCTATCTGGTGGCATGGACGAGTATGCCAAAAGATCCATGTTTACTTCAATGGGCACGAAAGACGATGCCTCCAAATTCCATCCCGATGATATAACCGATCGTATAAAAGCCTTGACGATGGAGCGTAATCCAGATGGATCATTAAGTGATGAGGCAATACGTATAAGTGATGCCGAAGATACTAAATCGTTGAAGGACAAGAACCTTGACATTGGTTCTAAAGCGACCATGACGGCTGACCCATCATTGACTAAAGAACAAATTGAGGAGTTAAAGGGGAAACATATTAATCCAGTCACAGGCGAGACAAAGTACCCTGAGCTCAATAACTTACTTGAAGAAGGGACAGGGGAATCCGACGAAGAAGTGACCGAAACAAGAGATCTCGGCGGGATTTCCTTCCAAGTAACTTATAATAAGTCTGATGTAAACTTTGAAGCGCGTCTAGAAATGTTGCGACAGGCAGTTGAAAAAATCCAGAGTGCTGGATTTACCCCACCATCATTACAAGTCTATCTACCCAAAATGGGGCGTTCACTATCAATTGATGGTGAGTGTGTGATTAAAGAAGGTCCTAAAAAGTCTGAACGTGCGGTCTATGTCGCCCCGAACTTCATGCACATCAGTTCCGAGAACATGTTCAACCCACTAACGGATAAGAAAAGTGGATCACCAGACGAATTCAAGTTCTCATCTACTGCTTTCGACCCTAGTGGTGTTGGCACAATTATCCACGAATTTGGTCATGCAATGCACCGCGATCATGCTGGAGGCAAGTTCCACGAACTATATGGAACCGCATTCCAAACAATTGAACAAGTTAGTCTAGCAAGTGAAGAAGTCAGCGAATATGGTACTAAACCACGAGAATTTGTCGCAGAAGTCTTCCTCGGGTTAGTTTATGGGAAGCGATATTCGGATGATGTCATGCGTATGTATCATGCCTTCGGTGGTGCACCTAAAAGCTAATGCCTATAAAATCCAAAATGCAATATCATTAGCACGATTAAGTCCATGCAAATCAAACAATCATGCGCATTATGGCGATTTGCTGTCGGTCGAACAGGGGACATCTACCGATACCATTCTTTTATGATCGTATTTGCAACTTTGCCACCTGTATAGATAGCATCTAATGCCCATCGACCATCTTGTATGTCACCCACAGCCCATAAACGATTTACATTCGTTTGCTGTGTATTATCGGTTTTCACATACCCTTCGTTATTCACTTCTAGTCCCAGATTTTCTACTAAAATTTGAACGAGGGGTAGGGGTCTTTTAGGTGGTATCCACAACAATGTGTCGACTTCTATCTTTTCACCATTATCAAGTGTTATAGCCTCAACTTTGCCATCTATGTGATGGATTCGCGTAATGGCGCCTGTGTGAACAGAAATCCCTGATGCAATCAGCTCTGCTTGATAGTCGGAATCAACCGAGACACCCGACTGTAAAAGTAATTTTATGTCTGGAGTCCAGTTCTGAGCCATCTTTGGAAAGTGATGTGCCTCTCTTTCTGACGATGCTACGATTCCCCAGATCCGATCACGATTTTCATAACCATCACAATATGGACAGGGAATGATGCTATCCGCCCAGCATTCCGCAAAACCCGGGATATTCGGGTGAATATCCTGATAGCCGAATGCCAAAATCACATGCTTTGCCCTGACAGATGTTCCTTTATTGCCGGTCACACAAAAATAGTCGTTATCTTTCTTGTCGATATTTGTAATTTGCTCATGACGAAGTTCTGCACTCTGATAAATGTCTATTTGTTTCCATGCAATCTCTCGGATTTCCGCAGGTAGTAATCCATCTAGACCAAGCAAATTATGCACACCATGAGATGCGCTGTTACGTGGTGGCTGAGGATCGTCAAATACAATGATGCGCTTTCGGGTTCGTGCGAGTACAAGGGTGGCTTGTAATCCAGCAGGTCCACCACCGATGACGGCTATATCATATAGATTGTCTTGCATAGTCTTATCTCCATTCTTTTTCATATTTTGTCTAAGTTGCTAAATATTCCGGCACAAAACATCAGAGGTATTCGCTCTGATGGTGTTATCTAACCTAGAAAGTCATGTTTAAATACCGTGGCTATTTATGTCTGTAGACGCATGTGCAACGTTTTATCAGGCTATGTAGTTATGTTCCACAGTGATGACAACATTCCCCTTTTTATGTCCTGCATCAACATAGCGATGGGCTTCGATCATCTCTTGCAATGGATAAGAGCGGTCAATCACAGGTTTTATTGCACCATCGTCAACCAGTCTGCTGAGATACTCGAGATCTTCCTTGGTTGGATGGGCTGTTCCACCAATGAGTGTCTTGCCAGTTCGCTTAGATGCGATTTGCATTTGAATCAGAACTGCTGGGCCAGAAACTGCTTGAAGATAGCTCCCATCTTTTTTGAGCGATTCCAGAGAAGCTGAAAGTGATGTCTTGCCAACGGTGTCGAAAATGATGTCATAGGTTTTCCCGTTTTTAGTGAAATCTTCCCGAGTGTAATCAATAACGTGATCTGCCCCCAGTGACTGCATTAACTTGATATTGCTTGTACTGCAAACGGCTGTCACTTCTGTGCCAAAATGCTTGGCTAGCTGAATTGCCGATGTCCCAACACTGCCAGAAGCACCATAGATCAATATCTGTTGTCCGCTTTTGATATTCCCTCGTTTCAGAAAATTTAAGGCGGTTACTCCTCCAAATGGAATCGCCACGGCTTCCTCATACCCAACAGTAGATGGCTTCATTGCCAGCGCACTACTTTCAGGTACAGTGGCATATTCTGCATAGGTACTTAGTTTTGTGATGTCATAGGCATATATTTGATCTCCCACCTTAAATGCTTTGACGTCTTTACCGACGGCTTCCACTGCTCCAGCTAATACCATCCCCGGAATTGATTTTTTGGGTTTTGTTAGACCTAGTGTTAGACGGGCGGGAATCCATAGTGAAGATGGGACGTTGAAACTTCGCGATCTGGAATCCCCTGCTGTTACGGTTGTCGCGTAGATCTTTACAAGGACTTCATTATCCTGAGGAACTGGTTTTGCGACTTCTCTACATTCTAAAACGTCTGGTTGACCATATTTTGTTGCTACAATTGCTTTCATGGTATATTTCTCCTTATGATATTTATTGTTGATATTGAGTACGATACAAATTTATGCTGCATTCAAGAGCAGATTTGCTGATGATTTTGATGACTCGGAATTGTTTGCAGAACCATTGAATCCTTTTGTGTAAAGCCATATCGGCATCAAGATGATTTCAAAAGTTGCGACGGGAATCACCAGAAGCAATCCAAGAGAACCCGTAGACATATCCAAACCACCGAATAGCGGAAGTACGGCACCGGGCAATAACACACCGTAGCCAATCAGACCGATTATCGATATAAAGCGTGGAACCAGTCTGGTCTGATACAGGAATAACGTAAGGGTAACACCACCCAAACCAAGTGGGATTAATTGCATCGGTGTCATAAACCAGTATTGTGCTTGTTTAAGTACAGCGCCTATTGCTTGATACATGGTCATGTCTGTTGCCCCTGCTTTGATAAATTCCTGACTTAAGGGAATGAGCAACAAGGCGAAGAATACACCGATAATCAGGAAGATCGCCTCGAACAATCTCATGCTCAGATAAGTAAGTGCTAGTCTTTCATCTTGTTTCTTCAATATCGGGAACATCAGAAGCCCGATACCTACAATGCCAAAGTCGTTGCCTAACCAGAAGAGCATTCCGCCGATGACAGTTGCGCTATTGGAGGAAGCTATGGTCAGGTAATCTGGCGCATCTAGCACACTATCCATAAGGAGAGCACCGACGATAGCACCAAAGGCTGTGAGCAACCACAGCGAAGCTAGTAATATTTCTGTTCTACGGAGTGAAGTATTTGAAGTCATGTTATTTTCCTTTTTATGTGTTTAGATTTAAAATCTGAATCATCTGTCTAATAGGGCTTAAGGTGGCAAGGTGGCATGATTGACCACCAAGCCGTTTAACAGTGTTCTTACTGAGCGTGTTCTTGCCGTCCTGACCAGAGCGCATATCCTAGCCATGCCAGACCTACACCAACCGGAATCGTTACTATGGACTGATAATCAGCAGGAAGCATTGCGGCTACAGGAGCCATCATCGTCCCAATCGCAAACACTACTCCTGCCCAGCGCGACAGAATGCCTGCACGGTACGTCGCGATACCAAACAGCAGTCCACCGAACATATACAGCGGTGCTGATAGCGTCCATAGTGTTGGGAGGATTCCGAAATCAATCTCGCTGGCGGTGCTGGTAAATATCCCCATGAAGCCATCAACATACATCGGTGCTATGGTCGCCAACTGTGGCAAAATAAAGGCTTCAATAAAGGAAAAGCACATCACAATCGCCAACCACAGACTAAACATGACAAAGCCCACGAGACCAAGCCCGCCCGACTTTTCCGCTTGTTTGACATAGAGTCCCGTCATACCGTAAATTCCGAAGAAGGACATGGCGATAGCAAAGATATGAGCAATTTCCCATTCAGTAGTGATTGCTGACGAAAGAACGTTTGCTGGATGAAGTATTCCAACAAATATATAACTTATTCCTGCGATCAGAGCTGATAAACCTGCCCAGCGGATAAGTTTTGAAGCTTTTATTGTCATATTGCCTTCCTTGGTAGTGGTTTGCTGTCTGATATTCATGTGTTTGTTTTCTATAACTGCGCTTTGATTGATGGTACTCATGGTTTGTCTCCTTAAGTTGAACGAATTTGATAAGTATTAGGGTTTAATATCTGAATCATCTGTCTGTTTGGGGTCAATGTGATTGACCGATAGTAAGGGCATTCCTAAATCACGCACTTTTTTAAGCAAGCCATGTAGTGCGGACTGATCAACCACTACACCGCTTAACAGAGTCTCTCCCTTGTCTTGCAGTGTGATGGTGAAGCCCTCAAACCAAACTGCCTGCCTGTTATCAAGGTGTCCCTTGATACGAATTTCATAATGTCCGTGCTCATCACGTGGTGGTATAGTCATTTTGAGCCTCGTGCCTTCTCCTCCTCTGGATGAATGTCCAGAATCTTATATATGCTTTGTTATAGAGAAGATACAAGTTAATGTGATGAGCAGGCATCATCACATGTGATGATTGATGTAATGATTCATAAATTGAGTGGTTATAGAGGAATGCAAAAATATGAGCAGGATAATCCAAGTCACTTTAAGATGTTGGGTGGTATTGGAGACTGACTTACGCTAAGTTGAGTTCTTCAGCCCGACGAACCGCTGACCGACGATTGTTTACACCGAGCTTAGTGTAAATATTTTGGGTATGTGTGCGGATAGTAGTCAAAGACACTGTCAGTTCACGGGCTATCTCTGGTCCGGAAAGATCAGTTTTGAATAACCGAAGCACCTCAAGTTCACGTTCACTCAGTGGCTCAATTAAACTCTGTTTGACTACTGGTCTGCTCTCTGTATCAACCTTAGCAAAAGCGGTCAGGAGTTGATGGACATAGCTTGGGCGGACTCCATGTTTTTTGGCTTTTTCCAGCAAGATCAACATGGATGAGCCTTCATCCACAAATATTCGGATGTAACCCTCTGGTTCTGCTAGCGTGAGAGCGCGTTCCAGCGGAACAAGAGCGGCAGAGGTATTGCCCTGTAGCTGATAGGCGAGTGCCTGCAAAATCAAAATTTCAATCATACTTCCTGTTCGTTCGCCCGTTATTGCCGCTTTCAAAAGATGCTCTAGCAATTTCATAGTCTCAGCAAAGGGAGCATCATCGGGGTAATGCTGAGACTGAGCTAGAAGCACCCTAACCAGCGTAATATGCTCAAACTCGCGCAAATAGCTCAGGTCGTCCTCTACAGACAGACCCTGTTCATGTACCCAGGCGAGGGCTTCCTCCAACTTCCCTTGTGCGACTAAAATCTGTGCTTTCAATGCGCCAACTGGACGCACATTTGGATAAAAGTCACTTACATACATACGCTCTGCTTCATGTAATAAGTCAAGTGCGCTGTCTAAATTACCTCCAGCCTGCTGTATTCGAGCCATTGCAATGCGCCACCGATACCGATGTTGAGGGAATCCGGTGTGGTCGCCCTGTTCTCTGGCTTTCAAGAGATACTGCTTTGCAAGCTGTAATTTGTTGTACTGCCGATAAATTTCACTCAGACCGACATACATATCTGCTGTTCCGCGTATTTGTGGTTCATCGTGCTGACTTGCAAGCTCTAATGCGCGTTCATAGATACGATGAGCCTCACGGAGGCGACCTTGCACAATGCGTATATCCGCCAGAGCGAGTGCACCACCAACTGCATCAGAGATATTTCCAGCCATCTGCAAATGAGCCATGCCATCAGCATAAGATTGGTAAGCAACCTTGAGATCACCATTCGTCCATGAGGTAAGCCCCATAATTGCCAATGCTGCTCCGCGTAGCAGGTGGTCATCCTCAGGGACAAGGTCAAGGACTCGTTGAGCGTATGTCACAGTGTTAGGTACATTACCAAGAACAAGAGACAGTCCAGCACGATATAAGGCGATCCAGCTCGGTAGACGATGAAAGTTCTGTTTATTGATAACAATCATTTCCGCTGGTTGTATAAGTGTGTATGTTGTTGTGTCCAGCCACCGTTCAGCGTCCTGTAAGCGTTCCTCAGCACCCTCAAGCTCACCACCAGATAGTAATGCACCCACATACTCAATGCTGAGAATAGGTCTGTAGTAGAAGACATCGTCAGGGAGTGCTTTGAACCAACCCAGTAATGTTGTCTCCTGTCTGGTACGTCGCATATCAGGAGATGCCATCTCAATCAGTCGCGCCGCACGCTCGAAATCTCTGCCCGACAACGCATGATGGATTGCCTCGGCTATCCAGCCATTTTGCTCATACCAGCCACTCGCACGCTGATGTAAAATAAAGATCTGCTGTGGTTGGTCAGGTACGAGATGTAAACGCAACACATCAGCAAAAAGATGGTGATACCGATACCATTGCCGTTTATCATCCAGCGAGATTAGAAAGAAATTGCCACTTTCCAGCAGTTGGAGCAATTCACTACCATCGACTTGTCCGGTAACCGCATCGCACAGTTTCCCATTGAGCTGATTCAGAATTGATGTTTGGAGTAAGAAATTACGCACATCTTCAGGTTGGTTTGCAAGCACTTCTTCCACCAGATAATCAACGATATAGCGATGACCACCTGTAAATTCTTGAATGAATTCTGATATATTCTTATGACCCTGCAATGAAAGTGCCGCTAATTGTAATCCCGCAATCCAACCTTCCGTACGTTCTTCCAATGCCGTAACAGCTTCCAATGTTAGATTTATCCCCATGACTCCTTCGAAGAAGTCAGCCGCCTCATTAAGCGAAAAACGTAGGTTGATCGCACGCAACTCGATTAATTGGTTTCGGGCACGTAATCTTGCAAGAGGTAGATTGGGATCTTCACGGGTGGTGATGACAAGATGCATTTGTGGTGGTAAATGTTCTAGTAAAAAACCGACAGCATGATTAACAGGTTTCGAATCAATTAAATGATAATCATCAAGCACCAGCAAGAAATCTTCGGGGAAGTTAGCCAGATCATTCAACATTAATGTCAGAATTGTTTCGATTGCAGGCGGTTGATTAGATTGGAGTATCATCAACACATTATCGCCAGTGTTCGGTACGATAGTCTGAAGAGCAGCGACGAGGTAAGTCAAAAAGCGCGAGAGATCATTATCTCCTTCGTCCAGTGATAACCAAGCAGTTGGGATATTGTTACTGTTCAACCACTCGCTTATTAATGTGGTTTTCCCAAAACCAACTGGAGCAGAGATAAGTATCAGTTTTCTATGTATACCGACGTTTAGTTGCTCGATTAAATCACGACGGACGACAAGCTTATTTCGAGATGTTGGAACATAAAGTTTTGTAGCTAATATAGGTGTTGTCATATGTTCTTTCTATTCCCACTTGGGGGACTATGACAAATATTACGATTTTTTTAATCCAACAGCCATAAATACATCGTTCTGTAGTTAATACCTTCCGAGATCTTTTAGATACAATTATAGATATTGTTTGTTATGTTTGATAGAGGTCGAAGAAACTTTCAACCGTCCCCTAATTTAGTGGGGTACGAGCTTACTCAATAATTGGGTTCATATAGAATGGCTCGTCAGACAGTAACCTCCTCGAAAAACAGGTCTTGTCGCTGAGTGCGTGTGAGATAGCTTGTGGATTAACGGGATGTTCAGTCATGCTAGCATTATCGATAGCTTGCAAGGATCGTTAATTGATACCGAAAGCGGTCACGGAAGAGGTGATAAAAGATGGAAGAAGGTCTTATTTTCTTATGCTGACTTCAAATCTGAATTTCTTAAATTTCGAGGTGAGTTTTTAACAGAACTCAGTGAAGTTGCGCCTGATCTTGTGGATTTTTGGACAGCCAAATTTAATCCAAAATAGTCAGCCATTGGATGATAGAATCATTAAGCTGACGGCCACATCAGCCCAAACGGATTAACCTGCCTTTGATAAGCGTTTCTGATAGCCAAGGGCAACTGTATCGAGTCTAAGCCGATGTGGGGGACAAAGCCCGTAGGCAAAATCCAGACGTAACGAAATCGGCTATAACCCAGTCTGTAAAACTTCAGAATCGTAGAAACTCTCCTATTTCTGAACAAAAATTACGTAAAGTGGTGAGATGTTCATATCTTCGTCCTCAATACGCACTTCGATCTCATAGTCACCGATTGGTGTTTTCGAAGTGTCAAAGACAAAAACACGTTCCCCAGCCTCAATCGGTTGAGACAATTCTTCATAACCCAACTGCAAAAAGATAGTACCGTTCTTCAGGGGACGAGAAAAGTGTATGGAAACCTGATAATCAACCGATGTTGCATAGTGAACTTCCCAGTGTCCTTTGTGTTCATCATCCCATCCATCGTCACCATGAATGCGCCAGTCTTGACGGGTAAGAATTGTTGTCGTTTCGTGATTCGTACCCATCACAATTCGCGGTGCTGCATAATTATTGGGGCGGGTTGTTGATACGTCATCGAACCAACTGTCATAGTGACCACGTAATTCTGTAACCAGTTGTGGGTGAGCCTCGGCGATATTATGCTTTTCAAAAGGGTCGTTTATGATGTCGTAAAGTTCATCGAATTGATCTTCGTGTGGACGATATAGCTTGTAGTGTTGTGTAATCACAGCATAATTCCGGTAACGTACGGGGGTATCGCCACGATGCCACTGCATAAATAGCACTCGATCTTCATCACTATGAGGAGATTTTCCACGTAATAGCGGTGCTAAGTCGATGCCGTCGATGTTGTCGGAAACTGTAACGCCACAGATTGATGCCATGGTTGGCAAAATGTCAATCGGGCTACTGACAATATCTAAATCTTGTCCTGCTGGGAACTGTCCAGTCCAACGCCAGAATGATGGAACG
>Ga0209692_10003975_pt1 | contig 13805 bp, 8 predicted proteins | sample tdDd472_FD_187129 | JGI IMG/M metagenome (GOLD analysis project Ga0209692, IMG submission 187129) | Marine sediment microbial communities from the Atlantic coast under amendment with organic carbon and nitrate - tdDd47.2 (SPAdes)... | ecosystem: Environmental > Aquatic > Marine > Coastal >...
AGTACCACCAGCACGATATATTCTTTAAATAGAAAAAAAAAGCGTTGAAAAAACCTCTGCATTAATAACTTCTTTTCCTGATAAATACTTTGGAATACTTGTTCATATTATCTATTGCTTTCCCTGCACCACGCACCACTGCTGTCAACGGGTCTTCAGCCACGTGAACGGGAAGATTAGTCTCCATCCGGATTCTCTCGTCAAGACCCTTCAAAAGTGCTCCGCCGCCTGTCAACATAACACCCCTGTCAAGAATATCGGCAGAAAGTTCAGGAGGCGTCCTTTCCAGAGTTCTTTTAACAGCATCCACAATCTGGGATATATTTTCATTGAGCGCTTCACGTATTTCTACAGAACTTACCTCAGCTGTTTTAGGTATACCGCCAACAAGGTCGCGCCCTTTAACATGGATAGTTATTTCTTCTTTTAATGGCAACGCAGAACCAACTTCACATTTAATAGCTTCTGCAGTTCTTTCGCCAATCAGGAGATTAAAATTTTTCTTAAAATATTGCATTATTGCATTATTCATCTCGTCACCCGCGATGCGGATTGATTCTTCATTCACAATTCCGGAAAGGGCAATAACTGCAATTTCTGTTGTTCCTCCACCAATGTCTATAATCATGTTACCAACGGGGGCATCAACATCAATTCCGATACCAATTGCAGCAGCCATCGGTTCGGCTAACAGGTGAACTTCTTTCGCACCGGCATGTTCAGAACTATCTCTTACTGCCCTTTTTTCAACCTCTGTTACACCGCTAGGGACGGCTACAACAATTCTTCTGGTTGAAAAAGAACCCGCGCTCACTTTTTTGATAAACGCCCTTATCATACCTTCTGCAATTTCAAAATCGGCAATTACACCATCCCGCATCGGACGAGTAACACGTATCTCCCTGTGCTCACGCCCCTGCATCTCTTTCGCCTGGTTTCCAAGTGCGATAATTTTTTTGGTTTTTCGATCAAACGCCACGATAGAAGGTTCGTTTAATACAATACCCTTGCCCTTAATGTAGATTAGAGTATTTGCGGTACCTAAATCCATCGCAACATCGGTGGAAAAAAAATCAAAAATCCCCATATATCTCCCTAGTGTTTAAAATTTCTTATACCGGTAAAGACCATTGAAACATTATTTTTATCGGCAGCTTCGATAACCTCATCATCACGAACTGAACCACCCGGCTGAATTACCGCCGTTACTCCCCGTGAAATTATTTCTTCCAACCCGTCTGCAAACGGGAAAAATGCATCAGATGCAGCTACTGCGCCTTTTAAATCATGCCCGAAATTTTTAGCCTTTTCAGCAGCTATTCTTGCCGAATCAACACGCGACATTTGTCCCGCACCAACCCCAACCGCTTTTTTATCCTTCACGTAAACTATGGCGTTTGATTTTGTATGTTTACAAACAGCCCATGCAAATTTAATGTTTTTATATTCTTCTTCAGTATATTTTCTTTTAGTTACAAGTTTTAATTTATCATTTTCTAAAGTTGAGTGATCCTTATCTTGAATCATCAATCCCCCAGGAATGTTTTTCACATTTGGAGTGGCATCAGAAACAAGCTGCCTCAAGGTTTTAACCAGTCTTCTGTTTTTCTTCTTGGTAAGTAATTCGTAAGCATCTTTATCAAAATCCGGTGCGACGATTATTTCCAAAAATATTTCATTCATTTTTTCGGCAGTCTGTAGATCAACTTTTCCGTTAAATGCCACTATACCACCAAACGAAGAAACCGGGTCGCAAGATAATGCTTCTACATAAGCATTATAAAGATTATCTGAGGTTGCGGCTCCACACGGATTGGTATGTTTTATTATTGCACAAGAGTTTTCTTCCAATTCCTGAACAAGTTCAACGGCCGCTGCAAGATCTATAATATTGTTATAAGATAACTCTTTACCATGCAATATTTCAAAATAATCATAAAAATCACCAAACATCTTTGCACTTTGATGCGGATTCTCACCATATCTTAACGGGTTAAGAGCTTTAAAATTCAGGCGGAGTGCTTCCGGTTCAAAATTAAATTCTTTCTCGAAGAAATTGGAAATAATGGTATCATAAAAAGCTGTGTGGGAAAATGCGGCAGATGCTAATTTTTCGCGCGTATTTTGCGATATTTCACCCGTCTCCAACTCCGATACAAATTCCGGGTACTGTGCGGGATTCGTAAGTATGGAAACATATTTATAGTTTTTCGCCGAGGCTCTGATTAATGATGGTCCGCCAATATCTATATTTTCAATCTTTTCTTCCAGTGAAATATCATCCCTGTTAACTACCTGCGGGAACGGATAAAGATTTACACATACTATATCAATCGGCGAAACATTATTTTCTTCAGCCTGCCTGATATCCCCCTCGTCATCGCGGCGCATCAATATTCCACCAAATATAGTTGGTTGAAGCGTTTTAACCCTGCCGGAAAATATTTCGGGAAACCTGGTGAAGTCACTAATATTTGTACATTCCAATCCGTTATCTTTGATCATCTTGGCACTATTACCGGTTGCCAATATTTCATATCCTGCTTTAATGATACTTTTTGCAAATTCAACCAGACCGGTTTTATCACTCACACTAATTAATGCATATTTTTTCAATTTAAATCCTCGGTTAATCAGTTATATAAACTCTGGTATTTTTTATTTCAATTTTATTTTCTGCGAACTTTCCAACAACATGAGGAAGTAGTTCATGTTCAATTTTAAGCACCAATGATGCAATTTCATCAGGAGTATTCACTCGTGAAATATCTACCGTACGCTGCGCAATAATTTTCCCGTTATCATAAACCTTATCAACAAAATGTATGGTCGGACCCGAAACCATGCACGATTTTTCAAATACCGCCTTGTGTACATTCATCCCGTACATTCCTTTACCCCCAAATGAAGGTAAAAGCGCGGGATGAATATTTATGATTTTTCCTTGAAACAAATCAATAAAATCTTCAGGTATTTTTTTAAGATAACCGGCAAGAACTACCAGACTGGTTTGTAATTTATTCAATTCAGCAGCTAATTCGGGATGCGTGATATAACCAGCCTTTGAACCTCCGGTAACAAAATAACAGGGGATATTATACTCGGCGGCTAGTTCAATAGCAGGACAATCCGTTCTGTTGCTGATAATTGCTCCCACTTCCACTAATTCATTCCCTGGTGGAAATGATGTCAAAATTGCTCGAAGATTAGAACCTTTTCCGGATACAAAAACTGCTATTTTATACATACATCAGTTTATTTTAAGTATTTAAAATACAATAATTTAGCACAATAATCAATTGCTTTAGCGGGAACTGAACCTAAATTTCAATTTACAAAATTCCCATTTTTCTCTTGAGTGAATTTATCTGCGATTCGAAAATTTCACTTTTCTGATAACTATTTTCATCCTCGGCATCATCAAGAAAATCATTCGCGAGATCATCTCTTCCCGCCTTCAAGTATATTTTCGTTAGAATTAATGAAGCCCCTGTACCAAGCCATTTGTCAAGACCTTTGTCAGCTTTAAGAGATTTAATGGCATATCTTTCAGCCATACCATAATCTCGCAATTCAAATACAGCCAAACTATAATAGTAATAAACAAGTGCAGCATTGCTTTCGGTAACCCCGTCACTTATCATTTTTTTTAAGGAATCTGCGGCAAGCCCGTATTTACCTGTATTAAGCATTGCTTCGATAATGTGAATTTTAATCTCTGTCTCCGAAAAACCGTTTTTAAGCAAGTAATTCCCTTTTTCATTGGCAAATTTATCCTCCGCCAGTTCAGGATTACCATTCCCTGAGAGCATCAGATATTTTTGGGTTTTAACTTCATCCCCAATTAGTTTTGCACAAACGGCGGCTCTGTAATTCGCACTCCCGAGGTAGTCAATATTTAATGTTACCGAGAGAAATTTTTCGTAATTCTCAAGCGCTTTTTCATATTCACCCTTGCTAAGATAGGTGTCCCCCTTCAGAAAATATGCGTAAGCAGTTGTTTGCCTAAAATAAGGATGATCACGTTTTATAACCTTGTTGAGCAAATCAATTGTAACTTTATAATCCTTGGTACGGTACTTCAAAATAGCATATTGATAAAGGTATAAAACATTCCCCGGATATCTCTTTAGTAAATCTTTATATATAGTCTCCGCACTGTCATATTCGGCAACATAATCCATGTAAATTTTTGCAAGATTAAAACCGGCATCAGGTCTGTCATATACTCCTTTTTCCCATGCAACACGAAGATAGTCAAGTCCTTTCTTCTTATCCGATGAAAGTCCGGTTAAACTCAGCGCGATATTATAAATACCGGGAACATAACTTAATGCATAATTAAATAATCCCAACCCCTGATAACTATCGTAAAATTCCGGATTTAGCTCAATAGCCTCTTCATAAGCTGAGACAGCATCCCTGCTGAGCAAAAACGCTTTGATTGTATTGTTGAGGCGAGATTGCATGAAAGCACGCATGGTGTAAATAGTACCCTGGATATAGTATGAAAGGTAGTTTTCTCCTTTTCCCCGTTTCGCACCCTCCACGTATATCAACGCTGAATCTGCGTACGACTGAAATTTCACGAATGACAATGAATCCGACGTACCCAGATACTTTAGAAACTGAATTCGGGTAAGGTTATAATACTTTTCGCTTTGTTCAAGGTTATCAACAGGAAACCAGGAATTTAAAACAATCTCGGCTTCCTCAAACTTTAAATTATAAGTTAGGTCTATAACTTTTGTAAGTAATTTAGTATTGTCTTTTGCAAACAGAGTGGCAAATAAAACAAAACACAATAATACGGTTTTTTTCATAATGGTATCCGGTAGAACAAAAAAAGCCGGAAGTTTCCTCCCGGCTAAAATCAAACGGTTTTTTCTTCAACCACCGCATTTTTAGTTGCGGCATATTGGGCAACAGCTTTTACAAATTCCCTGAAGAGCGGGTGGGCTTTGGTAGCACGCGATTTTAATTCGGGATGGAATTGACACCCTACAAACCAGGGATGGTCTTTCAACTCAACAATTTCCACCAATTTTTCATCCGGCGATGTTCCGCAAATCACCATTCCATGCTCATCAAGTATGTCCCGGTATTCATTATTAACTTCATAACGGTGGCGATGACGCTCGGAAATCTGTATTTTACCATAAGCCTGTTTTGCCTTGGTAGCCTTTTTTAATACACAAGGGTAAGCTCCCAATCGCATTGTTGCACCTTTAGTACGAACTTTCTTTTGTTCCGGCATTAAATCAATTACACTAAACTGATTTCTTTTGAACTCGGCACTATTTGCTCTTTTTATACCACACACGTTTCTAGCGAACTCTATTACGGCAACCTGCATTCCAAGACAAATACCGAAATATGGAATTTTATTTACCCGTGCATATTCCGCAGCAAGTATTTTTCCTTCAATCCCGCGTTCACCAAAACCACCGGGTACAAGAATTCCGTCATACCCCGAAAGAATCTCCTTAACGTCACCCTGCTCGAGCATTTCAGCAGCAATATAATCTGTAACAACTTTAACATCATTTTCTGCACCGGCGTGAACAAATGCCTCGGATATACTTTTATAAGCGTCGATATAATCAGTATATTTACCGCAAACGGCAATTTTTACAGTACCGCTGGGGTTTTCAACTTTTTTAACAAAAGTTTCCCAATCTTTTAATTCAACATTTATATCGGGCAGACGCAATTTATCCAAAACAATCCGGTCAAAATTCTGCTTGTTTAATACAAGCGGCACATCATAAATTGTTGCACTATCATGCGCTGAAATCACGGCCTCCGATTCCACATTGCAGAAAAGAGCAATCTTGTCGCGATATTCTTTATTGAGTTCTTTCTCTGACCTGCAGACCAATACATTCGGTTGTATGCCCAGTTCAAGAAGGTTTTTAACACTATGCTGTGTTGGTTTAGTTTTAACTTCACCGGCAGATTTTATATACGGTACAAGCGTTACATGAACAACAATAGCATTTTTACGCCCCATTTCCAGCATAACCTGACGCATTGCCTCGATAAAAGGTAGCGATTCAATATCGCCAACTGTTCCACCTATCTCGGTGATAACTATATCATATTTGCCGCTTTCACCAAGATGCTGCATTCTGCGCTTGATTTCATCTGTGATGTGAGGGATTACCTGAACCGTTGCACCAAGATAATCACCACGACGTTCCTTTGTTATTACATCATAATATACCTGACCGGTGGTGGTGTTATTTGCCCTGCTCATATCAACATCGAGAAATCTCTCATAATGGCCAAGATCAAGATCTGTCTCGGCACCATCATCGGTTACATACACCTCACCATGTTGAAACGGGTTCATTGTACCGGGATCAACGTTGATGTAAGGATCAAATTTCTGAATTGTTACATTATATCCTCTAAGCTTTAGCAACAAGCCCAATGCGGATGCGGTTATCCCCTTACCTAACGAGGATACGACCCCGCCGGTTATGAAAATATACTTCACTTTTTTCTTAAATTTCATAATAAGACGTTATGTTTTAAATTGTTTTTTAAAAATTATTATCTTTTAAAAATACAAAAAGTTACCGGAATATCTATCGGGTGTTTTGCAGAATTTATCAAAATATATAATAATTTTTCAGGCAGGTCTTTCTTCTAAATTGAAGAAACTTATAAAGGTTTATAATTAAAGGTTTTACGCTATTCCGGTAAAAGACTGTTCACGATAATTTAATTTTTAAAAACTCCATTTTGTTTCGTTCCACACATTGAACAACCACCGTTTTTTGTTTTATCGAAGTTAATATTGTGCCACGTTCTGCTTATAACCGGTTCCCCGCAATTTTTACAATATGTTGTCTGACCCTCATCATCAAATACATTACCAAGATAGCAATATTTTATCCCGGAACTGATCGCTATTTCTCTCGCTGCTCTTAATGTTTTTGCCGGAGTAGAAATTTTATCCCGCATTTTAAAATCGGGATGAAATGCTGTAAAATGTAATGGAACTGTCTCCCCAAGATTTTCCAATATCCAACCGGTCATTTCCTTAATCTCTTCCCTGCTGTCATTCTCACCGGGTATTAGCAAGGTAGTCAACTCAAACCAGATTTCAGTCTCATGCTTCAACCATTTCAACGTATCAAGAACATCATCAAGATGCGAAAACGTTAACTTGTGGTAAAACATTTCACTAAACGCTTTCAGGTCTACATTAGCCGCATCAATAAATTTAAATACATCTTTCCTAGCCTCTTTATCAATATACCCGGCAGTTACCATCACGGAGTTTACCCCGTTTTCACGTGCGATTTTTGATATATCAATTACATATTCACCAAATATAACCGGATCATTGTAAGTATAGGCAATGGATGGAATTTTATTACGAACGGCTATTGAGACTACTTCTTCAGGAGTGACTTGCAGCGAGTTAACCTCGTCAAGTTTTGCCTTGCTCGTCGTCCAGTTCTGGCAAAATTTGCACCCGAGATTACAACCTGCCGTTCCAAAACTTAAAATTTCACTTCCCGGCAAAAAATGGTTCAATGGTTTTTTTTCAATCGGGTCAACGGCAAACCCTATAGGTCTGCCGTATCCCGTACTGTACAATTTCCCGTCAATATTTTCGCGAATGTAGCAAAAACCTTTTTGTCCTTCTCCAATAGTGCAGTATCGCGGACAAAGTGTACAAAGAATTTTGCCGTTGGGTTGTTTCTCCCACCATTTAGCCAACTTGTATTTATTATCCATGATTATTTTACGGTCACAAACCTCATCCACTGCCTTGATTGATCTCCGGTTCCCGGCTCACCCGAGGTCAATAAAATTAAATCACCCGGCTTGATTAGTTCTTTTTCTTTTAATAGTACAAGTGCTTTTTTAATGCAGTCATCTTCATCAGGGGTAGTATCCATGAAATAAGGAATTATACCATAATACATGTTTAAACGGTTCAGCACATCAAACTTTTTGGAAAGAGCCACAATTTTAGTCTTCGGTCTGAATTTCGAGATTACAGATGCCTGTCTGCCATTTTCTGAAAAAACGACAATTAAAGCTGCGTTAATTTGTTCGGCTACCGTGGCAATCGCCTTACCGGTAGCATCAAAAATATTATCAATAAAATTTTCGGGAATATCAAACTTTATCGGACCGTTTAAATTTGCATGATTTTCAGTATTAATTAGTATATCATTCATAACTTTAACTGCCCTTACCGGGTATTTTCCAACCGAAGTTTCGCCACTGAGCATAACCACATCTGTACCGTCAATCACCGCGTTGGCAACATCCGAAGCTTCCGCTCTGGTAGGTACGGGATTATGTATCATTGATTCGAGCATCTGGGTCGCGGTGATTACCAGTTTACCAACTTCTTTACACTTGCGAATGATCGATTTTTGGATGATAGGAACTTCCTGTGGTTTCATCTCAACACCAAGATCACCCCTTGCAACCATAATACCATCTGCGGCCATTAAAATTTCTTCAAAATTTTCAACTGCTTCAGGTTTTTCAATTTTTGCTATTACAGGAATATCTTTCCCTTTTGAAGCCAGATAATTTTTTAATGCAATTATATCCGCAGCCTTTCTCACGAAAGAAAGCGCGATGAAATCAATCCTGTGTTTTAACCCGAAATCTATATCGCTAAAATCCTTTTCTGTAATCGAGGGCGTTGATAATTTCATTCCTGGCAGATTCATCCCCTTTTTTGGTTTAAGGGTTCCGCCGGCTCTAATTTCACAAACAACCCCATTTTCTTTTTTAGCAACTACCTCGAGCATAAGCAAACCATCGTCGATAAGTATTTTATCCCCAATATCCGCATCCTCGGCTAAAAGCTCATAGGAAGTTGAAATTTTTTTCGCATTACCAATCACATTTTCAGTAGTAATCTCAATCTCATCTCCGGGAATTAATTCAACTTCCGGTGATTCAAGCTCACCTACCCTTATTTTTGGTCCCTGTAGATCCATGAGAATAGGTATTGGCAGTGATTTAGACACACAAACTTCGTTAATTGTCTCGAACACTTTTTCGAAGTACTGATAATCACCATGCGAAAAATTAAGCCTCAATGCATCAACCCCGGCATCAACAATTGCCGCAAGCTTTTCCTTACTATCGGTTGATGGCCCCAGAGTCACAAGAATTTTTGTTTTTGCGATATCTGCGTTCACAATTAGTCCTCTATTTTATTTTATATTTAATTTTCATTCTTGTACAAACCGGCAATTTTTTTCATTTCGAACAGATTTTTTTCAACTTTACCGTAAATTGACTTATTGTCATAGGTGCCATCCTTCAGTATTTTTTTTGCCCTCATACCTGTTAACAGCTCTAGCGCTTCTTCAACAGTTGTAACAGAATATACCCTGAAGTTCCCTGCATTTACCGCTTCAACCACTTCATCCGCAAGCATGAGGTCCTTAACATTCTGATGCGGGATAATTACACCTTGTTTCCCTGTAAGCCTCTTTTCCCTGCAAACACCATAAAATCCTTCAATTTTTTCATTCACACCACCAATTGGCTGTATTTCACCCTTCTGATTAACCGAACCGGTGATTGCAAAATATTGTTTTATCGGTACTCCTGAAAGTGCGGAAATAAGCACGCAAATTTCTGTCACCGAGGCACTATCGCCGTCAATCATACCATAGCCCTGCTCAAAAACAATACTTGCCGAGAAAGTTGGTGGAACCCGTTTCCCGAACATTTCCCTGAAATAACCGGAAATAATTAGCAAACCTTTATTATGTGTATTGCCACTAAGCCCCGCCTCACGTTCAACATTAATAATATCTCCCTTGCCAAGTGCGGCGGAAGCCGTTATCCTTACAGGTTTGCCAAAACTGAATTTATCTGTTCCATAAACCGCCAACCCGTTTATCTGTCCAACTTTCTCACCATCCACATCAACAAGAATATCCCCTGTAGAGTACATCTCTTTCATTTTAGATTCGTACAATCCATGCCGTTCAATTGCAGCATTATACGCTTGTTGAACATCATACCCTGTCACAACACCGGCACCATTATCTTTTGCCCAGAAACTCGCTTCCCTTGCCAAATCTGCAATGTAGGCAAACCGGGTAGTCAATTTATTTTTAGTGCCTGCATGTCTTGAACCAAATTCTACTATTTTTGCTATAGCAGCCTTATCAAACTCAAGTAAACTCTCCTGCTCAACAAGTTTTTTTACCATACGTGCATATTCACCAATCGCCTGCTCCGAGCGTTTCATCTCGTAATCAAAATCTGCCTTTACCTTGAATATTTTATTAAAATCATCCTCCTGTCCCGAAAGCAAAGAGTAGATATACGAGTTTCCAATCATTATCACTTTGGTATTTATATCTATAGGTTCAGGCTTCATTCCAGTTGAAGAATATTGTGAAGAACCGGCAAGGTCTTGTATTTCCAATTTACCAAACAAGAGTACTCTTTTTAATGTTTTCCAAACACCCGGCTCAGAAAAAGCATCTGTCGCGTGTATAACAAGATACCCGCCATTTGCATTTAATATCGAACCAGATTTAATACAGGTAAAATCCGCATACCAGCCCCCCCTTCCGTCGCTAAATTTTTCAATCGTCCCAAAAAGATTTGAAAAATTAGGGGATGTCTCCACAACTACCGGGCACCGGGTAATTCCGCTATTATCAAGAATTATATTAACTTCATAAGGTTTCAAAAAATCTACCGCAAAACCTTCCCCTGTTTGGGGTACCTGCTGGGTTTGGGCTTTGAACACATCCAGGTTTTCCAGAATATCAATTCTAAGTTCGTCTAAATGTTCATGAATCACGGGATAATTGAAATCTTCCTTAATACTGTCAAGGGTCACCTGCAGTAAATGATCAACGGAATCAACCTCCAGCGCAATAATATCTTTTTCGGTCTTCCTTTTAATCTCCATTGTTTTTTTGAACATTTGCAAAAGTTCTTGTTGAAAACCTGTATATTTGGCTACAAATTCTTCTGCCTTTTTATCACTGATTTTTTCTTCTTTTATCAGATCACCCAGTTGCTGAATCAATACCGGCTGTTTATCGATTAGCGGCATAATCTCCGGGCGGGGCGCATCTCCAACCGTCACCTCACCAAGCGTAAAACTCTCTTTATTCAACCTTTCTTCAAATTTACTGCGCAATGCAACCTGAATATGGTTAAAGCGGTCAATCAGCTTTTGTTTCTTTTTAAGAAAAGGTTCACTTTCAAGTACCTTGGGAATATTGTTCTGCAAAAATTTTATGGCAGAATTTAACTCCTTTTTAAACTTTTCAGCATCCCCTGGTTGGAGTACCAGCAACCTGGGCCGGTCTTCATCACAAAAATTATTAACGTAAGCGTAATCATTTAAACCGGTCGCATCAGGCGAAATAGTTTCCAGAACTTTTTTCACGGTCGTGGCTTTACCGGTTCCCGAAAGTCCGGCCACAAAGATATTGTAACCCCTGGATTTTATTTCAACTCCAAGCTTTATGGCTTTTAACGCCCTTTCCTGTCCGATTATTCCATCCACCGGTTTTACAGTTCGGGTATCGGTAAAATTAAGTTCATCCGGTTCGCAATTGAGCTTCAGCAATGCGGCGCTGAGTGGTTTGTATTCGGGAGATTTTAATAACGCCATTCTATTACCTAAATTGTGGTGTGTTTTAATATAAAACAATATTTAATTAAAATCATAACCATATAATTTTTACAATTTTCTATCAATTTATAAAACCTACACACCGTTATGAAGTTAAATTCTAATTAAAAAGAACTCTTTATTTTGTTTTTATGTTTTTATCTTTAATTTTACCAGATGCCGTTTCACACATGCGGAGCCTTTAACCTTTTTAAAAAATCAAATAATACAAGAGCATCGATTTTTAACGGACAAATATAATGAAACTTCCTCTACTAACCGAATTTTCACGCATACCCAAAATAGAGAAATTATTACAATCCTTAGATTCACAAAAACAGAAGGTATTTTATACAACTGGCTTTCCCGGCTCTTCAAGAAGTATGCTTGTAAAATTACTCGCATCTCGTGAAAAAAATATCATCCTGTTATGCAAGGGTATTCAGGAAGTTAACGAGTTAAAAGTTGAACTTAACGTGCTCGGTCTTGAAAAAGACACAATAGCTCTTGATGAACTTAGTCAGGAAACTTTACAGCAACGACTCACAAGTATCAACCAGAAAGATAAAAAAATAATTATCGCACCTTATATTGTTCTTACCATTAAAGTGCCAAAAAAAGTAGACCTCGATAAAAACACGCTTCAACTAAATGTTGGCGCTGAGGTTTCTTACGATGAACTCCTCGAGTATCTCGGGCTTTACAATTACAAGCGCGATAAATATGTTGAATCACCCGGTGATTTTGCTGTTCGAGGCAGCATAATAGATTTTTGGTCTTACAGCGAAAAAAATCCAACCAGGATTGAGTTCGACGGCGATTTTCTTGAATCGATTAGATATTTCGATTCTGAATCACAGCGAAGCTCAGACAGGGTTGAGGAGATTACACTTGCACCATCTATGCAAAACACGCCCAAAACAGAAGAAACTGATATTTTTGAATATATAAATAATCCGCTAATTCTTGCTTCGGAATTTGATTTACATGATTTATTCACGGAAGAAGAAAAAAAAGAGGTAAAATCAGTTGATGTTTCTGATATGGATAGTGAATTAAAACAGGAAATTTATGAAAATGAATCGCCTGAAGAAGCGCCGATAATTGATAACTCACTGGATGTAATTCTTGATAAAAATGTAGAAAATCTTCTCGCTAAAGATGCCCGCTGGATCATAGAAGATGAACTCGGTAAACACGAGGATCGATTCAAACTGGAGCTGCTTGCACCTCCCAAAATTGACTCTAATTTCGAAGTGCTCTACAAGGTTGTAAAAGAATACACCGAACGGGGAAACACCGTTTACATCAGTACAGAAAATGAAATTCAGGGAAAACGCCTCTTTGACTTGCTCTGTGAATTCAAACAGGAATTGAATGATTTGCTCAAAGAAGGTTTACTAAAGATTAATGTTCTTGCAATTAAGGAAGGTTTTTTCGTTAAACAATCGAACTTCCTTATCCTTACTGATTACCAGATTTTTAATAAACCATATCGCACACGTATCCCCACTTCTAAAAAATATAAAAAATCCCGTGTAAAAGATTTTGCCTCAATAAAACGTGGTGATTTTGTTGTACACGAAAATTTTGGTATCGGGCAATATGCCGGTCTTGAAACAATAAAAATCGGAATGGTTGAACAGGAAAGTATTAAAATACTTTACGCCGAGGGGGGTGTGGTTTATGTAAATCTCAATTACCTTTCTCTGGTTAAAAAGTTTTCATCCAAAGATAGTGCACCCCCAAAACTTTCCATCCTGGGTAGCAACGAGTGGAAAAACACCAAGAAAAAAGTTAAATCCAAAATTAAAGAAGCAGCCCGCGAGCTTATCACTCTTTATGCTAAGCGAAAATCAACTCCCGGGTTTGCCTATACGCCCGATACAATCTGGCAGAAAGAACTTGAAGCATCATTCTTTTATGAAGATACACCCGATCAGGCAAAAGTTACAGAGGAAGTGAAACAGGATATGGAATCCGAGAACCCGATGGATCGTCTGGTCTGTGGCGATGTTGGTTTCGGAAAAACAGAAATTGCAGTTCGCGCTGCCTTCAAGGCTGTTAACGACGGTAAACAGGTTGGGCTTCTGGTGCCTACTACTATTCTTGCTGAACAGCATTACAATACTTTTCGCGACAGACTTGGGCAGTTTCCGGT
>Ga0209692_10003978_pt1 | contig 13790 bp, 10 predicted proteins | sample tdDd472_FD_187129 | JGI IMG/M metagenome (GOLD analysis project Ga0209692, IMG submission 187129) | Marine sediment microbial communities from the Atlantic coast under amendment with organic carbon and nitrate - tdDd47.2 (SPAdes)... | ecosystem: Environmental > Aquatic > Marine > Coastal >...
GGAGCGAATCGAGGAAATTCCTGGTAGTGATAACAAAGGTTTGGTGAAGAAATTATTCAACCCTATTGGTATCGCAGGCAAAGTGCTCGTCACACAAGAGTTTGAGCATGATAACACCTTAGGTTTTATTTATGACATCTTGGGGCACGACAATTTTGAAGTTATTCGCTTTATGTACCGAACTAGTCGAGAAAATGAACTGGCAGCTTCTGTTTCCTTTCATATTACAGCTCGTGAAAAAGCCAATGTGCTTGGTGCCATCAAATTACCCCACAACCAGGCCTCGTTAAAACAACTCAAGACATTCATTCAAGCGGAAGAGTAAATCAAAAACTTTGTGGAATCCTGTCGAATTTATTCCGCTAAAACCTTAGCTAAATCTCTCTCAACATCCCGCAATAGCAAGTCTTGCCGAGGAAAAACAACTAACTCAACTCGCTTATTCTTTGCACGCCCCTCCTTGGTTTCATTGGAGGCACGAGGAGCATAATCCCCCTTACCTGATGCAATAATCTGATTAGGGTTCACTTCAAAGTCCTCCACCATCATTTTTGTAATGGTGGCAGCTCGCAAGGCGCTGAAATTCCAACGGTCGAGTCCTTTACGAGGTACGGGCTGGTTATCGGTATGCCCTACTACTTGTATGGCAAAAAGTGGATATTTATTCAATACCGCTGACAGTTTTTCAATAGCTTCTACCCCATCAGGATCCATTCTACTGGTACTCCCTGAGCGAAACAACATATCTTCTGTGAGCACGACTACTACTTTGCCCGACTGTATTTCTACGGCATAGTCTTCGACTTCATACGGTTCCATTACGGCCAACAATTCGCTACTGGTTGACGTTAGCGCTTCCTTACTATCTATAATTCGTTGTTGAATAGCTTTGACTTGTTCCAACTTAGTTGTTAAGATCTCCTCTTTTTCCTTCAGCTGACTATCCAAGGTACTTTGCTCTGTGTTGGCCTTCATCCCCAGGTTTTCCAAAGCCTCTTCTAAATTATCAATCTTCCCTTGAAGTTTATCTTGCATAGCCGTGAGGGCATTATTCTCTCCTTTTCTTTCCGCTAGATTCAACTCTAAAGCTCGAATATCTTGATGAGCAGTATCCAGGTTAGACTGTAGCGTATCTACCTTCGATTCGTACTTTGTGGTCAAAGCTTGTATTAATTCCTTGTGTTTCTTTTTACCCACACAAGAAAACAAAGTGGTCGTAATGATTATAAATAATATCGGATATAATAAGCGCATAAATCTTCTCCTTCTAAAACAGCTGTCATCTCAAATTCCTACTCGCAACGCATTACGAAAAGTAGACACTCTTCTACTGATAAACAGTCGAATAAATATCAACTAAAATAAGCGACATACTCCTAGACAGATAGGGTTTATCAAGTGAAAGTTGAAGGTTTAAGGGCTTATTTTTTGGCATAAACCTTCAACCCTAAACTTCTAAACCCGCTCGTCATAAAATATCCAGTAGCTGAATAAGCAATGACACCTGTTTCAAATTGTCAAAAAATATTGTTCATTAATCTTTAAATCAGTTGAGAGCTAAGTCATTAAATCATCAGACAGTGCCTAATGCTTAAACAGCCTTAGTCCTTCCTCTCAATTGACTGCTTCTCTATCGTAGGCGGAAACTAGTTGCCCCTAATAAACCAATATCCGTAAACACAGAAGCGCGGTAATAACCGGCTCGAAGTTTCTCCTCCAAATCATGTGTGAAAGATAAACGCTGATTCCCTTCTACATTCACATCTTTAGCCTTTACGGCAATAAGATCCATTTTCTGGCCATTAACCACGGCTGATGCTTGGATAGGATTACTGGTCTTGATGGGCGTACCTGTTTCGTCTGTAATCACAAGGTATAAGGACTTTGTTCCTTGGTATTCCTCTGGTACGTTCGTCAAATCAAAGGTTACCCGAATCCTTCTTGCTCTCCTAGATTTAGCGGTAACCTTGCTCGATTTACGCTCCAATTCAACCTGAAAGGCAGAAGCCTTAAAATTAGCTAAAGTCAAAGCTTTTAATTCGTCTTGAATAGTGGCATTTAGCGTATTCAACGCACTATTCTCCTCTCGTGCTACATTCAAATCTTGTTCCAATACCCCTGTACGCGTTCTCAAGGAATCATTCTCCATTTGTAGGTTATTAATATTGGATTCCAATTCGGCCTTCACGGCTAGGAGTTGTTGAATTTCTCCACGTAGGTTATTCAACTCTGCTGCATTTTGCCCTCTCAATCGCCGAATCGCTGAAGCATTTTTACTAGCTCGATCTTCGGCTTCAGTGAGTGAGCCTTGTAAAGTCTCGTTTTCACTAGCCAATACCTCATAAGCCTCTGCTAGACTATCTATTTCCTGCTCCAAGTCTCCTTTCAGGCTCTCCAGGTCATCAAGTTGGGCATTCATTTCGACGTTTTGCGCCATTAAGGCAGTTCTGTCCTTGCTTTGTTGGTAGCCCCACCACACGGTAAGTAATAGTAATATACCGAGTATAACAGCTAAAATAGTCAGTCCTTGTTTTGCTTTCATGTTATGGAAGTATTATTTATAAGTTCGATTGATTAAAGTTCAAATCTTATCTCTTAAAAGAGAACTAAGCGGCTTACTCACAAATGATTTAAGCCTAATTTATATCAGTGGAATAGAAGAAATAAAGTTTCGGGGGCTAGTTTTCAGGTTCTTAAGCTCTCAAATTGCTGCCGATCAAGCATTTTTATACAACTTCTTGGTAAACAGAGGAGATTAGCTAGGTAAATGTAAGACACATTCCTCGTTTTCGGAAAAAAAGTCTTAAATTTCACATTCCAACCAGTATGTATGCGACGTACCAAAGAAGATGCAGCAAAAACTAGGGCTCACATTTTAGATGTGGCGCTCCGATTATTCGGTGAGCTGGGCTACTCTGGTGCTTCACTCAGTAAAATTGCCGCAGCTGCCGAAGTCACAAAAGGGGCTATTTATTGGCACTTCGAGAGCAAAGTCGATTTATACGAACAGCTAATTTACGAAAAATCTCGCCACAGCTTCAACGAACTCCATGGTATTCTCTCAGAAAATGGCCCCGCCGTAGATAAACTGAAACAATACCTTATCCGTTCTTTTTTACTGTTAACGGAGGATCAGGGTTTCCGAGAACTCCAAAGAGTTATCATATTTAAAACGGAACAGCTACCGGAATTGAATACGCAGATCGAACAACAAAAGAATAGCATGCGGTTGTTATTAGATCACTTGACGGAGGTAATTGAAGAAGGAAAAAAACAAGGAAGTATCAAAAATAGTGTGGTGAGCAGCGAACTATCCTGGGAAATGTTGGCCTTTCATAACGGGGTCTCTAATACATGGCTTTTATTCCCCGACTCTTTCCCATTAGACCAAAAAGCGACTAAGATTGTCCATCACTTTTTTGAGTCTATCGTTGTCCATTAAAAATCGTACTTGAGCCCGGCTCCAAAGCCCAGTGAAAAAGGCTGACGGTCAAAAATTGGCGTAACCGATTTGTACATCAAACCATCTGCATACAAAGAAAAATGCCTTCCTAACCGATAATTAATTCCATATCCTAGCCCCGCATCCAAGTATCCTACCTGTACACTTCCATCATTAATGGCATGCCCTTGATAATACAACTGTGAAAATGAAAAGGATAGGTATCGAACCTTGGAACTAGCTTCTATCAAGCCATTCCAGACTAAACCCGCTCGCATATGGTAACGCAAGCGCGCGCCCCCCATTTGGTAAGTAAGCCACAAGGGTGCACTAACATATAACGTCTGTTGATAAACATCAAAATCCATTTCGAATAACTCCCCTGGCTCTAAGCCATCTGGCCCGTTGGATAAGGCATTGGCAATGACAGTGGAAATACTAATATTGTAACTTTCATCATAATAGTTATACGGGCTAACGGAATGCCCTAAGGCGTTCATCTGACTATTGTCCAATGTATAAGCAAAAACGAAATCACCGCCTAGCGGTCGTCGCTGCTGCTTATACCCTACTCCGGATCGGATTGACCATCGCTTCCCTAGCTTATAATCGATAAATAGACCAAAGGTCTTTGTACTGGATGGATTATTGATATAAAATGAAGGGCTATTACCTACTGCAATTTCTCGCCTAGATCGCGTATTCCACAACGCACTGATCGGATTATCATGAAAATTGGTACCCTCTAACCAAGTACCGACTGACCATCGACTATTTTTAGGCGATAATTTAGGCAAAGCAGAGAAAGCGGTGGCGTTTGTATGCAATAATAAAGGAGAGGGTATCGATGCTATTTTTTGAGGTAAATGGCTTAAGGCAGTCCCATTGATAGAAGGTAAGACCGTAGGCGTTTGTAGTACATTAATTTGTGGTATTGTCATAGGATCAGCCAGTGAGCCAGGATCAAATGTAGAAAGTATTACTTCGTTTTCCATAGCCACAGATTCACCTCTACCCATCTTTAGTCCATCCACTTCAGTGACTATGCGCTCTTTATTCGCAACGGTACTAGTGCTTGGCACCTCAGCAGTTAAAACAGGCGAAGTATCGGTATTTTGCACCAATTGTTCTTGCAGATTATCTATTTCACCCCACAAGGATTGAATAGTGCCTTCCTGTTGTGCCAGCCTCGCTTTCCATTGAGACATGGAATAAAAGTGCCATCCAACAAAGCCAGACGCTAATAAAAAGACTAACAATGCCCAGAAAAGCCAATTTTTTCTTTGTTTTCGCTCAGGCATAGGGATAGCGCCCTCTATTCGTTCCCACAAACTAGTACAAGGTGTTTCCTCGTAACCTGCTAACTGATTCTTTACAAATTGTTCTAATTGATCACTCCGTTTCATATCATACAACTTGCTCCAGCATTTTTCTTAAAGCTGCTTTGGCACGAGAAAGTTGCGACTTTGAAGTCGCTTCACTGATCTCTAATTTCGCAGCTATTTCTTTATGAGAGTATCCTTCAATCACGTACATATTAAACACGGTTCGATAACCATCAGGCAATTGCTGTATCAGCCGAATCAGCATCTTCGCACCAAATTGACTAAATATATCTTCGGCGCTTTCGACTGACTCTGCCAGGTGGTCAATATCTATATCTGCAAACTGGGTCTTCTTACGGCGGAGTTTTTGTAAGGCTACATTTACCACTACCTTTCTCATCCAACCGCTAAATGAACCGATGGGTTGATACTGGTATAAATTGGCATATATTTTAATGAATCCTTCTTGAAGAAAATCCTCCGCCTCTTCCTTATTAGAAGCATAGCGTAGGCAGACACCCATCAACATTGGACTGTATTGGCGATAAAGTTCCTCTTGAGCTCGCCGATCGCCCTCCTTACATTTTTTGATGAGTGATAAGTTTTCTCCTTTCAAGGTCTCAAATTAGATGTTACAATTAGATGCCTAATTACAGACACCACAAAACTGCTCTTCTAATGTAAGGCCTTTTTTTCATAAAGTGCTTAAATGATGGAAAAGGTTGCTTTATTGAAAGATTAGCGTCTATTCATTCTTATCTCGCCTTGCAGTTATTAGCACAGAGAAGTACTTTCCTGATCTCTTCTATCTCCAATCCAGGTGGCAAAACAATATGACGAAAACTAATGAGCAGCTATCATTAATCCATGGGCTTGTCCGGAACCGGCGCGCTGGCGTGAAAATCGCGAAAGATTCGCTCCACATAACTATCTAATAGCTCGTGAATTCTTGCTTTGCTACCCGATTGTATAATTAAGCCGATATGGTAAGGCTTGTCTAAGCGCCAAACTATTTCCTCTTCGCTAAACCCAGAATGATCAGGATGTTCAAATCGAGATAGTGACACAATAATTCCTGCATAGTCATTGCGAACGGGTGGTAACTCATAATCATAGCCCCTTGCCATCGCATCTTCTAACTTAGCCCACTCTGCCCAAAGACTAATCCCCGAGGAGTATTCCACCATTTCAGCTAAGTGTGCCCCTCCTACCCGCGAAGCTGTTTCTAGGAAATAATATTCGCCGGTTTCTTTAGACTTGATAAACTCCGTATGAGATGCACTATATTGCATACCAAAGGCCTTCATCACCTTTTTATTAAGCAACTGTAGCGCTTGATCATCTTCCCCACCAAATTCACAAACACTGGAACGAAAAACGCCACCTCCATGAGCCACTTCAAAAGGTGTATTCAAATACTGCGAAACGCGGCAAAATACATTCTCACCGCCAACAGTCAGGGCATCTAGGTGAAACACATCTCCTGGCTTAAACTGCTCCACCAAATATTCATGTCTTTTGGGGCCTAGCTCGTTAACCACCTTCCATAATTCTTCAGCAGAATTCACCTTCTGAATACCCGTAGCCGAAGCTTCTGACCGAGGTTTTACCAACCAAGGAGCCTCAACCGTACTCGCAAACTCATGAATGTCACTGTCAGAAAATAAGGAAGAAAAAGCAGGTACAGGAATACCTGCCTCTTTTGCCTTGCTGCGCATGGCCAATTTGTCGCGGAAATAACGAGCCGTCGTTTGTCCCATCCCCGGAAGCCGAAAAGTTTCTCGCAATAAGGCCGCCTTTTCTACATCAAAATCATCCAAAGCGATAATCCGGTCAATCTTATTCTGCCGCAACAGCCAAGCCGTCCCTTCAACCATATGCGCCATATTCGTCGGCGAATTGGAGTCATCCTCCAAATAAAAAATATCATCGATAGAAGCACGAGGCCAGGGTTTACCTTCTAGCTTTTTATGTGTTAGCAAAAAAACTTTGTTGCCTGCTGCTTTGCAAGCTTCAATAAAGGCACTGCCTTTGAAATAAAAGGAAACACATAAAAAAGTAAGCGGCTGGGACATAGGTGTCTTTTTTTAGTGACTAGTGGGTAAAATAAGAAGTAAGCAGAAAAGATAAAGACTATGGGCTCGTTTATTTTTGAACGAGTTGATGTATTAGTTGCTGCCCTCTCCAACTTCCTTCCTCTGCATAGGGGGTAAAACGAGCAAACAGCTCCTCTTTATACCATTTCAAGCTTCGTGTTCTACGTACCACCTCCTTGTGGTGCTTGCTTTGATAAGCATAAGCCTTCATCTCGCGTGAACTACTCCACAAACTGAAAGTAGCCTGTTGAATCAAAGGAAGTTCGCCAATTCCAACAGAAAACAGTCGACCTTTCTGTTCGCCTACCGATCGACTTACTCGAGGTACAAATTGCCAAAATTGGAGCAACTTACTAGGCTTGATCGTCGCTCTAGTAATCACACAAATTGGAGCATCCGCTGTTAGGTCTGCCTTTCCCTCAAAAGGATTAACGCCATCCCAACTTCCGTGAGCCATGACCGTTCGCATAAAAACCGTCCATTGCTCGATACTCTTATTTTTCAATTCCAGAAAATGCGGATGTTTATCCATGAATACGCGAGCATTTGCTTCAGTTTCCCACACACAGAGGAGACCATATACCCCTAGATTAGGCCAAACCTGAAATCCATTTCCACCACCACTACCCAGCATTTTTGAAAACCTTAAGCCCTCAACTGATGCCAACCATGCAGGAGCCAAGCCCATCTGTTTGAACCCCCACCATTTATGACTGAGTCCTTCATATTGAAAGAAAGAAATTGTGGTTATTTGCGAACTATCCATGTTTGCTCAACAAATGTTTTTAATTTTTGATGTAACTTTTGCAGCTTTTTGCGTTAAAATAAGAGCAGTATTCTATGCTATCTTGTTATTTTTGAGGCGCTGTATAAAAAGATTTGTTGGCTTACAGGCCCTTTATTATCCTGCTGCTTACTATTTTTGAAGAGTCTTTGACTCAAAATTGATACAAGAGGTAGATTAAAGACGTATCAATATAGCCAGAGAATACTGCAATAATCTATTGGCCAGACGGCTAAAACTGAGCGCAAATGTAACTAAGGGAACCTTTGCTTTCAAGTTTTGTAGATTTCTCAAAGGGAAAAAATCAACGTACGAGAAAACTTAGGGCGAGGTCTTAATCAATCCTTCGCACCATTCAGAGGGGATTATAATTATTGAAAACGTACGAATGAAAGCACCAATGCGAAAGCACGCTAGATTTATCTTATCAGTAGCTATCTTACTATTGATGACTGTCCTGGGATTTGGTCAGTCAATAGAAGAACTGGAGCAACAGCTGCAAGAGGCTAGTAGTACTAAAGATAAGATGTATCTCAATTATGAATTAGGGGAAGCCTACCTAAGAAAGGATACTAAGAAAGCGCTGACCCATGCTAAGGCTGCTCATAGTCAAGCCAATGAACTCAAGAATAACAACTTGTCAGCTAGCTCCGCTTATCTCATAGCTCTTGTTTATGAACGAGATCGAAATAAGAGAAACACAGAAGTATGGTTGAAAAGCGCTACCCAATATGCCAAAGCTGCGGGAGATGCTGATATGATCATCAAAAGTGTGGATAAACGCAGTAAACTAGCCACCAAGGAGCGAAACTACCGCCGCGCTTACGAGATCAACCAAGAGGCATTTTCTTACTTTAGTCAATCCGGTACCAGTATGGGAGACCTGGAGAAGAAGTTTGAAATGCAGAAAAAGGCTTTAGAAAGGTCGAAAGTTGATCTCCAAAAGCAGAAAGATCAGTTAGAATTCAATATTCGTAATCTGCGGCTGGAAATGGAACAAGTTGATCAGGATAAAAATCAACTGGTGGCTCAACAGCGGCAACTGCTGAAGGTAAATGAAGAGAAAGAAAGCGAAATTTCTGAAAAGGAAAAAGAATTACTCAGTATCGCTAAGGAAAAAGAAAAAGCGGAGAGAACAGCGGAAAAGCGAGCAGAAGAAATAGATAAATTGAGTGAGGAAGCGGCTAAAACAGAATTAGTCATCCAAGAAAAGGAAAATGCCGTAATCAAAGCGGAGTTGATCGCCACGGAAAGTGAAAACCTTCGTAACCTATCGATTGCCACCGCAGGTGGAATATTCCTGATGGCTCTCCTTTTTTATAGCCGATACCGAGCTAAGCGAAAAGCAAATCTTTCCTTAGAGGAGAAAAACAAAATCATCGAAGATGAGCGACAACGCTCCGATGAGTTGCTACTCAATATCTTGCCACATAGTATCGCAGAAGAGTTGAAAACAAGTGGTAAAGCAAGGGCTCGCCGCTTTGATGAGGCGACGGTACTTTTTACCGACTTCAAAAACTTCACTAGAATATCCGAGTTGCTAAGTCCAGAGGAGTTGGTAGAAGAGCTAGATAAATGCTTCAAAGCTTTTGACTTCATCATTGGCCAATATCCTGATATCGAAAAAATCAAAACCATTGGTGATGCCTACATGTGCGCGAGTGGTTTGACTGATCGCAGAGTGATGCCCAATAGCTTAGTTAAAGCAGCATTGGAGATGCAGGAGTTCCTCGATGAGCAAAAGCAGGAGCGCATGCGCATTGGCAAGCCTTATTTTGAGGCACGTATCGGTATCCATACGGGGCCAGTAGTAGCGGGTGTGGTGGGCGTTAAGAAGTTTGCCTATGATATTTGGGGCGATACCGTAAATACGGCCTCACGGGTAGAGTCCAATAGCCAGCCCGGCCGAGTAAACATTTCAGAGACTACCTATAATCTAGTCCGCTACAAGTTTGAATGTGAATACCGTGGAAAGGTTGAAGCAAAGAACAAGGGACAAATAGATATGTACTATGTCAATCGAGAATTAGAAGGGGCTTTAGTCTCTTAGTAATGAAGAATAAATAATTTGGGCCAAGGAGCTAAATGTTTTTTCACCAGGCTAGGCGAGAAGAATGTCCCGATAGCTATCGGGAAGCCTAGCTACGTGAGTGATGAACAACGACGGCTGGTGGAAAAAGATAACGCTAATTGGTCTTAGTTATTTATTTTTCATTACTTAGCACTTGCTCTCCTTTAGCAGCGGTGGACAACATTCAAGGTATCCACCGCGGCTAAGAGCCTGTTTGGGCAAGAACTACAGCAGGAGAAATTTTGTTATATTTTTACCTTTTAGACTTCACGCTAAAATAACATACTTTGAGCTTTGAACTCATTTCTCCTTTTAAGCCAACAGGGGATCAGCCCCAGGCTATCAAACAATTGGTACAGGGTATAGAAGCTGGCGATAAGGCCCAAGTCTTGCTGGGTGTAACGGGCTCCGGAAAGACCTTTACCATTGCGAATACCATTGCTAAGCTGAACCGCCCTACGCTTGTTCTCACGCACAATAAGACCCTAACCGCTCAATTATATGGGGAATTCAAATCCTTCTTCCCGAATAATGCAGTGGAGTACTTTGTGTCTTATTACGATTATTACCAACCCGAAGCTTACATTTCCGTCACTGATACTTACATTGAAAAAGACCTCCAAATTAATGAGGAGGTCGACAAGCTACGCTTACGAGCCACCTCTTCTCTATTGTCTGGACGTAGAGACATTATCATCGTGGCTTCTGTTTCGTGTATCTATGGTATGGGAAACCCGGAAGATTATAAAAGTAGCATTATCCGGATTCAAAAGGGGCAAAGCCTTTCCCGCAATAACTTTCTCTATAGCTTGGTGGAAAGTCTTTATTCTAGAACTGAAACCGACTTTCGGAGAGCTACATTCCGCGTACGAGGAGACACAGTAGACATTAACCTCCCTTATGTGGATTATGGTTATCGAATTACTTTCTTTGGTGACGAGATTGAGGAGATTGAACGCCTGGAAATTGAATCGGGCAAGCGGATTGAGAGTATGGATACCGCGGCGATATTTCCGGCTAATCTTTACGTTGCCCCCAAAGAACGGATGAATGAGATCATTAAGGAAATTGAAGATGAGCTCCATGAGCAGGAAAAATATTTCGAACGAGAACGAAGACTTTTAGAAGCTAAACGCATCCGAGAACGGACTACTTTCGACCTAGAAATGATCAGAGAGCTGGGCTACTGTAATGGCGTAGAAAACTATTCCCGCTTCTTTGACGGTCGGCGACAAGGAACCCGCCCCTTCTGTTTATTAGATTACTTTCCAGACGACTTTTTGCTGGTTGTCGATGAGAGTCATGTTACCTTACCGCAGGTACGAGGGATGTATGGTGGTGACCGGGCTAGAAAATTGAGTCTGGTCAATTTTGGTTTCCGACTCCCCTCTGCCATGGATAATCGCCCCTTGAATTTTACTGAATTCGAAAGTGTAGTCCATCAAACGATCTTTGTCAGTGCTACACCAAGTACTTATGAGCTAGAACAAACGGCTGGCCTCATTGTGGAGCAATTGATCCGTCCTACAGGTTTGCTAGATCCACCTATTGATGTTCGACCAAGCTTAAATCAAATCGATGATCTGCTTGAAGAGGTAGATGAGAGGATAAAGAAAAATGAAAGAATACTGGTCACCACTTTGACCAAACGAATGGCAGAGGAACTCACCAAATACTTAACCAAACTCAACATAAGAGTTCGCTATATTCACTCTGAAGTTGATACCATGGAAAGAGTGGAAATTTTGCGCGATCTAAGGCTGGGCGGCTTCGATGTATTGGTCGGGGTCAACTTGTTGCGGGAAGGGCTTGACTTACCAGAAGTCTCCTTGGTAGCTATTATTGATGCGGACAAGGAAGGCTTTCTACGAAATGATCGATCCCTTACCCAAACTGCCGGGCGTGCCGCCCGTAACGTTAATGGCAAGGTTATCTTTTACGCAGATAAGATAACCGATTCGATGCGACGTACCATTGACGAGACCAACCGTCGACGTGCTGTACAAATGGCTTATAATGAGAAACACGGCATTACGCCTAAAACAGTTACTAAGTCCAGAGAAGAAATCCTCAATCAAGAATCAATACTAGATATCCGAGGTAGACAAGCCCATGCTTATATTGAGGATGATACGCCTAGTCTCGCTGCCGATCCGCTCATCGGTTATTTGACGCGAGAGCAAATCGAAAAAATGATCGAACAGACGAATCGAAAAATGAAGAAAGCAGCAAAAGACTTGGACTTCATTTCTGCCGCTCAATTTCGAGATGAATTGTTTGCTTTGAAAGAACAACTAAAAAAGACACCCTAAATTTTTAGTTCGCTGACAATATTTGTGGTTAGCGCAAGAAGTTTCTTAAACACCTAGGAAAAACACCGCTGTTTTGCCAACTTTTTCCATCGACCTACTGGATATCTTAATCATTGCAGGAATAGGACAAGGGGGACTTTTACTAGCCCTCTGTATTCGGTTCTTCCGGCAGAATAAAGCAGCTAGCGCTCTGCTGGGGGGCTTGGTATTGATGTTGATTTGGCTACAATTGGAGTTTTTAGCGATAAGAGGAGTCGTTTCTATTCCGGTTCCTGCTTTTTATGGTACTCGCTTTGGGGCTTGGCTGGCGATAGGCCCGCTGATTGTCTTTTATCAAAGGGCATTACGCGATCCTCAATTCACTTGGCAAAAAGCATACTTCTGGCATTTTCTCCCGTTTTTATCTTTTGTAATTATCCTACCAGCCTTTTTTGCCTGGCAACTGCATCCCCATGCTGTCAATTATGGATTATTGATCTATCTACAATACCCTCATTTGGAATATAATGGCTGGTACTTTTTCTATCTGTTTTTGTTTCCACTTCAGTTTATACAGCTAGCCGGGTACTTGCTCAAAACACAGCGAGAATTAAAAACGTATGAACACACATTACAAGAACATTTGGCCAAGCTGGAAGTCTATACCCTGGCCTGGCTCCGTCAACTCCTGGCCTGGTTGACCTTTTTTGTCCTGACTACCCTACTCTTCCTGTTGCTTTCGCCTTATTTAGGGCTATACATTCGAGAACTAGATTTCATTTATATCTTTCCGATGGTTGCCATCGTTTACACGATAAGCTTCAAAAGCTTTCGCCAGGAAAGCATCTTTGGGAAAATTGCCCCGCCAGCTCTTTCTGTGAATACTGCTAAAAAATATGAAAAATCTGCTTTAACCCCCGCTAAAGCGAAGCAGCTAAAACAGCAACTAATAGAACATATGCTCAACCAAAAATCCCACCTGAATAATGAACTAACACTTAGAATCCTAGCCAAAGAACTCCAAGTACCTCCTTATCAATTGTCTCAACTACTGAATGAGCATTTCAAAAAGTCATTCTTTGACTTTGTCAATGGATATCGAATACAAGAAGTCATCGCATTTGTGGATAAGCCTTCTCATAAAAAAACCACGCTACTAGAGGCGGCCTTCGCTTGTGGTTTCAACAACAAGACTTCTTTCATTAATAATTTCAAGAAATATACCGGTCAAACGCCTTCGAAATATTTTAAAACAAGAAAGCAACTGGGCATCGAAGGGAAATAAATGATGAATGGATTAAAAAAGTCAAATCCGTTCGGGCTTGGCGACATTGTACTTTTTCTCTACGTAATTGTGGTCATTAATACGCTAAAATCACACGATTATGTACAAGAAATTATGCTTATTCAGCACCCTCTTTTTACTATCTAGTCTAATTACCACAACTACTCTTTCCGCTCAACTCAGGGCCTATCCCATTGATGACGGACACAGTAGTATCACCTTCTCTACTCGTTTTAGTAAATTAATTGAAGTCCCTGGTTCATTTGGGGAATTTTGGGGGCATGTTTTTTATGATGGTGAAGACCTAAGCCAATTATCGGCCTCGATTATAATAGCCGCCAATTCAATTAACACGAATGTCAAATTTCGAGATCAGCATTTACAGCGAGCAGATTTTTTTGATGTAGAGCAATATCCTTATATCACTTTCAGCAGTACAAAAGTGGTCACTAGAGGAGAACAACATTTCCTGAAGGGAGAAATCGAATTAAAAGGG
>Ga0209692_10003982_pt1 | contig 13784 bp, 10 predicted proteins | sample tdDd472_FD_187129 | JGI IMG/M metagenome (GOLD analysis project Ga0209692, IMG submission 187129) | Marine sediment microbial communities from the Atlantic coast under amendment with organic carbon and nitrate - tdDd47.2 (SPAdes)... | ecosystem: Environmental > Aquatic > Marine > Coastal >...
GAACAATCTTCATAAACTGCTGACCAATGTCTTTTATACCGGGAACTTCGAGTTTAATGGGAATGTACTCCCGGGAAGCCATGAACCATATTTTGAAATGGATCGCTACAAGGATCGAATTGTAAAGCTTAACTGTAACTATACAACTAAAAGAGGCCGCAACTTCCTTCTCAAAAGTTTTGTAAAAGTTGACAATTATGCCCTCACCGGGGAGACCAAAAAAGAAAAATTTACCTATTACACAAATAGAACCCTGAAAGTATCTTTTAGGGAAGAGGAGATTGTTGAAGCCCTGGACAGTTTTATTGAGGGTATCCGGTTTAATGAGTCCTTTGCGGAGACCTTGAAGACTATGACGCGAGAAATCATCGATGAAAAAAACAGGGAATTCACCGGCAATTCTACCAGCATCCGGCGCCAGATAGATGACCTGCAGATGAAAAAAGTCATAATCATGAAAGAATTTGCGAACGATGAACTGGATCGAGAAGCAGTATCCATGGTCATGAACGAATACAATGGACGAATCAGGCATCTCAAAGAGCAAATGGACAACCTCGATAAGGATACCGACGGATTTTACCTAAAGGTGGCTGAAGTTATTGATTCGATGAGGGAATTCCCCATTACCTACTCAAAAATTGCTAAATATGAAGATAAAATCGCCCTGGCGAAGAAATTCATGACTCATCTCAATATAACGAAAGAAGGGATGCAAGCTCATTGGCTGCATCCCTTCAAATATATTTATAATGTTTTAGATTTCAAAGACGTTTCCGAACTAAAAGTTCGGAAACGTCCACTATGGCACGCCCGAGAGGATTCGAACCACTGACCTGCGGATTCGAAGTCCGACGCTCTATCCAGCTGAGCTACGGGCGCACGAGGATCGGCCGCAAGTGGCCTTTCGAAATGACAATACATTTTTGATGTAATAGATGTCAAGGAAAATGTAACTTCAGGCTGAAGCTTTTATTTATCAAAGAAGTCAGGATAAAGCTTTTTTGCGCAATCGTCACAGATGCCATGGGTAACCATAACGTCAGCATGGTCCCGGAGGTACTCTTCAAGGCGTTTCCAGTAGCCATCGTCATTTCTGATCTTTTTGCAGTTAGAGCACATTGGGAGGAGGCTACTGAGGGTCTTTACGGTACTTTTGGCCTCCTGAAGGCTGGTGATGACTTCCTCTTTCTCTTTGAGTGCATCCTGGAGCTGACGCAGTGAGGCCCGCAGTTTTAGTGCTGATTCTACCCTCGCCCGCAGCTCTATGCCGGTAAAGGGCTTTTTGATATAGTCGGCGGCCCCCGCCTCAAGGCCTTCCTGGAGGGCTGAGTCTTCAACCTTAGAGGTAACCATGATAATCGATGGATCATTGTAGAGACCGCTGCCGCTCACTTTTCTGCATACTTCCATTCCAGACATATCAGGCATAATAACATCAAGGAGAATCAGGTCAGGCTGCCATTTTTTGGTTAATTCAATGGCCTCTCTTCCATTTCTCCCGACTTCAATGTCATAGTCCTGATCAAGGAATCCCTTTATCACCAGGACGCTTGCCTCTTCGTCATCGATTATCAGTATTTTTTCCACAGGCTGCTCCTCATGGTTATGTTTCAGTATACATTGTTTCCATAAAATTTGCAAAATTTTTTCCCACCGCCTTGCCTTTGTGGAAGTTTTTAATTATTTTAATAATAAACAGGCGTTCATTTATGCAGACATTAAAACCGGAAATACTCAAAGGAATACAAGAGGCGGCCCTTGAAGAATTTTTTCAAAAGGGATTTCAAAATTCTTCATTGAGACGTATTGCCGCTGCCGCGGGTACCACGGCGGGCAACCTCTACCGTTACTTCCCCGATAAACTTAAGCTCTTCAGCAGCCTTATCGATCCGGCATATTATGAGCTTAACCGTTTTTCCCGGGAACATTACGGAGCCCATGACGACCTGAGGCTGGATGAACTTCCTTCCCTTATCGAAAACCAGGTTGAAGATTTTTCCGTAATAATTGCAAATTACCGTAAAGAGATATATATTCTTTTTAAAAAATCCTCCGGCACACCGTATTATGGAAAAAGCAGGGCTTACATGAAAGAGATGGCCGAGCATGCCCTTGAACATTTCAGCGATATGAACCTTCCCGGCCTGAAGAGTTCCCTTCATACCCATCTTGTTGATGCCATGGTAAAAGCATACCTTGAGGGATGGCTTCACCTTGTCAGCATTCCAATGTCAAGGGATGATATTAAAAGTCTTACGGGCAATTATATCAAGATGTATCTTTTGGGCCCCCTGTCGGTAATAAAAGAAACAATTAAAACCTGAGGAGATTCCCATGCTGCGAATTACTGAGTACTTCATAAAAAACCAGCGAGTAACCAACATGGTTGTCCTTGTACTTTTCATGGCGGGAATCTTTGGAGCCCTGACCCTTCAGCGTGAACAGTTTCCCACGGTGAGTTTTGACCTCATCAAAATAACAACATTCTACCCTGGAGCTTCTCCCGAGGATGTTGAGATTAATGTGACTAACAGAATAGAGGATCAGTTAAAGGAAGTTGAAAACATTTCCAAAATGACAAGCATGTCGATGGAAAACATTTCAGTAATCATGCTGCAGCTCAACAGCGATACAGAAGATAACGAAAAGACAAAAAATGACCTCAGGGATGCGGTGCAGCGGGTATCAGACCTGCCCGCGTCGGTACAGGAAAGGCCCCTGATCGAAGAGATGAAATCTTCAAATCTTCCTGTTCTTGAACTTGCAATCTCAGGAGAGCTTCCCGAAGAAGAGCTTCGCAAGTATACCCGGGATCTTGAGGCCCGCATTAAAGAAACAAGGGGAGTAAGCTCAGTAAGTAAAATAGGCTACCGCAAGCGGGAAGTTAAAATTGCCGTAAAACTTCCTGCCATCAGAGAACAGGCCATATCCTTTTCACAGATTATCGGTGCAATAAAGAACCGCAACGTCAGAAGCTCAGGGGGCACCATTGAATCTTACGTGGGAGAAAAAAATATTGTCACCCTTTCTGAATACAAGGATCCCCTCGACGTTTCAGGTGTAATCGTCCGCTCTAACTATGAAGGTTTTCAGGTGAAGCTTGAGGATGTCGCGGTAATTAAAGATGATTATGAAAAGCCGAGAATTCTCTACCGGGGCAACGGAAAGCCCGCTGTTTCCATGATTGTATCCAAGCAGGAAAGCGCCGACATCATCACCTTAAGTGAAGATCTTCATAATGTGCTTGATGATTTCAAAAAAACCATTCCGAAGACTCTTCATATTACCGAAGTCTATGACTATTCTATTTTTACTCGGACCATGCTCGACATTGTTGTCACAAACGGTATTGTTGGTTTCATCCTTGTTCTCTTAGTGATGTTTCTTTTCCTTGATCGACGAAGCGCTTTCTGGTCGGCAATCGGAATTCCCTTTTCCATGCTCGGGGCAATTGTTCTATTTATCCCCTTCGGCATCAACCTGAACATTATCACCCTCACTTCAATGATTCTTGTTCTCGGCATTGTTGTCGACGATGCTATTGTCATTACAGAAAAGGTCTACACCCTCAAGCAGTCGGGACTCGGGAACAAAGAAGCGACACTGGAAGGGGTAAAACAGATGGTTATGCCCGTAAGCGCCGCGATACTGACAACAATTTTTGCCTTTGTTCCGATTATATTTATCCCCGGTGTAATGGGACGCTTTATGGCATCGATTCCCGTTGTTGTAACGATAGTGCTTCTGTTTTCACTTCTTGACGCGGTCTTTTTTATTCCTTCACATATTGTGCATGCTGATCCGCCGACGGGAATTCCCAAAAGAATCCAATGGCTCGAAAAACTTAAGAAATGGTACTATGCCATAATCCTGGTAGCGCTGCGCAACAGGATGAAGGTTCTCTTCGGCTACCTGCTTCTTTTTCTTATCATTATGGGTTTCTCCTTCGGTTTTATGCGGTTTATGCTTGATGAGGATATTGACCAGGATTTCTTTGCCATTGTCATTGAAGCACCGCGAGGCACATCACTTGAAAAAACCAGCTCTAAACTTCCCCCCATTGAAAAACTGATAGAATCATCGATACCTGCAGAAGTGATGAAAAGCTACACTGCCCATGTGGGCAACCATGATATTAATTTTTTCGGTGCCTCGGCAGGCCAGCACAGCAACTGGGCCATTATAAACGTTTTTCTCATCCCGGCCTCTGAACGGGAAATAACTTCTGAAAAAATAATTGAAGACCTGAAGGCGCCCATTGCAGATCTTAAAAAGCAGCACGCCTTTAAGCGTCTCGAAGTTGTCCCTGTCGGTGGAATGGATACGGGCAAAGCAGTGGAGGTTATCTTTACTTCTGCAAACGACAAAACAAGAAATAATTTCATGAAGGAAGTTATCTCCTTTCTTAAAAAGCAGCCAGGGGTCAGGTCCATAGAAACCTCCAGCAGCCGGGGCAAAGACGAGCTGCGTCTTATTCTGAACTACAAGATGCTCGCCCAGACAGGGCTGACTGCCATGGATGTAGCCCATACAGTACGGACCGCCTTTGACGGTACCGTTGTCACATCTGTTCGCCATATGGGGGAAGAGATCGATTTCAGGGTACAGATTCAAAACCCGAGTCATTTTCAAACATCGGGAATTCTTAAACTTCCGGTAGCCAACCGTGAAGGAAGACTCATACCTCTCAGTATGGTTGCCGGCCTTAAGAATGAAACGGGAGATTCAGTAATTCACCACTACCAGGGCAGGCGGTCTGTCAGCATAACTGCGGACATTGATTCAAAAGTCACCACTTCAGGAGAAGTGAACATGAATATCCGGAAGCATTTTGAAAAAAAGATATCCGGTATCCCGGGGCTCAGGATGAAGCTTGCAGGTCAGGAAGAAGAGACAGCAACGAGCATGAAGGGCCTTTATTTCGCTCTTGCCGTGGTTCTGGTTTCAATTTATTTTTTACTTGTTGTGCTGTTTAATTCGTACCTTCAGCCCGTTCTAATCATGTCAATTATACCCTTTGCTGTCATGGGTACTTTTCTGACTCTGATGCTTCACAATCGCCCGTTGATTTTGATTTCACTCATTGGCATGCTGGGGCTCATCGGCATTGTGGTAAATGATACAATAGTAATGATAAGTCATCTGAATAAAAAATGCCGTGAAGAAGGAAAGAGTAATGAGATAATTGCATCAGCAGCCCTTGACCGCTTCAGGCCTGTCATACTTACGACTCTTACAACCTTTGCCGGCCTGATACCGACAGCCTATGGCATCGGTGGAGACCTTCCCTCTATCAGGCCCATGGTCCTGACGATGGCATGGGGGCTTGTTTTTTCAACCATCGTCACCCTTGGATACATTCCCCTGCTCTTTTCCCTGCTTAAGGTTAAAAGTAAGCAGGGGCAGTAAAGATCTTACTCAGAACACGTACAAAAGCCTAACAAAGTTAGCCTTTTCAATGTGCTCTGAGTAAATGGAACCAGGTCTTGACAAAAATAATTCCCGGCGGTATAATGTAATGAATTAAAAAGCGTGAGGTATCTGAATAATGTCAGTCTTAGAGAGACCAACCATTGTAACTATCATGGCCGTTATCGCAATCGTCTGGGGATCAATGGGGATTACCATGCAGATTATCATGCTTATTACCGATGCAGTTACAGGAATTACAATCGTTCTTATGGGAATACTGAGTCTCGTTATTTCAGTTCTCTCTTTAGCAGCAGGATTCAGTCTCGGGATCAATCTCAGGGGCGGTTTCAAGCTTCTCAAACTGTATATATACGGTGCACTCGGCTTCGAGGCGGTGTATCTTATTTTCAATCTACTCAAGAGTATTTCTATCAGCTGGACACGCCTTGCCATTGCAGTAATCATTCCCCTTGTGATGCTCATTCTGATCAATAACAACGAAACTATCAACAATTACAGAAAATCTTTGCAGGCATAAAAGAACCTGAAGTCTTTTAGAGATTGGCAAAAAAAATACTGCTCCAGTAGACAGCATTAAGCTACTTGATTATTTCATCAGCTTCAAGAAAAACCTGCAGGTCTTGAGGGAGATCATGACAGTTAACAGATGCAGCCTGCCTGGAAAGATCGACAGAGCTGCAGGTATTCCAGTACAACACTGGTCCCATATTTTTACTGCTGCAGCAGTGGTCAAGAAGCGCGGCAAATGTTTTTGCGGTATAGGTTGGCTCGAGTTTAAGCCCGGCTTTTTCTTCACACAGTTCCATCGCTTCAATTCCTTTTTCTATCGGCATCCCATAGGCGCCGCCGAAAAAACCATTCTCGATATGCGGTGCTTCTATCTTTACATCAGGTATGTCATTACATAATTTTTTCAGATAGCGGTAAACCTGCTTCATTAGACCCTTAACAGTCCCCGGTGTACTGGCGGGAAAGGGGCCGAGATGGGATGCGGTAACCCGCACACCGGTCACTTTAGATTTCAAACCGGTCAGCAAGACGCCGAGAGCTATGCCTGCCACGGTTCCATTCGACCCAAGGGGGCAAAAAATGCATTCAGGTTCAGGGACCTCCCCTTTTTCAATTTGATCTTTTAATTCAAAGACTGCATTTACATAGCCGATAGTACCGAGTACCGTCGAACCACCGGCAAAAAGAAAATAGGCCCGGGGGGTTTTTATCCGTTCAAAAAGATAATAAGCCCATACCGTATTCCAGAGAGAACCCCGGTAAAGAGTTTCCGCATTAAACTTTTTAAAAAGAAGCAGATTCTCTTTAACATGTGAAGTAACCGGCTGCTTAAAAAGAAGGAGTGTACATTCAAGTCCAAGTTTATCGCATATAACTGCTGTCGCAAGGCCATGGTTAGTGCCGATTCCTCCCATGGTGACAACATGCTTTTTATTTTTTTTCTGTATATCCCCCACAATAAATTCAAGTTTTCTTATTTTATTCCCACCGTATAAAGTACAGCTCTGATCATCCCTTTTTACCCATAGATTATTCGGCTCAAGGTTTTCAATTCGGTGGACTGGTGTTGGAAAGTCACCAAGGCTGACCCATTCTATTTTTTCTTCAAGTTCAGGGTACTCCCTGAAAAGGAAAGGTTTCGATGTCATGGGAACTTCCTGTTTAAAAAAATTTTTCAATTCCATCATTGCGGTGATTATTTGAGAAAATCAGCAGTTGTGATTATTTTGGCCCCAAGCTCAGAAAAATCAGCAATTTTCTTGTCCCTTCGTTCATCGGACTTACCCGCTATAGCATCTTTAATTACAGTAACTTTGTATTTTCTATTTAAAGCTGCCTTAACGGTTTTATCAACACAGGCTTCAGCATCAAGACCAGTGATATACAGGTGACTTACCTTATTTGCGATAAGAAAAGCATCGAGTTTGGGATTAGAAAATGCATCACTAATATGTTTAGTAAAAATATTTTTACTGACAACTTTTAGTTCCCGGGAAATTTGTGCCCCTGTTGATCCCTTCTGCATTTTTCCGGCGGTAAAAAGTTTAACCATAAAATCATCAGCAAAGACCTGCCTGATATAAATCACCTGCAGACCGACTGCTTTTTTGCTTTCAAATATTCTGTTGTTATTTTTCAACATCTCGTCTCTCTGTGCGGGATCGAGACCATAGGTGCTCTCCTTATCAGTAATTCCACGTTGGATGTCAATAACCAGCAATGCCTTTGAGGGACTTTCATACCGGGCAACAGGCTGTCCTTTTGAAACAGCGGTAAAGTTACCGAAAGAATAAACAATATAGCCGGCCATCAGTACTACGATTATAATTATTCCTAAAATTATTTTTTTCACTTCCACACTCCCTGAAATTTAATTATTATTTTCATTCAATAGCTGTTCCAGAACAGACCTTTATAAATAATTACCTGTTTTCTTTTTCAATTCTTCCAACTTAAAAGAATTGAGAAAGAAAAGGGCATCTTTGCGGCTGAAAATATTATCTCTCATTCTAACGGCAAGAGAATAGACGGTACTGCCGACCCGCCAGCTTCTTGTAATGGAACGGAAACCGGAAACTCCAAGTTCTTCGGTTTCTTCACCGGAGACTTTCCCAAGAAGCACTTTTCTTGTGGAAAGGACTTTTGACTTTAGCCCTCGGGGAGCACCCGATGCCTTTTCTTTCTTTGCTTCTGCCTTTAAAGCATCTTTCTTTTCTTCAGGTATATCCGTGGCGTAGACAACAAATGATGCGTCCTTATAGTCTATGGAGTAAAAGTTCATATGGATACTTTCTTTACCCAGGGGAACTACCTGGCTGTTAATGCGCGGATAGCCCGGCAGGCTGATGGTAAACTTACCGTCATCAGGAGAGAACTCTTCCCACTGGAAATTTCCCACCGGGGCGGCCATGGTGTGCATCGGATCACTAAAAGCGTAGAAGAAAATAGACCCGAGGAAAAATATCACATAAATAAGGACCAGGGCAAGTGAAGTTTTAATTGAAGGAAGTGGACTCAGCAGCTTGTTCCATACCGAAACAATGATGTTTGCCTTTATCTTCCTTTCCATTGACTTTTTTTTCTTTGCAAGATGTTCGCTTATATGCAGGTTAATTTTTCTAACAAACTCATAGGGAACCTTTTCACTGAAGGTCATCGATCCCGGGGGAATTTCCCTTTTTTCTTTTGCGGTAATTTTTGCCGCGAGAACCGTCTGGCTCAGAGTCACGAGCATAAAGAATATAAAGATTCCGAGAGCCCAGGACTTTGAATCAAAGGCGATAAAAGCCAGTACTGCAATGGCCAGTACCTTAAAGGGAATTTCAAGAAAAGGATTTCTTGAGAAAAGAATGTCATCAAAAAATCGCCCCCCGTCAAGGGGATAAAAAGGAAGAAGATTAAAGGCGTTGATGAGCAGAGAAATGTTCGCAAAAAGCGCCAGATGCTGATTCTGTACATCACGGTTAAAAACCATAACGGCAATACCTATCAGTATTCCGGGAAAGGGACCCATCAGAGAGACAAGGGCCTTTTTGGTCCCGCTCGGGTTTGTTTCGTATCCCGATACTGCCGCTCCAAGAAAGGGAATAAACATCATCGATACATTCTTATACTTGAAAAGTTTCATGCCCGCAAGGTGGCCCAGTTCATGAATAAAAATAACCCCGATCAGAATCAGTATATCGGAGATTGAACTGGAAAAAAGCCCCATGCTGAAAAAAAGAATTACTGATATCCCGAGGGTAATCAGGTTGTTCATTATACTTTTTTTAGGATTACGAATCTCTTCGATTTCTTTTTGAAGATCCAGAATTTCAGGATCCCTGATTTCGGTCTCTCCCGGTACTTCTATTGTTTCATTCGGGTAATTTGTTTCGTTCATCAATAAACTCCGGACATATAATTAAAAAAAGAATGAGGTGATGCTCACGGCTTATTCCTATCACACCAGTAGAAAGGGTCAAGTAAAAAGACAGGCGGGCCGGGGCTGCACTACCCCTTCATAACGCCGAGGGGCGCCAGTTTCACCAGGGGGATAATGAGATCGAGCTCAGCTTCGATAACTGTGTCAATGTTTTTATAGGCCAGAGGTGATTCACTCAGGTCAAGGAGCTTTTCGCTTTTTTTCTTTTTCCTTCCACCATAGGGCCGCCAGCGATCAAAGACTATTCCTTCCATGGCCCTGTCGCATTTTTCCACGGTAAGTCGCCGACAGGCTTCTTTTCTTCCGAGAACCCTTCCCGCCCCGTGAGAGCATGACATAAATGACTCCGGGTTGCCGAGGCCTTCCACAATGTAAGAAGAGGTCCCCATACTTCCCGGTATGATGCCGACTTCTTTTGCCCGGGCTGAAGTGGCCCCCTTTCGGTGAATCCAGACTTTTCTTCCGAAATGCGTTTCAAGGCCTGCGTAATTGTGGTGGATGTTTATATCTCGAATAAAGTCAACAGAACCAAGCACTTCTGAAACCGCATGTTTAAAGGCTTCCATCATGATGCGCCGGTTTTCTGCCGCGTACTCAAGGGCAAAGTTCATATCCCGGATGTAGTCACTTCCTTCTCCATCTACTTTAAGAAAGGCAAGATCCCTGGTTGAAAGATTAACTTTATTCTTGTCATTTAATGACTGAGCAAGTTTATGATAGTGACTCGCGACACGATGTCCCATGTTGCGGGATCCCGAATGAAGCATCAGCCAGAGCATCCCGGATTCAGAACGCTGCAGTTCAATGAAATGGTTCCCGCCCCCCAGGGTACCGAGGTTTCGGGTGTCAAGGTCATGGCCCCGCTCGCTGTACCATGCCGGCAGGGGGCCCTTCAGGTTGTCACGGTAACGCTCAAAGCCATCCCACGCAACAGGAAGCCTGCGGGCATTGCCCTCTCCCGCGGGGACCTGTTTCTTGATTGCATCAAGGACTGCGCGAATCTCTTTCTTGCCGTTGATTTTTTCGGCCGGCAGATCAGTCTCAATGGCTCCCATGCCGCAGCCTATATCGACGCCCACAGCATTCGGAATCACGGCCCCCTCTGAGGCAATGACGCCCCCGATAGGCATGCCGTACCCCACGTGGCAGTCAGGCATCAGGGCAACATGACGAAAAACCTGTGAGTGATTGGCCAGGTTCTTTGCCTGTTCCATGGCGTCATGTTCTACTTCCTGACACCATGACTTTATTGGTTTCTTTGTGTCAGTATCATATATCCAATTCATCGTTTTCTCTTATGAACAGCTGGTTCATGCCAGAGAACTATACTATTACTCCAGTTCAGCGTCAAGATATTTTGAAAACCAGCAACAAAGCCTCACTCAGCGGAAAGTAATGGTTTTATGAGGAAGAGAGTAAAAAATGAATGTACCCTGTAAAACTAATTACCTGATACATTCATTTTATAACTTACTTAATGAGTTTTCTTAACTCATCACTATCAAAACATATCATTGCAAAGGTTTCAATAGCTTCAGCGGATTTAAGAATTTCATCAGGTGTGTCATGCCATTCTATAGTATTATCTTTGTTGATGATCTCCTGGTGATCATGAGTTGTCAAAACCAGTTGAGGATCATCTGAAAATATTATGCCCTTTGTCTCTATCTTTTTAACTGCTTTTAACAGAGCCTTCTTTTGGGCAAATGCAAAAATTCTATCACCTATGGTTGCAGATCCTCCAAATAATTTGAGGTCATCAATCTTAAATTTGAATATTTCAGCAAACCAATCCTTAATGTTCGAAAAGAAGGATATACTGGCAAAGAAATCATCATCTCCGAAGTCATCTTCGTCATCATTAAATTCATCTTCTTTATCAAAATCATCATCGATATCATCGAAGTCATCATCATCACTGAAATCATCGTCATCATCATCAAGACTTTTTTCAGGTTCCACGCCAAGACCATCATTTAAAAAATCTTCTTTTTCGTCATCATCGCCTGAAGATTGTTTTTTGGTAAAGCTGTAGGTGTCAATTTTACACTTTTTATTTTCTTCATCATATATAAAATCTACATCTTTAATGCCATATTGGTAATCTTTCCATTCAAAATAGATACTTATAGCTTCGAGAACTGCACCTTCTTTAGGGGCTCCAATTTTTTTAATTATAGCTTCTGAAATTTTATCAGCTGTAAAATCTATAAATTTTTCCAGGTGAAGTTTTATGTACTTTGGAATTTTTTTTGCCACGTTGTAAGCTCCTTATTTAATTTCTTAATAGGTTTTTTGATTATGTCTGTAAAATATTTTTCATCTCAGTTGCCATTGAAAAGCATCTCTTTCACAAAGGCTTCTACTATTTACCCAAAAGCCTTGCATGGCCGGTACGTTTTGTCAATATTTTAACATTCCAGTGGAATGATTCCTGCTCAGATTTAAACTCTTCTATCTTGTTACTTCCCAACTCATTATTGGGGGTTTATTATATCACCACCTTAAAAACTTCTCTTTTCCGATTAATACAAAAAGGGGCACCCTTTAGAAGGATACCCCTTTTGTTGTCCGACAAAGCACGCCAGTCAGGACTCGAACCTGAGACCTACGGCTTAGAAGGCCGTTGCTCTATCCAGCTGAGCTACTGGCGCAAATGTCGGGGCGAGAGGATTCGAACCTCCGACCCTCTGGTCCCAAACCAGATGCGCTACCGGGCTGCGCTACGCCCCGAATTAGAAATCCTCGACAAAGTATAATTCCATACCATATGTGTCAATATTTTTTATGGTTTGAATTTTTAAAGTTGAACTTTTGGTCGACTGAAGCTCATAATTTCCCCTCAGAGCACTTAGTCATGCCTAAATGCTCTGAGTAAAACCATTACATTTACAGCGCTGCCCCCACCGAAGCGGCAAAAAGAAGCTCCCTGGCATCAATATTATAGACAAGATCGAGGCCTACTGCGGGAATAGCAATTTTCTTTAAATATACCCTGAAACCCGCCCCGGGGCCGAAGGCATTCTGCATCCCCTGATCATCTTTCTTAAAAGCACCCTGCTCCCATGAAGCGGCGGCAGTAACCGTAAGAAATGAACTATGATAAATGGGATATTCGTAGGTCAGTGTACCGCTGATGTAATAATCAGCCGATATTTCATTTGAAGGAAGTGTCTTGTATCCCGCCATACCGCCGATACGAGTTTCAAAAGCGGGAGGCATTTCCCCTGCACCGCCGTGAACCAGCAGGGAGAGCCGATGGCTGGAAAATACCGGAAGTGAATATTTAGCCAGTAACCGACTGTAATCATGGCCCTTCACATCCCCTTTGACAGGAATTCCCCGGGCGTAATCTGTAATAATATCCAGACCAAAGGTAAGCACCTGTTTAATATAGATATCCCGATACCGGTAACGGATTCCCTGGTAGAAGGCCTGAACCGAAGGGGGGACATCTAGGGCGTTCTCGGGAGAGGACGAATTTCCAATTTTGTACATGCTGAGAAGGGACAGGAAATGTTTTTCAAAGATTTTATACCCGGCAGTGAACTCACCATGAAAATGAAAAACTTCAAAGCGCTGAAATACCGGTCTTCCTGGAAAACTGTTTTCAAAAATTTCTTCACCAATAACAAGCTTTGATGTAATAATGAAATCAGTTGCCAGAAATTCCGGATCAATATAACCGACCTGCACATTCCAGCCTCTTGGGGGGATATACATCACCCCGCCGAAAAGCTTTTTACCGAGACCGAGAAAATTCATATCGAGGAGAAACAGACCGTAGGCCTGGTAAGTGCCGCTGAAGCGTATGACCGGCAGGGGTATCAGGGTCATTTTTTCCTTGAGGCTGGCAATAATACCGACCCCGTTTCCCGCGGGTTCATAGTCTACGGCAATTGAATGAAAAAGATTTAACTTCCTTAACCTTTGAAGAGTTTTTTCAGGGTTAAAGGAAGACAGAGGCTGTCCCTGTTCAACCTGAATTCTGGCCAGGACAACGCTTTTATTGGTCTTATTGAGACCTCTAACTTCCACTCCCTGAATGGGGAGGTCGCCGTATGCTTCAATAAACATATTCTGTTTGTGCAGCTCAAGGGCCGGCTCTCCGCCGTAAAGACTCACAACACTGAAACAGACTAAATAAAAGAAGAAAGCAGCCTTAACAGCTATAAATAAACTTCCTTTCATGATTAAAAATACATCCAAATAGAGATTTACAGTATTATTACATACACAAAACATAATAATTACCTGAAAAAACAAGTTAAAAATTCTATTAACATTATTCTTATTTCAACCAGTTAAATAATTGACTTAATAACCCTCACTACAATAGTTTGTCATAATTCTGAATCTCTATAACATAAGGAAAGAAACATGATTAAGGTTGGATTTGTCGGATGGCGCGGTA
>Ga0209692_10003985_pt1 | contig 13782 bp, 8 predicted proteins | sample tdDd472_FD_187129 | JGI IMG/M metagenome (GOLD analysis project Ga0209692, IMG submission 187129) | Marine sediment microbial communities from the Atlantic coast under amendment with organic carbon and nitrate - tdDd47.2 (SPAdes)... | ecosystem: Environmental > Aquatic > Marine > Coastal >...
TGGCGAGCATCGTATTTATGCAAGGAAGGCGCATCATTCAGCGGATTAAAATAAATGGCTGTGATGCCTAATTCTTTTAGGTAATCTAATTTATCAAGTACACCTTGTAAGTCGCCACCGTAACGGCGCAACTGCAGATTAGAGTAATAGCCTTGTCCGGTGGTTTTAGCCCAAGACTCAGCCTTATACCAGTCAGTTGTCCATGGAGTAATAGACCAATCTTCCGGTGTTTCAATAAAGTTAGAAGCCGAATACATGGTCTCAGGTGTGGGATCATTGGATGGGTCGCCATTGTTAAAGCGCTCCACAAATAATTGATACCAGATGACGTCTTTGGCCCATGAAGGCGGGTTTGTTGGGGTATCTAGCTGCTCTTTTGCCTGTGGCTGACAAGCTGCAAGAGCAATAACCAAAAGGATATATAGGTAACTGTTTCTCATGGCAATGAATGTAAAGCGTTAAAAAAAAAGCCGCCACAAGGGACGGCTTTTAAAGAGTTATAAACTATAATCTTATTCATAAACAATTTTAGACAGCACCTACTCTACTAATTCGAAAGTATATACCATATTAACTAGATCAAACGTAACATGGTAACTTCCTGCAGCATCGCAAGGAATGTTATCTCCAGATGAAACTAAATTACCATTACTATCACCTGTTAAATCTCCTCCCCACGAACTGTTCTTTCTAAATTTCCAACCGCCAGTAACAAAATCAGCTGTTGTTTCCCAATATTTACGTTGACCATTATAATGCATGATAAAATCATCTGTATCTCCCCAGCCTCCAGCTGCATCACCAATAACACCCCAATAATCTGTCTTGGTTAATGTTATTGTATTAGCGTCTAAGTCAACTCTAAATTCATATGTTCCGGGAGTTACTACGAAGTTATCATCTCCGCCTAAAGTTCCAGAATAGTTATCACCCGCTTGAGCTAGAGCTCCTCCTATCCAATTGGCTCCGTCATTGATTTTAAATTCGCCATTTTGACCTGAAGTTTCCGTAATTCTAATAATTCCTTCATAAATATTATCAAAATTGTAAGAATACAAACGTCCATTCTCAGCACCGGGATTCCATCCTTGATATGCTCCAGGAACATAAATCATTGGATAATCTACAATGGTTTCATAAGCTGTTGTGGTATATTCTTTAAAAGCTGAAGAAATATCTTCAACATTCTCATTTAGTTTTGCTAATACCCTGAGGTATACATTTTGCTCAACACCAGGTTCGTATTCTAATGCAATTAAAGCATTGTTGATAGCACTTACCTTAAGGTCAACACTTGTTTCTCTTGTTTCAACTAAAGTTGTAACTGTTTCAAATATGTTTGTTGCAGATAATTCAACAACATAATTAACTTGAAGATCGATCCCTGGTTCTGTCTCTGTCCATTTGAAGGCAACTAACTCATCCGCATCATCTTTTGTAAATACAAACGCGTCCGCTTCAGGCAAATTTATGATTGACTCCTTTGCCAAATCTGGGTTATATGTAAGTTTGTCATCTTCAGAACATGATGCAAACAGCATTGAGCCCAGTATTACAATAAATATAACTTGAAATATTTTCATTTGTCAATGGTTTTAAAACTCTATTAATAATCTGGGTTTTGTTTCAAATTAGGATTAGCTGTAATATCACTAAAAGGAATAGGCATAAGATTGTACTTATCATCAACATCTTTACCTTCTAAATTATCTCCTTTTAATGGCCAATTATAACCTTTAGTAAATTTGCCAAAACGAACTAGATCAGTTCTACGATGACATTCCCAATACAACTCACGAGCTCTTTCATCTAAAATCCAATCTAAATCAATTGTACCTGGAAGTGATACACCAGCACGATTCACTATTTCCTGCAAGAAAGCAAGACTACCAGCTGAGACAGCTCCATCCAATCTTAAATCAACTTCGGCAGCCATTAAGTATGCATCTGCCAAACGAAATACTGGCACATTGATATCTACCCAATCAGATTTACCTTCATTTGTTCCAAAGCCACCATTACGAGTTCTATTCTTAAACTTAGTAACTGCATAACCGTGTGTAAACTGATCTTGTTGCTCAATTTCTAATTGCTGTCCCTCTGTAAACCAAAGCGCACGTTTATCTTCCGTAGTGAACTTTTTGACCAAGGCCTTTGTCGTTCTATTACCACCCCAACCATTAGCCATTCCATAATCATTTGGTTTCATCGCATCACCACCAATCGAAGCAGCTACGACATATGTTAATCCACCATATGTTTGAGTTTCATCTCCATTGAAATTGATAGAGTAAATAATCTCATTATCGGCCTTATAATTATCAGCTAAAAATAAGTATTCATACGGATCATAAACATCGCCAGCAACTGCATCAGCATCTGTTATCAAACTATAACCTGCTGAAGTCACCTTGTTTAAATAGTTTCTGGCTTTTGTATAATAGTTATTATCAGCTACACCTCTGTATACAGCATGATTCAAATACAGTTTTGATAATACCATCCAAGCAGCAGCTTTATTAGCTTGACCTCCGTATGATTGTCCAGCATCTAATAATACTTGTGATTGATCTTCACCATCACCAACAATAGCTAATAGTTCACTTTCGATAAAGTCAAATAATTCAGGACCACGAGGACTATCGCCTGCTGGCATAGGTAATACAGCACCAATTGCACTATTTTCAGTCACAAAAGGCACTCCGTTACCAAATAAATCTAAAGCATGCCAATATGAAAGCGCTCTTAAAAAACGTGCTTCAGCAATATACTGCGGTAAATTTGTATATTCTGGTTTACCTAATGAATTAGCCTGACGAATAAATTCATTTGCTATAGAGACCTGGTAAATTGCCCGATAGTAGAACTGACGGATAAAACCATTATTAGCTCCCCAGTTCACTTGACTAACGTCAGGCAAATCACCATCTGCCCATCCATTAACCGTTTCATCGGTAGGTAATTGTTGGCAAACAAAATAGCCTCTCCAATACTGACTATGACCTTCATCGAAACCAACTAAATCTGGATCACCAGCTGGTCCTTCCTGACCTGAAACTGCAAACCCTGCATATACTTTTGCCAGAACTTGCTGAAAAGCTTCCTCTGAATTCAAAACTTTGTCGGCTGTTGCCAAATTAGGATCAATTGGCGTAACATCCAAGTCGTTTACACAAGCTCCTAACCCAATAACGATAAGGAATGTAAATGCAATTTTATGTATTTTAGTAATCTTCATAATTTCTCCAGTTTAAAAATTAACGTTAACACCTAACAAGAATGTTCTTGGTCGTGGATAAACATTATTATCTATACCGCCATTTACTTCCGGATCAATACCATCGTAATCTGTAATAACAAAAGCATTATTAACAGAGGTATAAACCCTCATTTTCATATTATTATTTAATAAACTACTTAGGTTATAACCTAAAGTAATATTATCCATTCTAAAGAATGAAGCATTTTGCACATAGTAATCTGACAAGTATTGTGCAGAATTAAAACCAGTGTTGAATACATCACTACTAATATTATTTAGATATTCACCACTCACTTGCATATTATTATAGAAGCCTCTGCTAGAAGCCATGTTATTGTACACATATTGTCCTAAGTTGGCTCGACCTGACATGCTAAAGTCCCAGTTCTTGTATGTAAGGTTTGTATTAAGACCCAACATAACTTTAGGTGCTGATTGCTCCCCAACATAAAGGTCACTTTCATTAACTACACCATCACCGTTTACATCCTCATATAGTCCTTCAATAGGCTTTCCATCTGTATCATACACTTGTTTATATGTGAAGAACGAACTAGCTGGTTTGCCAACTTGGTGAATCTGAATATTATTACCAGTACCACCAGAAATTCCCCCAGTTATTACTCCAATATAATTTGGATCATCAACGCGAGTTAGTTTTGTTATTTCATTCTCATTGTAAGCAATATTAGCTCCAATATTCCATGTAAAATCATTGTTCTGTATTGCTATAGCATTCAGCGAAAATTCAAAACCTTTGTTTTCCAAGCTACCAACATTAGTTATTAACTCGTTTGTTAAGTTAGCTCCAGCGGGAACAGGAATTTGATTAAGTAAATCCTCAGTTTCACGTAAATAAACATCCAAAGTACCACTCAATCTATCATTTAAGAAACCATAGTCAAAACCAATATTGTATGTTGTTGTTTCTTCCCACTTAAGGTTTTCATCATAACCGTTTGGCCTAATAGTAGTAAAGTTAACTCTATCGTATGAACCAGTTACGTTGTTGTAGTAAACATATTGAGCTGTAGGCTGACCTGATTTATAAGTTCCAAAATATCCATAATCAGAACCAATATCCTGTTGACCTGTCACACCATATCCTAATTTCATCTTAAGAGTGGATAGAACTTCGCCATCCGCTAAGAATGATTCTTCCTTCATATTCCAAGCTAACGCTACGGAAGGAAAAATTCCATTACGATTTTCTTCTGAGAAACGAGAAGATCCATCATTACGAAGAGTGAAAGTTAAATAGTACTTATCCTTAAATATATAGTTTAATCGACCAAAGAATGAAACAAGGTAATTTTCATTACGGTTTAGGTTCTCAGGTGTTCTAATATATTCACCGTCTTCGTTAGGTAAATTAAACCAAGCACCTGAAGTATTTTCAGCCCAAAAATGCTGCCATGAATAACCAGCCATCACATCAAATCTAGAATCAATTTGAGCCAAATTTTTAGTGTACTGAAGATAAAAATCTAAAAGCTTATTCTCTTTCTTTTGAGTATAATTTTCATATGCTCCACCTCGAAGGTATGCATCAGTATCCCATGCTGCTCCGGCAAGAGTATGTTTTCCACCATCATCCTTACCCTCTAACATATCCAGACCAATATTAAGGTTCGCCCTTAATTCAGGTAAAAAGTGAAATTTGTAATCAAATTGCGCGTTTCCAACAAATCGATTTACTTTTGATTTATCCATTCTCTGATCAATAACGGCACGTGGATTATCAGGTGCATTTCCGTTAGGAGAACCATCTGGCCTAACCCATGCAAAATATCCACCATAAGGTTCATATGCATCACCTCTTATCACTTGCGTAGGATCCATTGAAATAGCACCACCAACTGCATCTTGATTTGAGAAGTTATTATTAATAAACATCCCTTTAGCAGAAATATTAATTCTTAAATGGTCGTCAAGCAATGACGGATTGATATTTAATGAAGCAGTAGTACGCTCCATGCTTGATTCATCCAAGATACCGTTTGATAAGTTATAACCAACAGAAGCTCGGTATGGTAAATTATCTGTAATCATGCCAGACATAGCTAAACTATGATCAGTACTAACTGCTTGGCGATAAATCTCCTCTTGCCAGTTGGTATTGGCATCACCCATCAAACCAACATTATCAGGGAATTTTTCTGCAAGTACTTCTCTGTATTTATCAGCCGATAATACATCAATTTCATTTGCTTTACTAGCTACAGAAACGTTACCCGCATAATCGATTTTCATGCCAGATGAAGTTCCTTTTTTGGTAGTAATTAATATAACACCATTTGATGCTCGCGAACCATAAATTGCCGTTGCCGATGCATCTTTTAATACAGTGAATGTTTCAATATCATTCGGATTAACAACATTTAAAGGATTACGCATTCCACTAACATCACCATTATCAATAGGAACACCATCAATAATTATTAATGGATCATTGTTAGCTGTTAATGAAGAACCTCCTCGAATACGGATTGTCGATTTATCACCTGGGGCTCCACCACCATCTGTAATTTGCACTCCTGCAACTTTACCATTAATTAATTGCTGAGGTGACGCAATGGCTCCCTGATTAAAATCGTCAGCTGAAACTGTTTGAATCGATCCGGTTAAGTCTTTTTTCTTTGATGTACCATAACCAATCACAACCACCTCTTCCATTCCAATTACATCCTCTTCAAGTGCAATATTAATAGTACTTGTTGTTGCAACAACTTCTTGCGATTTATAGCCAATAAATGAATAAACTAGTGTTTGACCACTTTCTACGTTTAATGTGTATACTCCATCAGGTGTAGTAATTGTACCTGTAGTGGTACCTTTAACTGCAACAGTAACGCCAGGTAATGACATACCATCTGTTGCATCTGTTACCGAACCTGTAACTGTTAATTGTTGTGCCTGTATTGCTGAAAAGCTAAAAAGGGCAACAAGAATAAACAGTAACTTAAAAAGATTTGACTGTCTTTTCATAAAAACTAGATTTTCATGTGTTTATTAATATTTCTTTAATTGTCACATGGAACGCACCAATTAGCGATGTACTTTTTACTTCAATGAAGTTAAGTATGGCTCGTTTCATATAATTAAACATTCCTTATCTGTTTTAAAGGATTTATTGTGGATTAATTGAGAAGTGAATTCTGCTAATACCTTTAAAACGATGCTTAATAAACCACTAAGACTGATACAAACATAGATAATTTGCGGTGAAATGTAAACACTAATTAACACTCGAATACACTCTTTTGCATAACATTCATCGCAATCGTTTGCGGTGTCGTTTGCGGTGTCGTTTGCACCAGAAAAACATGCTGTATAACATGTTTATTTTATTGGATCAAAAAACAAAAAATCACCGATCTGGATTTTTTTTTATCCAATTAAGTCTATTTTGTTATCTTTATTTGCAAGCAGCATTAACAATCCATCTTTTCTTTATGAAATCGCAACCGATCACTATAAAAGATATCGCTCGTATATTAGGTATTTCACCCTCTACTGTCTCAAGAGCTTTAAAAGATCATCCAGATATTAGCCCAAAGACCAAACAGTTAGTGCAAACTTTTGCCGAAAAAGTTAATTATAGACCCAATGCATTAGCGTTAAGTTTAAGGAGTAGTAAAACCAATACAATAGGGATTGTAATTCCTGAAATTGTCCACCACTTTTTCTCATCTGTTATTAGTGGAATAGAAGATGTTGCTTATGGCAGAGGATACAACGCAATCATTTGCCAAACCAACGAAAACTACCAACGAGAAGTAATTGACTTACAAGCCCTAATTGACAATAGAGTTGATGGCATTCTGGTTTCTATGAGTAAAAACACACATGAATTTACTCACTTTGAAAACCTTAAAGAAAATGGTGTTCCTGTTGTATTTTTCGACCGTATTTGTGAGCAAATCACTTCAGACAGAGTTATTGCTGATGATTTTGAAGGGGCACGAATAGCTACTCACCATTTAATAGAAAAAGGTTGCAAAAAAATAATGCACCTTGCAGCGCCTCAACACCTGTTAATAGGCAAGAACAGAAGAGAAGGGTATTGCAGTGCTTTAAAAGAATACAATTTAAAATGCGAAGACCGACTGGTTGTAAAATGCGATACACGCGAATCGGTATTTGCAAAAGCGGATGATATAATCCGTTTAGCACCAGAAGTTGATGGCATTTTTGCGGTTAATGACAGTACTGCTATTGCTGCAATGCAAGTTCTGCAACGCAATGGATATAATATTCCGAAAGATATTGCAGTGATAGGATTTGGCGATGGTCCTAATGCGAATATTGCCTATCCTCCATTAACCACAGTTGAACAAAAAGGTTATGACATTGGTCAGGCTGCTATGCGTTTGTTAATTGGACATATTGAAGAGACTGTGAACGAAGAAGAATTTGAAACAAAAATATTCACACCTGAATTAGTTGAAAGAAGTTCATCGCAATTAGGTAAAGATTTTAAATAATTCTCTTTTTCCATAGTAATTACAACGATACAGGAGGTGAATATTTAACATTTACCTCCCTTGCTATATCTCACCATACAGACTTTAACTCAATAAGGTAACTTCAACTTTTCACTCATCTCAATTCTTAACTATTAATTATGCAGATATTACATTTAGACATCCATACTTAATAAATGAAGAGTTACCGAAAACGTTTGCAGAAATGTGTATTAAAATATTTTTCACCAAATCGAATATTAAAACAACCTCACCGCAATCGTTTGCAATAGATAATAGTACTGATTTAATGCGCCATACAACACAGCATCGCAACAAACTAAAACTGGCATCTCCATTAATTTTATTTAAGTTTGTATTGGATTTAATTGAAATGTGACTTACCTGTTAATACTTTTATTACTGCTTGTATATCTTACAAGAGATAAGGTATTGTATATTCCCATTTGACTTTTCAGAAGAATGCCGTAAGTTGGCTTATTCCCCATCTGAAAATTATTTTTAATCAGATTGGCATTCGCTGGATTTTATAAAAACAACGTAATTATGAAACAATTACCAAAGCTATCATTTTGGCAAATCTGGAACTTAAGTTTCGGTTTTTTAGGTGTTCAATTTGGCTTTGCATTACAAAATGCAAATGCAAGTGCCATTTTAACAAGCCTTGGAGCTGATCCTCATAACCTTTCCTTTTTCTGGTTGGTTGCACCTATAATGGGATTAGTTGTACAGCCCGTCGTAGGGGCAGCAAGTGACAGAACATGGACAAGAATTGGACGTCGGTCGCCTTATATTCTAGGAGGTGCTATTGTTTCTATGATTGCCATGTTTTTTATGCCTAACGCACCTTTAATTATGAAGGCAGGAGGTGTGGGTGCTTTAATTTTTGGTGTTGTAATGCTTGCTCTAATGGATGGTTCATTTAATGTAACCTTTCAGCCTTTTAGAGCCTTAGTTGCCGACATGACACCTGAAGAGCAACGAAACCTTGGGTATTCGGTTCAAAGTTTCTTAATCAATGCAGGTGCCGTAATAGGATCTGCACTGCCATTTATATTAACTATGGTCGGCATAGAAAACATTCCGGAAGCAGGCAAGGTTGCTCCTTCTGTAATTTGGTCATTTTATATTGGAGGAACTCTTCTTCTATTAAGTGTTATAATTACTGTGATCAAAACAAAAGAGTATCCTCCTTCTGAGTTTGAGGCTTACAAAAACATCACACAAGAAGATAAGGATAAAAAAGAAAGCTTTTTTACCTTATTAAAAAACATGCCTGGTACAATGAAACAATTATCGGTTGTTCAGATGTTTTCTTGGTTCCCATTCTTCTTATTATGGGTGTATGCCGCAACCGCCATTTCTCAACACTATTTTAATGTTCCAATTAACTTCAATGCTAATACTGAAACAGATGCAACAGTTCGTCAGGCCTTCGGGAATGCTGTAACCTGGGTAAGTGTATGCTTTGCTGTTTATAGTTTAGCTGCTGCTTTGTTTTCAATAATATTGCCAAAACTGATAAGCTTAACTAACCGAAAAACGGTTTATTCATTTTCCTTATTTGCAGGAGGTTTAGGATTACTTTCCATGTTTTTATTTCAAGAAAAAAACATGTTAATTATTTCTATGATTGGGATAGGTATAGCATGGGCTGGGATATTAGCAATGCCATACATGATTCTTTCAGGAGCCATACCAGCCAAAAGAATCGGAATCTATATGGGGCTTTTCAACCTAACAGTTGTAGTACCTCAAATATTAAGTGGTGTATTTGGCGGACCAATACTCAAAAGAGTATTTGATGGACAGGGTATTTATATCATGGTATTGGCAGGTGCAATTATGCTGCTAGGATCCATCACCGTATTCTTTATAAATACTAAACCCCAGGAACAGTCTTAATTTAAAATAATCATGGGACAGATAAAAGCTTGTTTATTTGATTTAGATGGCGTAATAGTGGATACTGCTAAATATCATTATATCGCCTGGAGAGAGTTGGCCAATGAATTGGGCTTCGAATTTACTGAGGAAGATAACGAACGTCTAAAAGGGGTAAGCCGAATGACTTCTCTTAATATATTATTAGAGATTGGTGGCATTACGCTTAGCGAAGATGAAAAACAAAGACTTGCGGAAAAGAAAAACGAAAATTACAGAACGTTTATCTTAAAAATGCAACCCGATGAGATTCTTGCTGGTGCTAAAGAGTTTTTACACGAACTAAAAGAAAAAGATATTCGCATAGCATTAGGATCAGCAAGTAAAAATGCAATGACCATACTTGACCGCCTGGAACTAACTGACCTTTTTGAGGCTATCATTGACGGAACAAAAGTAACAGAAGCAAAACCCGATCCAGAAGTATTTTTAAAAGGAGCTGAAGCATTAAGCGTTTTACCTTCTGAATGTGTTGTTTTTGAAGATGCAGAAGCAGGTGTAGAAGCCGCCTTAGCCGGTAATATGAAATGCGTTGGCATTGGATCACCGCAGGTATTAGGTAAGGCACATATGGTAATCGATGGTTTACATCAAATGAATTACCAGAAATTGAGAGAACTAAACGAATAGTTATTACGGTTTTGATAAAAAGTGGCGCTTGTCACCAACTTAAAATCTTAAACCAATTGCAATGAAGGAGTATTTAAAGCACGATGAGTGGTGCATCATAGAAGAGGGCTTCAACCCTGAAAACCATCAGTCTTCCGAGAGTATCTTTAGTCTGGGAAATGGCAAAATGGGACAAAGAGCAAATTTTGAAGAGACCTACTCGGGTCCTTCTTTACAAGGTAGTTATGTTGCAGGAATTTACTATCCGGATAAAACACGTGTGGGCTGGTGGAAGAATGGCTATCCGGAGTACTTTGCAAAAGTATTGAACAGTCCAAACTGGATTGGCATTGATGTTCAGATTAATGGTCATTATCTTGACCTATTCACCTGTAAAACAGAAAACTTTGTTCGCACCCTCAACATGAAAGAGGGATATATACAGCGCGAATTTACAGCCATTATGGATGATGGTAAAAAAATTAGCGTGAAGGCCAAGCGTTTTGTTAGTATGACCGATACTGAAAATGGAGCCATTCGTTATTCTGTAACACCACTCAACTTTGACGGAAAAATTGCTTTTACAGCATATCTGGATGGAGATGTTAAAAACGAAGACTCCAACTACGATGAGAAATTCTGGAACCTGATTGAAACAGAAGCTCATGCCGGAGAAGCATATCTTATAACAGAAACCAAAAAGTTAGGATTTAGAGCTGGATTTGGGATGAAAATCTCAGCCAAAATTGGCGATTCTAAACTAAATGTAACGCCTGAAGTATTAAAAAAAGAAAGCTGGGTTGGTAACCGAATTGAACGTGAAATTAAAGAAGGGGAATGCTTTACACTTGATAAAATTGTAGGTGTTTGCAGTTCGCTCAATTACACGATTGACAACTTATTAGAATCAACAAAGCAATTAACCGACCAAGGATTCAAGAAGGGATTTGACAATTTATTAATTGATCATATTGCTGTTTGGGCTGATAAATGGGAATTAAGTGATATTCGTATAAAAGGTGATGTAGCCGCACAACAAGGAATTCGCTTTAACATCTTTCACCTTCATCAAACTTATACCGGAGAAGACGAACGGCTAAATGTAGGTCCAAAAGGTTTTACAGGTGAAAAATACGGAGGATCAACCTACTGGGATACAGAAGCGTATTGCATCCCTTTCTTTGTATCTACAGCGCCAGCTAATGTAACGCGCAACTTATTAATATACCGTTACAAGCATTTAGACAGAGCTATTGAAAATGCAGCTAAGCTTGGATTTACCAATGGAGCTGCTCTCTATCCTATGGTAACTATGAATGGCGAAGAGTGCCATAATGAGTGGGAAATTACTTTTGAGGAAATTCACCGTAATGGAGCTATCGCCTTTGCTATTCACAACTACATACGCCATACTAATGATGTAAACTATTTAGCTGAGTATGGTCTAGAAGTATTGATGGGTATCTCTCGTTTCTGGAGTCAACGTATAACCTTCTCTGAAGATCGTAAGAAATATGTAATGCTAGGTGTTACAGGTCCAAATGAGTATGAGAATAACATCAACAACAACTGGTACACTAATAAAATGGCTGTTTGGTGCTTAAAATACACCATTGACTCTTTAGCTAAAGTTAAAGAGATGAACACTACTCGTTACAATGAAATAATAGCGAAAACAGACTTCAACCATAGTAACGAAGTACCGCGTTGGGAAGATATTATTGATAAGATGCATTTTCCGCATAACGACCAATTAGATGTTTTTATGCAGCAAGATGGCTTTATGGATAAAGAACAGATATTAGCAAAAGATCTTGATCCTGCGCAACGTCCTATTAACCAATATTGGTCGTGGGATAGAATCCTACGCAGTTGCTATATAAAACAAGCCGATACGCTTCAGGGCATCTATGTATTTGAAGAGGAGTATGATATAGATACTATCAAACGTAATTTTGATTTTTACGAACCTCGCACAGTGCATGAATCATCACTTTCACCGTGCGTTCACTCGATATTAGCGGCTAAAATAGGTGATTACAATAAGGCATATGAAATGTACCTGCGAACTTCTCGTCTTGATATTGATGATTATAATCATGAGGCACACGAAGGACTGCACATTACTAGCATGGCAGGAACTTGGATGTCTATAGTTGAAGGATTTGGAGGCAAACGCGTGCATGATGGACAGCTCTTTCTAAACCCAATTATTCCACAACAATGGCAAGAGTATGCTTTCAAGATATCATTCTTGGGCAATGACCTTGAAGTTGTAGTTAATGCTGAAGAAGTTAAAATCATTTCCCATGCTAACAAAACAATTGAATTGCAGGTATATGACAAAAGCATCTGCATTGATGCCGCAAAGACTTATTGTATTTCCTTATAGCTAATACACTTTCACATTAAAAAGGAGCTTATAGCTCCTTTTTTTATATCTACCAATTGAATACCTTTACTTTACCTGCCATTTACTTGATATAGTTATCTGCTTTATCTATTTTGTATTGACCTCAATTTCACACAATACAATACATCAACAATGAAGGTATTCATTTCACTTTTGTTTAGCATTGTTTTGTTATGGTGTACTAATAATACATCATTGGCAAATAGCATTGAAATAAGCCCTAAAAATTGGTGGCAAAATATGCAGTTTAATAAGGTAACTGTCATTGCCGAAAATGTACCTTTAGGCCTTAGAAATATCACCATCAACTATTCAGGAGTTACGCTAACTGAATTTACTCCAGCCAAAAACAATACCTTTTACTATTTAAACATAGAAATTAGTAATCAGGCATTAGCAGGAGCAATACCCATTACTTTTCATTTTGCAAATAGCAGAACAAGCTCATCTGTTTTTTACCTATATGAACGGACTGACCATTTAAATAAATCGGCACTTACGGCTGAAGACGTTATATACCAGATTATTCCTGATCGTTTTAGCGATGGAAATCCTGAAAACAACCACATTAAACATTATTTTGAAAAGCCAGACCGTTTAAATCCGGCAGGTATTCATGGCGGGGACATTGAAGGTATTACCAACCACCTCACTTACATTTCTAATTTAGGTTGCACATCAATCGAATTGTTACCAGTATTAGAAAGCAATCTTATGACGCATTCGTACGACAAAATGGCAACGACGAATTTCTATAAGATTGATGAACGATTAGGTAACCTGCCTGAATACATCAACCTTATTGAAGAGTGCCAGAATTTAAATCTTACGTTTATTCAATCATTTGTTTTACATCAAATTGGCAAACATCACCCCTGGTATAAAAAGATGATAGACACAGATTTCTTTTACCAATCTTTATTTAATTATGACGATGATGTAATCAATTTAAATACTCTACTTGACCCTTATGGTACAGAAAAAGTAAAAGCAACAAACCGAAGAATATGGGAAAACCCTGATTGGCCAACACTCAACCAAAACAATACAATGATCCAAAAACTTTT
>Ga0209692_10003986_pt1 | contig 13778 bp, 16 predicted proteins | sample tdDd472_FD_187129 | JGI IMG/M metagenome (GOLD analysis project Ga0209692, IMG submission 187129) | Marine sediment microbial communities from the Atlantic coast under amendment with organic carbon and nitrate - tdDd47.2 (SPAdes)... | ecosystem: Environmental > Aquatic > Marine > Coastal >...
CCTCTCGTCACTGCCGAGTCACAAAAACACGTTAAGACATTCAGCGCTTTTCTGACCACCGAGACAGCCCAGCGCCTGTTTCGCGAACGTGGCTTCAAGATTTTGCAATAACCCGTGAACAATTCGAAGACGTAAACCGTGGCCTACACCAACCGCCCCCTTTTCTGGCAACTTCTTCTGCCCATGCTACTGGTAACAGCCATGTGGGTGGCCAGCGCCAGCATCGCCGTGCTTGGACTGACCGAGTCCCGGTCTCTTCTGCACGGGCTTTACAACGACGATGTCTCAACGGTCCTGCGCCTGCAAAGTCTGGAACGGAAATTTACCGAACTCGACCTCTTGTTGTTGCAACATCTGGCAAGCGAGCGGGCCGCGCAGATGGACCAATTGGGCGAGACCTTGGAGGCCCACCAAAACATCACCCATAATGAGCTGCAAGATCTTTGGCGTGTTCTGCCGACGGCGTACCCGATCGAAGGATTCGATATCGCCCATATGCAACGCGAATTTAAGGCCTACATCGCCTCGGCTGAGAAAGTCGTGTGGCTGAGCGGTGATTTCGAAAAAGAGGCCGCGTTCAGCGAACTGCAGGCAAACACCCAACGCCATCGCAAAATCCTCAGCGACGCCCTGGCCGCCGTGACGCAGCGCGAAGTCGACAGCATGACCTCGACGTTCACGCGCTCGGTCAACCTGGAAGAATGGAACACCTTCATCGCAATCGCCACCAGCACCGGCGCAGGCATATTGTCGGTGCTGATCCTGGTTTGGATTGCCCGCAAAACCGCCTGGCGCATGAAACAGGTCGGCGATTGTGCCGCGGCTTTGGGCAAGGGCGATCTCTCCGCCCGAACGGATGACCGGGCTCAAGACGAAATCGGCACCATGGGGCGGAGCCTTGGGGAAATGGCGGGGCAACTCAAAAACACCCTGAACAAGCAAGAGCGCACGGCCAATGAGTTGCGCCTCGCCCACACCCAACTTGAGCAACGCGTTGCGGAACGCACAAAAGAACTTGTGACGGCAAAGGAACAAGCGGATCAAGCCAACAAAGCCAAGTCCGAGTTCTTGGCAAATATGAGCCACGAATTACGCACCCCCTTGAACGCCATCATCGGCTTTTCAGAGGCCGCCGTCGCGCAAGTGTTCGGGCCCATCGAAAAAAAGTATTTGGAGTACGCCACGGACGTCTACAATTCCGGCCACCATCTGCTTGGTCTGATCAACGATATCCTCGACATGGCGAAAATCGAGTCCGGCGATCTGAACCTCCTTGAAGAGGAATTCTCACTCTCCGACATCACGCAAGAGGCTGTGCATCTGGTCGAGCCGCAACTGCAAAAGTCTGGGGTGCACATCGAAAAACGGATCGGCGACAATCTGCCGTTCATTTACGCCGACCATCGCCGGGTCAAACAAGCCCTGCTCAACCTCCTTTCAAACGCCATTAAATTCACCCCAAGTGAGGGCAAGATCACCGTATCGGTCTTCACGGATAAGGACGGCGCTTTTGTCATTTCGGTTGCCGATACGGGCGTCGGCATGACGGAAAGTGAACTCTTGAAGGCTATGGAACCGTTCGGACAGGTGGACAGCTCTCTCGCACGAAAACACGAGGGAACCGGACTTGGCCTGCCGCTCACGAAGAAGCTCATGGAACAACACGGTGGTTGTCTGGACATTGACAGCCGCAAAGGCGTTGGCACAACGGTGAGCATCACCTTCCCTGCGGAACGCGTGGTTCAGTATGCCGACATGGCGACCCCCAACTGATTTGCGCCCCGCGGAGAGACGAGACCGGCAGGCTTAGCAAGCCGTTTGTCCTGTTCAGAAAATGGGGTCTTTGCGACAGTCCATGGCATCGGCTTAGCGCGCTTTGTCACGCCAATCCAAACCGCAAAGTCCTACAGCTCGATCACCATGCCTTCCTTGGCGCCGAACGCGCCGGGCCACGCCGCGTGGGCCTCGGCTTCCAAGGCGCGCACGACATCGTCGTTGTAATCGGGTGAATAGTGGAACATGGCCATGCGCTTGGCGCCCGCCATCTGGCACAGACGCACACCTTCGTTCCAACTGGAATGGCCCCAGCCGATTTTGCTGGGCAATTCTTCTTCGGTGTAGGTGCAATCGTAAATGACCAGGTCCGCACCCTTCATCATCTCCACCAAACCCTCATCGGTTTCGCCAGGCGTGTGTTCGGTGTCGGTGGCATAGACAAAAACCTTGCCCTCCGCCTCGATGCGATAGCAGGTGCAGCCCGCCGGATGGGTGAGCATGTAGGTTTTGATATGTACGCCGTCGAACAGCTCAAATTCATCGCCGGCATGAAACCCGATGGATTCCAGGGTCGAGGGAAGATGCTCGTACTGCACCGGATGGAGATTTTCGGCCAGTTGGCGGCGAATCAGATCCTCGACGGTGAGGTCTCCGTAATTCAGTGCGGCGTGGATGCGCACGGTGTGTTCGGGGATATAGATATGCTTGAAGTAGTTGAAGCCGTTGGTGTGATCACTGTGAAAGTGGCTCATCAACATATAGACGTCCTTGACGCCGCGCTTGAGCAAATCGTTGCCCAACCAAGGCAAGCCGGTCCCGGCATCCAAGATCACGGTGCGGCCCAAAATCTCCAGTTCCACGCACGACGTATTGCCGCCGTACTCGAGATAGTCCGAATACGCGCAGGATACGCTGCCGCGAACCCCCCAAAATTTAATGCGCAAAAGTGATCTCCATTACTGCATCAGGTGGCGCCCGAATGCCCGACCACACTAGCGAGGGGCGGCGCGAGACTCAACACACAAACGCAGGATTTTCAACCGTTTCATTGATCATCTGATCACATCAATCCTATGATGGCTTAAGGCGCCAGAGCACAACCGTAACAAGGAGCGTCCAATGTTCTTTAAGAAACGTCCGCCACTCGACACGCCGATGGATCATTTTCGCCATCGCGCCGATTTAAGCACGGATGAGCGAGCGGTTCTGGACGTCTACCTCACCGGCGTCATCCATGCCATGAGTGGGATGAACGCGGTGCAAACCAGCAATGGCCTGGGCAACCTGTTCGACGTCGGCGCGGCGCATGGTCTGGACGTGCGTGGCATCGAAGAGTTGATCGGCGCATTTCTCACCCAACGCCCGGATATGGTCAACCAGCCGCTCGGCCTGTGCGCCGTCATAGCCGTAATGCAACGCTATCCGGCTTAAGCCTTCTTGTTGGCTTTTTTTGCGGGTTTCTTTTTACGCGATTTCGACACCCCGCCCTTCAGGCCCAGCAGCTTTTGCCACCACGTGCGTTTGGCTGGTTTTTTACGACGCGGCTTTTTGTCGTGCTGATCGATGGTGCTTTTGTTCGACACCAAATTGGGGTTGGTGAAGGAATAAAAGATCCGAAAATCGCCCTCCGCATTGACCCGGTAATAGGCGATTTTGTGGATTTTCGGATTGCGCGTGACGCGCGCCTGGGCATCTTGCTCGGCGGCATGCTTGTCGTAAATGGATTGGCTGTATTCGACCTTGCCCTCTTTCAGGGCTTGGCCTTCCATGCAGACGTAGATTTCGACGGCGTCACTCATACGGCCCCCTAAGTGATCTATGCGATCATAGAGGTCATCATAGGCCGGAACGCCGGAAGAGAAAACCGGCGCGGCAAACCGAACCGTCTGGGGCGACCTTTAGGCCGCCGGATGCAACAGCATCGCGCGCTTGCGCTCCAGCACCTCAGCCGGGCTAAGCTTTTGCGCGTGACGTGGTAGCAATTCAGAGGTTTCGGTGATGTCTTCGACACGGCCATCGGACAATTTGACCATGACGCGGGCGTCCTCGGTTACGAACACAAATTGAGTATCCTGCATTGCGGTACTCCTTTTTTTATGATCCCGGCAAGACCTTCGTCGGGTACGAACGACTCGTCGAGGATCGGGGTCTTCTAATATATAGACCAAACAGCAAGCTTTTTCATCCTTTATCCGGGAAAAAAGCACGCTATTTAGTATTTATACCTTCGTATCGTTACAAGATGTTGACGAACCGCTTGATTAGGCGGCTTGGTCGTGGACGGCTTGCAGGCGCGCCAAATTCACCCCTTCGTAGGTTTGCCATTCGTCCAGGCAGCCCACGAAATCCTGGCCATGGGTATAGTCGTTGGTAACGATCAGGCACGGCACGTTTGCGCGTTCACACGCCACCAATCCGTTGCGGCTGTCTTCCAAGGCCAAGGCATCCCCTGGTTCCAGACCCAGTTTGTCGAGCACATAGTTATAGACGTCCGGTTCCGGCTTGAGCACCGGCACCACGCCGCCATCGCCGATGCACGAAAACCACTGCAAGCTATCTTCGCCCAAATTCACGCGCAAAAGCGTCTCCACATTGACCGGTGTCGTCGTCGTGGCGATGGCGATGGTCATCCCTGTGTCGCGGGCTTCATGGATCAAGTCTTCGATCCCGGGTCGCAAAGGCACTTGGCCGTTTTTCAGACGTTCGACGAAAAAAGCCGTTTTGCGCTTGTGCAGCGCGGGGATCAAATCGTCAATATCATCACGCTGTAAAAACGCGGGGTGGCTTTCTTCCAGATAAAACCGGATGCGTTGTTTGCCGCCGGTGACCGACAGTAGATGCTTATAGAGATCGCGATCCCAGTGCCAGGCATACCCCGCCTCGGCGAAGGCATCGTTGAAGGCTTCCCGGTGGGCGTCTTCCGTGTCGGCCAAAGTGCCGTCCACGTCAAAAATCAAAGCTTTCATTTTAAACTCTTTACCCGTTACTCTATTGACCCGGGGAGGCCCGCAAGAATGTGGGGGGACATACCCCAGATAGCAAGTGTTTTGGAAACGCGTCGATACGAGGTGAGGGATGACCCATCTTTTACACGAGGTGAAAGAAGAGCTCGACTGGGCGGCGCGTGAGCTGTTGGCGGCTGAGACTCGATATGCCGAGTTGGAAGCCCAACTGAAGGCGCAGCTCGACGACCCCGATGGTCAAGCCGACCGCGACGCTTTGGTTGCCGAGGGCGAAGTGCAAAAAAAAGCACTTAACCTCAATGAGTTATACGTACTTCTGGCCCGCGCCGCGCGACGCTTCAGCTTATTGGCGCGGGTCTTCGAGATCGGTTCCCAACACGCCAAAACCGAAGACATCGTCACCGCCGTCACCGACGGCTTGCTGTTTCGTCAAGAGGAAACCGGGGGCGAGACGGACCAAACCATCTTCAAGATGGCCGACGCCTTGCAGAATTACTTCCATGTGCATTTCAGCGATGAAACCGATGCGCAGTTGCGTGAGGCGTGGCTCGAGGTGGAAAACGCACTGCGTGAAAAAGGCCGCAAAATTTAATTCCCCCGCAAAGATCGGTTTTACCGACCCTAAAACGCGGTGCTACACTTGATGTGCCGAACGAAAGGGACGCACATTGACCGCCACCACGCCACAAGTTCAATTTGCAGAAAATGAGCCGATCTTCGAAGAAGGTCAATCCGGCGATACGGCTTTCGTTCTTGTCACAGGCTGCGTCCATTTGGTCAAAAAGGGAAAGCAGACCGGGCACACCTTCGTCGCCGAGAACATCACGCAACCGGGCACCGCGTTCGGCCTCATGCCTTTGATCGACAATGGTCCCCGCATGATGAGCGCCATCGCCGCCGCACCGGGCACGCTCTGTGAAATCGTTACCGCCGAAACACTCAAACAACGCATCCAAGCTTCCTCCCCATTTGTGCAAAATCTGATTCGTGTCCTGACATATCGTCTGCGCGCGACGACGGAGCGCATGAGCAAGGGCATGGTTTCAACGTTCACGCTGGAAGACGACGCCAATATGCCTGAAGAAACGTTCGCGCATATGGACCTGAAGACGTTCGCGCCCGGCGAGGTACTGTTTCGCGAGGGCGAAAAGACGGACTACGCTTATATCTTGGAATCGGGGTGCGTTGAACTCACCATGCCCAGCGCAATGGGGCGCGCCTCGGCCGAACTGATCAACAAGCAGGGCATGCTGTTCGGATTCACCACCTTGATCGATGGCAAGCTGCACTCAAAAACCGCCGTCGCGACCAGCAAAACCGTCTGCACCATCATCGACGAAAATCAGTTTGCCACCTGCATGGCCGATTGCAATCCGGTGGTGCGTCAAACGATACTGCTGCTGGTCACGCGCCTCTACAACATTTCTGCGCAGTTAGCCGGCGGCGGGTGACGGTCCTTTATACCCCCATCAACTGCAAAACCACTTGGCGTTCGTGCCCACGGGCGCGGTGTTCGAACAGATATACCCCTTGCCAGGTGCCCAGCACGGCGCGGCCCTCCATCACCGGAATCGACAACGATACATCGGTGAGCGCCGAGCGAATGTGCGCGGGCATATCGTCCGCACCTTCGGACGTGTGGGTGTAAAGCGACGGGTCTTCGCGCACCAACTGTTTGAAAAATGTCTGCAGATCATACTGCACGTCCGGGTCGGCATTTTCCTGAATCGTCAAACTGGCCGAGGTATGGCGGCAAAAAACCGTCAATAAGCCATCGTGAATGGCGGTGTCGCGCACCCAGTCCTGAATGTCGCGGGTGATTTCAAACAGGCCTTGCCCGTGGGTGCGCACGCGCACGATGGTGCTGGTGGTTCGCATGATGTGCCTTCCTTCGCTTACGCCCCATAGCGATGCAGATCGCGACCAAACGCATTGAGCCAGTCGCGCGCCAAATCCTGATGGTCGGTCAGGCTGGCGCTCAACGCCCAAAAATCCGCGCCGTGATCGCGGTGCACCAAGTGCGCCACTTCGTGGGCGACGACATAATCCAACACGTGCTCGGGGGCCAAGATCAAGCGCCAGCTGAAATTCAATGTGCCCCCGGCCCCGCACGATCCCCAGCGCGAGCGCGTATCGCGGATCGTGATGCGGCTGATGTGTTTGTCCACTTGGCCCGCTTTGGCGTGGGCGCGCACGGTGATTTCACTGCGCGCCTGGGCTTTGAACCAATCGGTGAGACGGCGGTTCAAGTGTTCGCCGCGCCCGGCGATCCGCAGTTCACCGTCCGCACGCACCACACCGCGCCCATGGGGCATGTGACGAATCACATGGGGGCTGTCGAGATACGGCACGGCGACGCCGTCGGCAAACACAACCGTCTCGGGGCGTTTGGACAATTGGCGCCTGATCCAATCGCTTTTGCGCCGCGCCATGTCGACGCCGTCTTCGAACCGCGCGGACTTGGGGATCGTCACAACCGCGCCGTGGCCGTCGTCGCTCAAGCGCAAAATCAAGCGGCGTGCCTGGGGATGACGCCGGACCAGCAAGGGCACGCTGTCGCCATCGATATCAAGGGTGTGGTGAGATTGGGTTTTGCGTGCCACCATCGGGAAGCGTTACTCCGGCCACGTGACCACATGGTCTTCCAGGTCGGTCGCTTCGTTGGACGGTACGACGCGGCCTTTGACGGAAATACCCGCATCGATCACGGTTTGCGGATCGCCGCTGATCAACGGATGCCAGTCGGGCAGATCTTTGCCATCCGCCAGCAAGCGGTACGCACAGGTCGACGGCATCCAACGCAGCTCGGCGATGTTGTCGGGTGTCAGCGGCACGCAATCGGGCATGAAGCGGTGGCGTTCTTCGTAGTGCGCGCAGCGGCATGTATCCATATCCAACAGCGCGCAGCCCACGTCGGTGTAGTGAATTTCGTGGCTGAAAAAATCTTCCAGCTTTTCCAAACAGCACCGCCCGCACCCGTCGCACAGCGATTCCCACTGCTGGGCACTCATGTCCGCCAGCTTGGTCGTGCGCCAGAACGGCACGTCGTCTTGGTCCTTAAGGCTTGGAACCGTTTGGTTTTTTGGCTTTGGATTTTCCAGCACTGGTTTCGCCGCCGTGGGTTTTGATGAACTCAGCAATTTTCGGCTGAATGATACCACGCCATTTACGCCCATTGAAAATACCATAATGCCCGACGTCCTTCTGGACGATGCGCCCGCGCTTGTTTTCGGGGATATCGGGACAGATGGTGTGCGCGGCCGATGTCTGGCCGACGCCGGAAATATCGTCCAGTTCGCCTTCCACGGTCATCAACGCAACGTCCTTGATGGCGGCGGGGTGGACCGTGCGGCCGCGGTATTGCAATTCGCCCTTGGGCAAAGAGTGTTCCAGGAACACCGCTTCGATGGTGTCCAAGAAATATTCCGCCGGCAAATCCATCACCGACATATATTCGTCGTAGAACTTGCGGTGCTGCGACGTGACGTCGCCGTCGCCCTTGACCAAATTCCAATAATGATCGACGTGCGCGTTCATGTGGCGGTCGATGTTCATGCCCATGAAACCCTGCAATTGCAAGAAGCCCGGATAGACCTGTCGACCGACGCCCGGATACGCCAACGGCACCCGGTGAATGGAATTGTTTTGGAACCACGTCAAGTCATGTTCCTTGGCGAATTGGTTCACCGCCGTGGGGCTTTCGCGCGTATCCACCGGGCCGCCCATCAAGATCATGGTGCGCGGCACGGTGTCGCCGCGTTCCGATTGCAAGGCCACCGCCGCCATGACCGGCACGGATGGCTGACAGACGGCCATGACGTGGCAGTCTGGGCCCAAAAGCTCGATATACCAGGCCATCAACTCGATATAATCGTCGAGGTGAAAACTCCCTGCGCGGACCGGAACATCACGTGCATCGGTCCAATCGGTGATGTAGACATCGTGATCGGGCAGCATGGCTTCCACGGTGCCGCGCAACAGTGTCGCGTAGTGGCCGGACAACGGTGCCGCCAACAGCACCTTGGGCTGATCGGAAACACCTTCTTTGGCGAAATGCAACAGCGAACAAAAGGCCGTTTCATCAGCGATTTGTTCGCGTACGCGCACCGGCGCGCCGTTGACCTTGACATGGCGAATGCCGAATTCCGGCTTGCCGTAACGCCGCGTCAGGCGTTCCGCCAATTCCAGACCCGCGACCATGGGACGGCCATAGGGCGAGTGTTGAAACGGCGTCAGCGCTGCGCGCGAGGCATTCAACCACGCCCGGTAAGGGCCGAGCGCCAAATGTTGCATTTCGTGAAAGTGGTAGAGCATTCGATTAGACCGCCTTAAATATTTAGACAAATCCTAACCTGATTGCATGCACCCTGCATACCTTTTTTTGCACCGCAACATAAGCAGCCACTAAATAACGGTGTATGTAATTGATCAGGTTTTCATTTGCCGGTCGATCAAATGGACAAATGAGCCGAAAACATTGCCACTGGCCAGCCCCAACCGCCCCACCTTGGCGCCATCGGCGTCTTCGGCCTCGAACAGGTGGTCGCCGGGACCTTCGCTGCTGACGGACGCATAGTGGAATTCATGGCCGCGAAAGCGTGCGTGCAGCGGCCCCAAGGGCGTTTCGGCAATCACTTTGACGGCGCGGTAGCCCAGGTGCAACTTACGTTTTTCGAACGATGTTCCCAACGCCAGCAGGCCCGCCATGGCGTGAATGGTGCCGTCCGCATCCTGCATGCCGCGGCCCAACACCATGTAGCCGCCGCATTCGCCATACACGAACGCCCCGCGCCCCGCTGCGGCACGCAAACCTTCCAAAAAACGGTCCGCGCTGGCCAACCGGTAGGCGTGCAGCTCGGGATAGCCGCCCGGCAGATAAACGGCGGTGGCGTCCTCGCGCGGCGCTTCGTCGTCGAGCGGTGAAAAAAAGCTGATTTCCGCCCCTTGATTGCGCCAACCGTCCAAAACCATCGGATAGGCGAAGGCGAAGGCCTCATCCTGCGCCACGGCAATTCGCTGTCCCAACGGCGGCAAGGGCTTGACCTGACCCTCGGCAGGCCAGCCATAGGCCATGGCCTGCAGGGCATCCGTATCGACATGGCGCTCGATAACTTGGGCGGCGCGGCGAATGATGGTGTTGAGGCTGGCGTGTTCCGCCGCCTGGACCAAACCCAAATGGCGCGACGGCAGTTCGAGCGCCCCTTCCATGGGGATCATACCCAGCACCGGAATGTGCGGCACGGCATCGGTCATAGCATCACGTATGACGCGCTGATGGCGCGGCGAGCCGACACGGTTGAAGATCACCCCGGAAATGGAAACATCGTTGCGCAGGCTGTCGAAGCCTTTGACCAACGCCGCGGCAGATGCCCCTTGAGCGTGCGAATCGACCACCAAAATCACCGGCCAGCCCGTCAACTTGGCAAAATCGGATGTCGCCCCGGCTTTCGAGGTCGCGCCGTCAAACAGGCCCATGACCCCTTCGCACACGACCATATCGGCGTCTTGACTAGCCGTAGCCACGGTGGCCGACAAGGTTTCATGGCGCATCGCCCAATTGTCGGCGTTGTAGCACGCCCGACCGGTGGCGCGGGCGTGAAACGCCGGGTCGATGTAGTCGGGACCGGCCTTAAGCGATGCGACCCGCACCCCCTTAGCGCGCAGATGGCCGAGGATGCCCAACGTCACCACCGTCTTGCCGCTGCCCGACGCGGGTGCGGCAATGATCAGGCCTTTGACGGGAGAAATGCTCATATCGGTCTGCCCACACAAACGTAAGAGGTCAGGTCTTGCGTTTATTGGATGATTTTGTCCAACTGCTTGGCGATGGCGTCGGGCGGCGTACCATGGTTGAAAACCTGGATGTATTTCCCATCCGGGCCCATCAAATACGTGATGGCGCTGTGATCCATCAGGTAATTTTCGGGGTCTTCGGAATTGACCTTGGCGTAAAACGACTTATACGCCCGCGCCACATCCTTGATTTGTTTCGACGTGCCGGTCAGACCGACGATGCTTTCGTGAAAATTCGGCACATAATCGGCCAATAATTCAGGCGTATCGCGTTCGTTATCGACGGATATGAACAGCGGCACGATCTGCTTGGCTTTTTCCGGCGGCAGCATGTCCAAGGCGCTGGCGAGGGTGCTGAGGTTCGTCGGACACACGTCGGGGCAGAAGGTATAGCCGAAAAACACGACCATATACTTGCCCCGGTAATCCTTGTCGGTAACCGTCTTGCCGGTGTGATCGGTCAATTCGAACGGCCCGCCGATGGTCGCAGTGGACGCTGTGACCGCCCCATCGTCATGCGAACCGGTGAAGTATATCCGCCCCACCGTAACCATGGTCACGAAGATCATGGCGGCGATCGCAATAAAAATAATACGTGACATGTGTGCCCCAAATCCTTGAAATCGCAGTGAGGGGAGCATACGGCCCCGATGGATGCATCGCAAGGACCTAAGGCTCCGACCGGGTGCTTTTATTGCTGAAAAATGCGACGGCATTGCGGCGTTGCCGATCGGCGAACGCCCGCCTAAAGTGACGCCATGACCAAGCGCCAACGCCCCGCCACACCGACCACCGCCCGCAAGCCCGAAGGGGCGTTGCGCAAGGGCTGGACCACCGGCGCATGCGCCGCAGCCGCCGCAGTCGCTGCCTTTCGCGCCTTGCAATCCGGTGCATTTGCCGAAACCGTGACCATCACCTTGCCACGCGGTGAAACGCCAACCTTTGATTTGTCCTGCCGGGTTTTGGACGACGACTTCGCCCGTGCCGGGGTGATCAAGGATGCGGGCGACGATCCCGATATCACCCACGGCCTGGAAATCATTGCCGATGTTCGCCCGACGGCCAAAGGCTCCGGGGTCACATTTCTGGCGGGCGACGGCGTCGGTACCGTAACCCTGGCGGGCTTACCCCTGGATGTCGGCGAACCGGCCATCAATCCCGGCCCGCGCGCGCAGATTACCGCCAATCTGGAGGCGATTTGCGGATCGCGCCCCGACGTCGAGATCACCATCTCGATCCCCGGCGGGGCGGAGGCGGCGCAGAAAACCATGAACCCGCGGCTCGGCATCCTCGGCGGGCTGTCGGTGTTGGGCACCACCGGAATCGTCGTGCCATATTCGTGCGCCAGCTGGATTCATTCGATCCATCGCGGCATCGACGTCGCACGCGCGCAAGGCTTCGATCATGTCCTCGCCGCCACGGGGCGCACCTCCGAACAGGCCGCCAACGCGGAGCTGGCTTTGCCGCAAGAAGCGCTCATCGACATGGGCGACTTCGCCGGGGGACTGCTCAAATATTTGCGCACGCACCCCCTGCCACGCCTGACCATCGCGGGCGGCTTCGCCAAATTGGTCAAACTCAGCCAAGGTCACATGGACCTGCATTCATCGCGCTCCGCCGTTGATTTCACCAAACTTGCGGAAGTCTTTGTCGCTGCGGGCGGCGATCCGGATCGCATCGGCGCCGTACGCACCGCCAACACCGCACAACGGGTCTTGGAATTGGCCGCAGACCACGCCCCGCAATTGGCGCATCGCATCGCGCGTCAGGCGCGAGAGGTGTCCCTGGCGACCTTGGCGGGCGGTACGGACGTCACCATCTGGGTCTATGACCGCAAAGGCCAGCGCATCGGAGACAGTTCATGAGCCTGCAAACCCTGCTGATTCTCGGCGGCACCGGCGAAGCCGTGGATTTGGCCCGCGCCTTGGCGACGCGCCACCCCAACGTGCACGTCATCACCGCCTTGGCGGGCGTGACCCGCAACCCCGGCGATGTGCCGGGCACCGTGCATGTGGGTGGCTTCGGCGGCGCAATCGGCTTGGCGGCCTTTATCCAAGATCAAGCCATCGACGCCGTCATCGACGCCACGCATCCCTTTGCCGCGCAAATCACGCAAAACGCGCTGGAGGCTTGCACCACAGCCAAAATCCCCCGCCTGCGCCTGGACCGGCCACAGTGGCCCCATCCCCAAGACACCGACGTGGTGTTCGTGCCCGACGCCCAGGAAGCCGCGAACCTTTTGGTGCGCACAAGCTCCGAAGCGGCGTTTCTCACCATCGGGCGCAAGCATCTGGATGCCTTTGCCGGTTTGGACAAAACCAAGTTGCTGGTGCGCCTGATCGATGAGCCGACCGCGCCTTTGGATCTGGATCATTACAGCGTCGTCACCGCGCGCCCGCCGTTCGACGTCGACGAAGAAGAAGCGCTGATGCGCGCCCACCACATCGACACCTTGGTCAGCAAAGCCAGCGGCGGTGCGGCCACCCAAGCCAAGCTCGACGCGGCGGAGCGGGTGCGAGCCCGCATCATCCTCATCCGCCGCCCGGTGCCCCCGGATGGTGATCGCGTGATGTCCGTCGATACAGCGCTGGATTGGCTGGAAGCGCAGCTTTAACCCGCCTTGACCTCGCGCAGCACATGGCTGTGGGCGGCGTCGTACAGCTTGGAATCGGTGAAATCCGCTTCGCCCAACACGCGCCCGACCAGGATCAACGCGGTGCGCGTGAAGCCTGCGTCTTTGACCTTGGCGCGAACGTCGCCGAGCGTACCCATCACCACCGCTTGGTCCGGCCAACTGGCGCGGTAGACCACCGCCACCGGGCAATCGTCGCCGTAATGCGGGCGCAACGCCTTGACCACCTTGGCCAAGTTGTTGACCGACAGGTGCACCGCCAGGGTCGCGCCGGTTTTGGCGAAATTTTCCAAGGTTTCGCCTTGCGGCATCGAGCTTGCGCGCACCGCCGTGCGGGTCAACACGATGGACTGGCTGATATCCGGCAAAGTCAGTTCGCGCTTGAGCAACGCCGCCGCCGCGGCAAACGCCGGAACGCCCGGCGTCACGTCGTAATCGATCCCCAGTTCGTCCAGGCGGCGCATCTGTTCGGCAATCGCGCCGTAGATCGACGGATCGCCCGAATGCACGCGCGCCACGTCTTGGCCCCGGGCGTGGGCGGTTTCGATTTCGCCAATGATCTCGTCCAGATGCAGCGGCGCGGTGTCGATGACGCGGGCGTCTGCGTGGGCTTC
>Ga0209692_10003987_pt1 | contig 13774 bp, 13 predicted proteins | sample tdDd472_FD_187129 | JGI IMG/M metagenome (GOLD analysis project Ga0209692, IMG submission 187129) | Marine sediment microbial communities from the Atlantic coast under amendment with organic carbon and nitrate - tdDd47.2 (SPAdes)... | ecosystem: Environmental > Aquatic > Marine > Coastal >...
ATAACTTTTACATTATTTTCAATTATACATAACATATGCCAATTATCCAATTTTTATTTGTCGGCAATTCATAGCACTTATGCATTTACCCCCGTAATAAAAAGACCTGTCACCATGAGCCTTCACAACAAAAAACGATGCCATTGCCTATAGAGTCCCAAGCCGTTATAATACGCATAGAAATCAAGTAATTCACCGTCCCAAGCCATTCAAAAGCCCAGATCACCACCACCTCAATGCCCATGCAATCTTACGTAAGTAGACCCCAAGCGCCGAGCCATAAATCACGTAAACTGAAAAAGGAGAATTCCAGTGAAAGTCATCGGATTTAACGGAAGCGCCAGGAAAAAAGGCAACACATCGATCCTCATCCAAAAGGTACTTGATGAGTTGGAGGCTGAAGGAATTGAAACCACACTGATTAACCTGGGTCCGAAGTCGGTAGCCGGGTGCGTCGCCTGCATGAAGTGTTTTGAAAACATGGATGGACACTGTGTTCAAAAAAAGGATGATCTCAATGCCTGGCTGGATGAGATGAAAGGAGCCGACGGGATTATCCTGGGCTCACCGGTCTATTTTGCGGATTTAAGCGGGCAACTCAAGTGCTTCATGGACCGGACCGGAATGGTGGCCATTGCCAACGGCAACATGTTCAAAAGAAAAGTTGGTGCCGGCGTGGTGGCAGTTAGAAGGGCCGGAGCTGTTTCCACCTTTCATTCCATCAACGCCTATTTCGGAATCGCCGAGATGATCACCGTGGGCTCCACCTACTGGAACATGGGGTACGGAATGGATAAAGGGGAAGTGCTCAAGGACGGAGAAGGGTTGCAGACCATGGCCAACCTGGGGAAGAATATGGCCTGGCTCATTAAATCCATCAATGCCTCAAAAGATAACGTCAAACCGCCGGATACATCAACGGATGTCATGACCAATTTTATCCGATAAAGTCGTTGTGGATGCAGTATCACTGCATACGGCTGCAAGTGCATCGCATGGCAACGCCCGAATCACATTCGCAAACCAGCTTTCAAGGTGGCTCACCTTGCCGTCGGATGCAAAATCATGCTGAATGGTTACAAAAAAGGAATGCTCAGTTTATGGAACACTGCAACACCCGCCCCGTTGTGCAGACTTTTCAGGAAAATCGATTGAAAGGAGAGCGCCTGGGCAAAAAGCTCGGCTTGAGTGTCTTTCTAAGGGCCATTGTTGGAATGGGACTCATGTTGACGGCCCCCATCCTGGAAAGCAGGGCATTTTTCATCATTGTCCCGTATATTCTGTACCTGATGTATTTTATCTACTCCCGGTTTATGGACATTCGGGAGCTCTCACAATGCCCGAATTGCAGGCTCCCACAGGCTGCCACTACCGGCCCCATCACCACCCTCCTCTGGGATACGGAGAAGTGTGTTCACTGTGGGATTCAATTGAAATAGCAAAACACTCATGGCCCCATGTGTACTTTTTGCCCCGCGTATGAGAACATGAACGCAGCTCCCTTCCTTAAGCGGTTGAACCCCATCCCTGCGGGAGGTCCCCATGCCAACAGCCATCATTGTTCTTTTTGTCTGCACAGCAATCGTCCTCGTGATTCTGCGGTTGATTTACAACCCGGATGAAGAGATAACGGAAGCAGAAGAGGAGATAGAACCTTTTCAGGTGATCATCACACCCCAGGAGCTGGCCTGTGAGCACCCCAGGCGGGAGCGGGAGTCGGTGCCCTGGGAGCAGATCCACGAGATCGTTCTCATCACCACCACAGAGGGCCCCTTCATCCCCGACATGTGGCTTATTTTTGTGGGGGACGGCAAGGGGTGCTCGATTCCCATGGAGGCAGATGGCTGTCATCAGCTCTGGGAAGAGATTGAAAAACGGTTTCCGGGGTTTGATTATCAGGCCATCACCGGTGCGGGAACTGGCGATGCGCGAAAAAGCGTCTGGAGACGTGCCGAGGTATCGCATTGAGTCAACCAAGACGAACAGAGGTAGCACCATGGTGAGGTCTTCATGAAAAAACTGCTGCTGTACACCCTTTGCGCCTGGCTCTTTTTTATCTCAGCCGCCTGGTCGGCGCCCACGGTCACCGTCAAAACGGAGACCTACGACATCTACGGCACCACCGCCCAGGAGTTGCGGGATCAAATGATTCTCTTCGGGGTCACGTGGCGGGACGGCAAGAAGTACGACGCCCTGACCACATGGTTCACCCGCTGGAGGTACACTTGGGAATCCGGTGTGCACTCCTGCGAGATCACAGGGGTCGAGACCTCGGTGGACGTCCTCCACCGACTTCCCAAATGGGCCAACAAAGACGAGGCGCCACCGGCCCTGAAACGCCGGTGGGAACGCTACATGAAAAACCTCATGCTGCATGAAAACGGCCATAAAGATTTGGGCATTGCCGCTGCGGCGGAAATAGAAAGGGCCATCGGAAGCATGCCGTCCGAACGCAGCTGCGAGGCCCTGGAGGCTGCCGCAAATGCGCTGGGAGAGCGCACCCTCGATACGTACAGAGAGATTGAAATAGAATATGACCGGGAAACCGGCCACGGACGGACCCAGGGGGCTGTGTTTCCATAGAGCCAGCTTTCCCCGATCCTTAAGGCAGAAAAAACAGATGAAAATCACGCAAGACGACAGTAAAATCCTCCGGGTAGAAGAGAAGAACACAACCATCATCCTCCTTGCCGCAGTGGTCGTAACCTTTGCTTTGGTCCGCACCGGCTTTCTCATACACAGCGTCGGTCTTGCCTACGAGCATTACCTCCACTGGATATTCATAGCGGCTCTGGCTGCATTTGCAGGCAACAGCTTCGCCGAAGAGGTGAGTTTCACCTTTGACCGCACCAACAAGGTGATGTCCTGGTCTCGAAAAAAACTGTTCGGGGACAAAAAAGAGGGGCGGCTCTCTTTTTCTGCCATAGAGGACGTGAGAATCGGGTACCGGGGAACCGGGAAATTAGCCAAATACCGCATTGAACTGGTGGTGGAAGGGCAGCCCTTTCCCCTTTCTCAAATCTATTTCCAGGGCATGAAAGCAAAAGACAATTGCGATGGCGTTGCCCAGCGCATCCTTGAAACCCTCCCTAAAAAATAAAAAGCGTGCCTCCGGCGGCAAGGTGAGCCACCTTGAAAGCAGGTTGCCGCAGCACTTTAACCCTCGCGTGTCGCGCCATAGCCCGTCTACGTAGTTGAATGATACTACGTAGACAGGGGCGTAGGCGGATTCCTCGGGTCAAATCACTGCGGCATTTTCATAAAACGTGTGGGCCTGGTATCAAAACAGGGTTACCTTTTTTAAGGTGGAGTGGAGGCACCACGGCACCCTCCTGGGCGCGCCGTGCTCCGTCGCGGCTTTTTTTGCCGGGGGCTTGCCCCGGCCAGAGTCACCCTAAAATGCCCATTATTGAACCAGGCCAACTTGTGCATTTATTTTTTTATTACCCCTTATTCGCAGCCATGTTCCGAACATATACGTTAATCGCAATGGACTGAAATAGCGGGGTTCCAGACCCGCTGGGGCCATCAAGATTTTGGACTTCATGAAGAGTTGCGACCTCAGCAGCCAGATCATGTCTTTTTCATAACTGAAGCAGCACAGCGACTCCTCGAACCAAGAATGATTTCTACAAGCCACCATGACGGGGACCTCAATACTCTTGGCGGTAACTGAGAATGGATTGTAATAAGATTTATTTTTTGCCTGAGCCCTTACCGCCCGATTTTCCTTTTCTTATGCAAGGCACAAACAAAAAAACCCCGCCCTTTTATAAAAAAGGCGGGGTTCTCTTTATCGGTCAATGGGCCTGATCAGTCAGGCACACATCTCGTCTTACTTCTCTTCTTTCACTTCTTCGAAGTCAGCGTCGACAACGTCGTCGTCGGCGGGTGCGGCTCCGGCTGCTGCGCCTTCGGCACCGCCCTGACCTTCTTCAGCGGCCTTCTTGTAGGCAGCTTCAGCGATCTTGTGGGACGCCTGGGTCAGCTCTTCGGTAAGCTTGGTGATCTCTTCAGCGTCCTCGCCTTCCATGGCCTTCTTCAGCTTTTCAATGACCTCGGCAACGTTGGCCTTGGTGGCCTCATCCGCGCCTTCGCCCACTTCCTTGACAGCTTTCTCTGTCTGGTAGATCAGGGCATCGGCAGTGTTTCTGGCTTCAACAAGGGCCTTTTTCTGCTTGTCTTCATCTGCATGAAGCTCGGCATCCTTGACCATCTGCTGAATATCTTCTTCGGACAGACCGCTGTCGCTGGTGATTTTGATGGACTGCTCTTTGTTGGTGGCCTTGTCCTTTGCAGAGACAGAGACGATACCGTTGGAGTCGATGTCGAAGGTCACCTCAATCTGGGGCACACCGCGGGGTGCGGGGGGAATGTCCGACAGGTCGAAGCGGCCAAGGGTCTTGTTGGTCTCAGCCATCTCGCGCTCACCCTGGAGCACGTGGATGGATACGGCAGGCTGGTTGTCAGCTGCTGTGGAGAAGACCTGGCTCTTACGGGTGGGGATGGTGGTGTTTTTCTCAATGAGCTTGGTCATGACGCCGCCCAGGGTCTCGATACCGAGGGAGAGGGGGGTCACATCAAGAAGAAGAACGTCATCCACGTCCCCTTTAAGAACGCCACCCTGAATGGCCGCACCGAGGGCCACGACTTCATCGGGGTTTACGCCCTTGTGGGGCTCTTTGCCGAAGATCTCTTTTACACGGGCCTGAACGGCGGGCATACGAATCATGCCACCCACGAGGATAACCTCGTCAATGTCACCGGCAGAAAGGCCCGCGTCCTTCATAGCGGTGACGCAAGGCTTGGTGAGGTTGTCGAGAAGATCGGCAACCAGGGACTCCAGCTTGGCGCGGGAGAGCTTCACGTTCAGGTGCTTGGGACCGGACGCGTCGGCTGTGATGAAGGGAAGGTTGATGTCGGTCTCCATGGCAGAGGAGAGTTCCATCTTCGCCTTTTCCGCAGCCTCTTTCAGACGCTGAAGGGCCATTTTATCGGAACGCAGGTCGATGCCCTGCTCCTTCTTAAACTCGTCAGCCAGGAAATCGATGACACGAAGGTCAAAGTCCTCACCCCCGAGGTGGGTGTCGCCATTGGTGGACTTTACCTCGAATACGCCGTCGCCGATCTCGAGGATGGAGACGTCAAAGGTACCGCCGCCAAGGTCAAACACAGCAATTTTCTCTTCAGCCTTCTTGTCCAGGCCGTAAGCAAGGGATGCTGCGGTGGGCTCGTTGATGATACGGAGCACGTTAAGGCCGGCAATACGGCCTGCGTCCTTGGTGGCCTGACGCTGACTGTCGTTAAAGTAAGCGGGAACAGTGATGACGGCGTCAACCACCTCTTCACCGAGGTACTCTTCAGCGGTCTTCTTGATGTTGGCAAGAATAAAGGAAGAGATCTCGGCAGGGCTGTGCAGGTTGCCTCGCAGGTCGATGCGCACGTCGCCGTTGTCTGCTTTTTTGATCTTGTAGGGGAGAATCTTTGCGTCACGCTGTACTTCGCTGGAGTCGAACTTGCGACCCACGAGGCGCTTCACGCCGAACACCGTGTTTTCAGGGTTTGTGATGGCCTGACGCTTGGCGATCTGGCCCACGAGACGCTCACCGCTTTCAGAAACGGCAACGGTGGAAGGGGTGGTACGGCCCCCTTCGGTGTTGGTGATGACTGTGGCGTCTCCCCCTTCCATAATGGCAACACATGAGTTGGTTGTGCCCAGATCGATACCTATAACTTTACCCATTTTTTCCTCCATGCCTGTGCAACCGAGAGCAGGCTTCAAAATAAGTCTTTTCTAATAACTGTTCTGATGTGTATGGCCCGGGACTTCGTCTATTCGGCCTCGGCCTCTTCGTTTTCACCTGCGCTTTGCGCAGCCGCCTTGGAGACGACCACCATGGCCGGGCGAATGAGCCTGTCATGGAGCAGGTACCCTTTCAGCATCTCTTTCACCACGGTATTTTCAGGGACCAGATTGGTCTCTTCCTGAACCACCGCCTGGTGAAAGTTGGGATCAAAGGGCTTGCCTTCAGACTCCAGTGGCTTAAGGTGAAACTTATCGAACACTTTAAATATTTCGGTCAGGGTCATTTTGACCCCTTCAATCACGCCCTGTCCGGCATCATCACCGCTCCCCCCGGTGGACTCCACAGCCCTTTCGAGGTTGTCGATGACGGGAAGAAGCTGCTTGATAAAGGCCTCATTGGCATACTTCTTCGCATCCTGAAATTCCCGGGCGGAACGTTTCTTGTAATTATCAAACTCAGCGGTGGCCCGGAGCAGACGATCATAATTTTCAGAGGCTTTCGCTTCCGCTTGTTTCACCTTCTCCTCCATCAACTCTTCGGGGCTTTTGATAACCTCTTCAGCGTCTTCCTCCACGGAGGTCTCCTCCGCGGCGTCTTCCGCCTCTGAAGCGGTTTTCACCTCCGCCTCTGAAGCGCGCTCCACTTCAGGCTCCGAAACGGTTTCCACTTCGGGCTCAACGCCCTTTGCTTCTGTATCATTCTGACGCTTCTTGGCCAATGCTCACTCCTGAATTCTATAGAACCCGAAAAACTCCGCCGCGCTGCATGGAACCACCTGAACGGGGTCACTTGATCCGTCACCTCTCTTTTTTATGGAGGGCAACCTGGTCTCGCATGCAGCCGATTCATCACCGTTATGAACATGAAGCTTCGGGGCCACGCTGGTGAACCGGGGTGTTTCCCCGGATATCATAAGGACAAACAGTCGGACTTGTTGTCTAAACCATTCACAGATCGCTTGATTCATGCGATTCGAAAAAAAAATAATACGTATTGATCAGTTGTCAATGGGGGGTTTGGGTAAAAAAGTGGGGAAAAAAGAGCCAGAGGGGCGTAAGTAAGGAGTGCTTAGGAAAAATGGGCAAAAAAAAACCTGACCGCATCCGCCGACCGGGATCGATCCACGACACAGACCACATCCCTTAGTGCTGCTTCCTTCCGGATCTGACACGGTTCGAGCGGGGCTGTTGCATGGCGGCCGGTCGGCAAGACACGGCCAGGAGACATACATATACGTGGAACGAAGGACCTTTTCAACCCCCTTTTTGCCAAAAATGAGTGGAAGGGGAATCATGGGGGCGGGAACATGGCGCAGGTGCCCGGACGCAACGTTCAAAATTGCCTTGAATACCGAGCGGTAATGGGCGAGCACGGCCCCGAGCCCAACACCAGACCTCATCCCTGGTTGACACCGACCGGGGGGTATTCTAACCTCGTAATGATCCGGCCATAAATAATCCGGCGGCCTTGCGTGCAGCGGCACCGGCAAAACACCCTTTTAAGCTTCCCGAACCCATAACTGAAACATCCCTGGCTTCATGACCCGACACCCACAGACAACGCTCATTAAAAAGGTCCATGCCACCCTTGTGCGCCACGCCATGCTCAACCAGGGCGACCATATCCTTGTGGCCCTTTCCGGAGGAGCCGACTCCATGGCCCTGCTGCACATCCTCCACCGGCTGGCCACCGACCTTGCCCTCTCCCTCTCGGTGGCCCACCTCAACCACGGCATCCGCGGAGAAGCGGCGGATCGGGACCAGGACTTTGCCAGACAGGCGGCTGCGGCCTTAAACCTGCCTTTTTATACAACCGCCGTGGACGTTCCAGCCCAGGCCAGGCGAGCCGGAACCGGCCTGGAGGAGACTGCCCGGAACGCCAGGCATGCATTCCTTCACGAGGTGGCATCCTCCTGCGGAGCACGACGCATTGCCGTGGGGCACCACAAGGGAGACATGGCCGAACAGCTCCTGCTCAACCTGCTTCGCGGATCGGGTCTCAAGGGCCTTGGGGCCATGAACCCGGTGACAAAGCAAGGGATCATCCGCCCCCTCATGGATTGTTCCCGAGAAGAGCTCACCGCCTGGCTCGAGGCAGACGGCATCGGCCATGTCATCGATGCCACCAACAGTGACACCGCTTACACCCGAAACCGGATTCGACACGCACTCATCCCCATGCTGGAAGCGTCCTTTAACCCGTCGACCGTCGACACCCTTGCCCGAACCGCCGCTCTGCTGCGGGATGAAGAGGCCTGGGTAAGCGACATGACCGAGGGACACTACTCTGACAGCCTCGTTTCTGAAGAGCCAAACCACCTGACACTCTCCACCGAAAAGCTCACAACCCTGCACCCCGCCGCCCGTAAACGCGTCCTGAGACGCGCCGCCGAGGCCCTGTGCGGCTCCACGCGGGCCCTTACAACTGCCCACATCCATAGCCTTGAAGGTCTTATGGACCAGGGGGGCAACGGCCGTTCCGTAGACCTCTCCCAAGGGCTTCGCGGCACCCTGACAAGGGACGGGGTTCACCTCACTGTTGAGACGGAAAGCCTGCGCAACAAACGATCCCCCCTTCTCGTGGAGACACCACCTTTTTCGTACCATGTGGAAAGCCCGACCCCAGGGGCCCCAACCAATCAAGTGATTGCAGAAACCGGGGACCAACTGGTGTTCCGATGGAGCCGGGCACCGGAAGTCCCCGTTGACAGCCGCGACGCCTTGCGTGTCTTTCTTGCACCCGAAGCGGTCACATTCCCCTTAACCATCCGAAATACCCGCCCCGGAGATCGCTTCCGCCCCGAAGGCGGCAGCGGGGGCCGCAAGCTCGGACGATTTCTTGCGGACTGCAACATCGAAGGTCCAAAGCGCTCGGAAATCCCCCTGATTGTATCAAAAGAAAAGATCCTGTGGGTTGCCGGGCGCAGGCTGGATACCTCGGCTGCCGGGCCGCCCCCGGGGGGCCAGGCCCTTGAAATTGTGCTCCGAAGACATAAAAAAGGGTGAAAACCCCACAAATGCTCCGGATTATGCCTTGCCTAAATTGCAATGATGATTAATATGGGTTTAACCCTGCGCTGAGTTCAGGGACGAACCGAAGACGAAAGATCATGGAGGACTCATTACTTGAACCCATTCTATAAAAATCTCTCCCTCTGGCTGGTCATCATCCTGATGATGGTCATGCTGTACAATATCTTCAATCAGAACCAGCCCGGAGGCCAGACTGTACCGTACTCTGAATTTATTTCTCAGGTGGAAAGCGGGAATGTCACCCGAGTTACCATTCAAAACAAGGATATCCTGGTTACGGACAGCAACAACGCCTCATACAAGGTGTTTTCCCCCGATGATCCCCAGCTGATCCCGACACTCAAGGACAAAGGCGTCATCATCGATGCCAAGCCACCTGCAGAAGCGCATTGGCTCGTCTCCATCATCGCCTCCTGGCTGCCCATGATCATCCTCATCGGAATCTGGATCTTCTTCATGAAGCAGATGCAGGGTGGGGCCGGCGGCAAAGCCATGAGCTTCGGCAAGAGCAAGGCCCGACTTCTCTCCGAAGACCGTCAGCGTATCACATTCCGTGATGTGGCTGGCGTCGAGGAGGCCAAGGAAGAGCTCACCGAGGTGGTGGACTTCCTCCGCGACCCAAAAAAATTCACCCGACTGGGTGGCCGTATCCCCAAAGGTGTTCTGCTGGTGGGCCCTCCCGGTACCGGCAAGACCCTTCTGGCACGTTCCGTCGCGGGCGAAGCCGAGGTCCCCTTCTTCACCATCAGCGGCTCCGACTTTGTTGAGATGTTCGTGGGTGTAGGTGCCTCCAGGGTGCGAGACCTCTTTGCCCAGGCCAAGAAAAATGCCCCATGCATCATTTTTATCGACGAAATTGACGCTGTGGGACGTCAGCGCGGCGCCGGTCTCGGCGGCGGTCATGACGAACGTGAGCAGACCCTCAACCAGCTCCTTGTAGAAATGGATGGTTTTGAAAGCAACGAAGGGGTTATCCTCATCTCTGCCACCAACCGTCCCGATGTCCTCGACCCGGCCCTTCTTCGCCCCGGTCGGTTTGACCGACAGGTGGTGGTGGACCTGCCCGACATCAACGGCAGAAAGAAGATCCTGGAAGTCCACATGCGCAAAACCCCCCTTGCCGACGACGTCAACGCCATGAACCTGGCCAAAGGGACCCCCGGATTTTCCGGTGCGGACCTTGAAAACATGGTCAACGAAGCCGCCCTTCTGGCCGCAAAGCGCGACCAGGAAAAGCTTCGCATGGTGGATTTTGAAGACGCCAAGGACAAGGTGTACATGGGCCTTGAAAGAAAATCCAAGGTCATCAAGGATGAGGACAAAAAGACCACCGCTTACCACGAAGCAGGCCATGCCCTCGTGGCGCGATTCCTCCCCGGAACCGATGCGGTGAACAAGGTCACCATCATCCCCAGAGGCAGAGCTGCCGGCGTCACCTGGTTCCTCCCCGAAGAGCGGGATTTCAAGTACAAGGACCAGCTCTTGAACGAGCTCTCTGTGGCCTACGGCGGACGCGTGGCCGAAGAGATTATCTTCAAGCGCATCAGCACCGGTGCCTCCAACGACATCAAACAGGCCAGCAGCATGGCCAACAAGATGGTTCGGGACTGGGGCATGAGTGAAAAACTTGGTCCCCTCTCCTACTCCAACTCCCAGGACCAGATCTTCCTTGGACGGGAAATATCCCAGCACAAGGACTACTCCGAGCACACGGCCCGGCTCATCGATGATGAGGTCACCCGCTTCATCATGGACAGCTACAACAAGGCGAACGAGATTCTCACCGAGAACCTCGATGTGCTCCATGCCCTCTCCGAACTTCTCCTGGACAAGGAGACCGTCATGGGCAAGGAGCTGGACGACCTCATCTACGCCATGCGCCCCGGCATCGTCCTCACCTCCAACCCCCTCGACACCGGCGATGATTCCGACACGCCCGAAGAGGTGATCTTGGAGTCCGAGCCCAAGGACGACGCTGGCGATACAGACAACGCATAGCCCGAAGCACCCATGTCACGGGGCGCCTGTCGCCCCGTGACATCCCTGCCCGACCCCGTTTCAGGGCGAAAGGATCCCTTACATTCATGACCACCTTTGATATTGTCTGGAAAAACCACCGACTCAATCTCGGTAACCGCACCTGCATCATGGGTATCTTAAACGTGACCCCGGACTCCTTTTCCGACGGCGGTAAATTTTTCAATTTTCAACACGCAATCAACCGAGCCAAACAAATGGTGGAAGAGGGTGCCGATATTATTGACATCGGTGGGGAATCCTCTCGCCCGAATGCGGCCCCGGTTTCCGCTGCCGAAGAGATCCGGCGCGTGGTTCCCGTGGTGGAGGAGCTGGTCAAGCATATTGATGTCCCCATCAGCGTGGATACGGTCAAAGCCGAGGTGGCAAGGCGCGCCCTTGATGCCGGTGCCGCCATCATCAACGACATCACCGCCCTGACGGGGGACCCTGACATGGCAAAGGTGGTGGCTGACTACGATGTCCCCGTGGTTCTCATGCACATGAAGGGAACCCCCGGCACCATGCAGAACAACCCCTCCTACGAAGACCCGGTGGGGGAGATCTCAGCCTATTTAACAGAGGCCATCGCCCGTGCAGAGGCAGCGGGTATCGCACGGGAGAAAATCATCGTGGATCCGGGCATCGGCTTCGGCAAAACCCTGGGACACAACTACACCATCCTCAAGCACCTCAAAAACTTCGAGGCGCTTGGGGTCCCCATCCTCATGGGCACCTCCCGTAAATCCTTCATTCGAAAAACCCTTGAGGAGAACGGCCGGGAGGTCCCCATGGAGGAGATCGAACTCGGCACCCAGGCCACTGTTTCAGCCTCCATTCTTGGCGGTGCCCACATTGTCCGTGTCCATGACGTGAAAGCCACCGCGACAACGGTCCGCATCACGGACAACATCGCAACGGCACGATAACCAAGGGCGGGGCAACACCCCGCCCTTTTTGCTGGCCCCTTGCCAACCGGAACCCCACGCCCCTCAACCCTGGAGTCAATGGTGACACCTGAGGAAAAAAAGGTAAAAAAACGCCTGCCCACACTTGTCTTGGGAGGCCTTGCTCTCCTTGCCCTTGCGGCCATGCTCTCCTTTGGGGTTCACAGGCTCCAGAGGGTTCAACGAACCCTCGTCACCCCCATTGAGGTCATTGGCGTACCGGATGGCTACGTCATCGAAGAGCAATCCCACACCCGGGCTAAAATCCGAATCGAAGGGCAGCCCGAGGACCTCACCCGCGCCACCCTGTTCAGGCTTCAGGTCACCCTGCCAGACACACCGGATCCGGACGGGGTCTACCCCATCGTCCCAAGTATTTCTTCCACCACCACCCTTCAGATTCTGGAGATCATCCCGGCGGAGCTCCATATCCGCCTTGTGGAAACCGTGAAGCGGGAACTGCCGGTGCAGGTGCGCCTGGAAGGAGAGCCAGCCCAGGGATTCCGATTGGGCCGCGTGACAATCAAACCCTCCACGACGGTGGCATCCGGGCCGTTAGAAGCGATCCAAAATCTCAATTTCATACGAACGACCCCCATCACCCTGACCGGAGCCACCGCCTCCCTGAAACTTAAAATCCCTGCGGAGAAAAGCGGTGAGGCCCCCCTCACACTGACACCTGACCTGTTTACGGTTCTGGTTCAGGTGGAAGAGATTCCATCCACAATACTCCTCAAGGGGGTTCCCGTAACCACCGGTCCGGAGGAGCCTCGCTCAGTATCCGTAACCCCTGATACGGTGAACATTGAAGTAACCGGCCCAGCGCGCCTCGTGGAGGCCCTCAAGGCGACCGGCGGAGTCACCGCTGTCATTGACACACAAAAACTTAAAGCCGGAGTTTTTGTCCGCCGCGCCGCAATCACCCTGCCCGAAGGGGTGAGCCTCATCGGAGCAGACCCCGAGCTTTTCACCGTCAATATCCCCCCCAACTCCTAAGCACCCCGTCCCTGTTCGCAGAACTGTTGCCGAGCCCCATGAAATGGGTTAGGATGTCTCGTTTATTAATCCCAGCAGACGGGACGCTTCGCTGTTGCGACCATGAGACGCACATGAAAAAGCAATGGTGTACACGCCCGAATAGGCCGTAGGGCCGCCAAGATGAGGAATTTATGGTACTGGTTATCGATGTGGGAAACACCAACACGGTGATGGGGCTTTTTGAAGGCAAAACACTTGTTCACGACTGGCGGATACGCTCCCAGAAGAACATGACAGAAGATGAGTTCAACCTCCTGGTCAACGGCCTCTTCAAAGAGCGGGAGATCGACCCCACAACCATCAAAAAAACCGTCATCTCCAGCGTGGTTCCGCGCGTCAAAGGGATTCTCCAGACCTTCTGCACCAAATACCTCGGTCTCAGTCCCATCTGGGTGGATGCTGAAACCACCAAAAGCCTGATGCCGGTGCTCTACCGAAACCCGGCGGAAGTCGGAGCCGACCGCATCGTCAACGCCATCGCTGCCTATGCAAAATACGAGTGCGCAATCATCGCCATTGACTTCGGTACGGCCACGACCTTTGACATCATCTCAGAGAAAGGGGAGTACATGGGCGGCGCCATCGCCCCAGGGGTCATGATCGCCTCCGAGGCCCTCTTCGCCAACGCCTCTAAACTTCCCCGTGTGGAGATCTGCTCCCCGCCGGAACGGGCCATTGGCCTCGATACGGCCGAGAGCATGAAGGCCGGCATTATTTTCGGGTACGCAGGCCTCGTGGACGGCATGGTGGGGCGCATCAAAAAAGAGATGGGCTGCGAGCCGAAAATCATCGCCACCGGGGGGCTTGCCACCCTTATCAGCCACGTCTCCTCCACCATCGAGTCGGTGGAACCCGACCTGACCCTTGAAGGGCTTCAGATCATCAGCGAACGCCTCTAAGACAAGGTGAGCCACCTTGAAAGCTGGTTGCCTTT
>Ga0209692_10003990_pt1 | contig 13767 bp, 11 predicted proteins | sample tdDd472_FD_187129 | JGI IMG/M metagenome (GOLD analysis project Ga0209692, IMG submission 187129) | Marine sediment microbial communities from the Atlantic coast under amendment with organic carbon and nitrate - tdDd47.2 (SPAdes)... | ecosystem: Environmental > Aquatic > Marine > Coastal >...
TCACCGGAGGCCGAGCCGCTCTGGTCCACACCGATGGTGTACTCGTAGGGCGGCGTGAAGCCGGGCGTGTCGGAATACATGTCCCACAGCTTGCCGTTGGCCTTCACGTCGGTGGTGTAGTAGGCGTTCCAGACACCGGGCGTGTAGCTCACCGAGTTATGGTTGTCGATGATGCTGTGCAGGGCGCCGCGCAGGTCCTCGCCCGTCAGGCCGGAGGTCCCGTTGTAGTAACCGACGGGAATGTCCCCGCCATAATACTCGAAAGCCGCATTCACGCTGACCATGGCGTTGCCCACCAGGTCCTCCACCCCATCGATGTTCAGGGAGTGGGGGCCGCTGACCAGGGTGCTCACCGTAAGGGTCACCTGATCGGACAGGTTGCGTACAGCACCGCTCACCGTGTAGCCGCTGATGGCGTAGTTGCCGGCGGTCTGGGCGGTGGTCAGGTCCACGTCCTCGTTGAAGGTCACGATCACGGTATTTGGGCCTTCGGCGTCCACGGCCGATACGCCCGGGGCGGTGATGTCGATCACGGCCACGTAGTAGCTCAGTTCCCCGCTCAGGGAGGTTTCCGGAAGGTCGTTGTCCGCCGAGATCCGGTAATAGACGGAAGTTCCGCCGCTCTGGCCGGGAATGGCCGTATCGGTCTGCCAGGTGTCGCCGGTGGTGACGCTCATGGCGATGCTGTTGCCGAGGGACCCGCTGGACGTGCCCCAATTCAGGGTCACGGCGGTGATGTTGGCGACCGCGTCGGTCACCGTGGCCGTCACGTGGGCCGCCTCAGCCTGGATGGGGGCCGCCGGCACGAGCGCGATATCGGCCAGCACCGGACCGTCGCCCGCCGCCGCGCCGAAGTGGGAGCCCGGGCTGCCTTCGGTGGGAATATCCACCGGTGTGGCGGTCCACTGGGCGGCGTTGTAGCTGGTACTGGGCGTGGTCACGCCCTCGTTTCGCACCAGATCGCTGTTCTCAAAGAGGGTATCCAGCGCTTCCACCAGGTCGATCACCTGGCCCAGATTGTTCACCAGTTTGGCTCCGTCATCCACCTTGCCGTTCCAGGTGGTGTTGCTCTCGGACCAGGCCGCCTGGGGAAAGTCCACCGTGAAGGGGTCTGAAGTATTGGCGTCACCACAGACCAGGGCCTCACCCGACGCAATGGTGCCGGACAGGTTCCAGGTGAAAATGTCGCCGCCGTTGCCGATGGCCACCACGGACCAACCGGTCAGGTCCACCGCTTCGGTGCCCGAATTCCAGATTTCGATGAAACGGTCGTCGGCATAGCTGTTCCGGGGATCGCACAACTCGGAAAGGAGGACCTCCGCCGCCGCCGGGCCGGCGAAAGCGATGAGAGCCATGAGGCCCAGCAGGAGTTGTAACGTTGCCTTTTTCATTCGGATACCTCGGTTGGTTTGGTTCAGATTTAGCATTTAATTCTACTACACCCTGAGGAAAAATCAAATCAAGCTTTCGTGATACTTTCCTCCGCCAAGGTTCCGGGCCTCCCTAAAGATAGGATTTCAATTCCCCTGCAGGCAAATGGACAAATTGGTGCTAATATGTCCGCATTCCATATTTCGGTTTTTTCCCGGGAGGAACCCATGCTGTCACTCTTCTCTCTCTGGTTGCCTATCCTGCTCTCCGCCGTCGCCGTCTTCATTCTCAGTTCCATCCTGCACATGGTTCTGCGCTACCACTGGTCCGATTTGAAGGGCCTGCCCGACGAGCCCGGCGTCCTTGAGGCCCTGCGTGGCTTCAACATCCCGCCCGGGGACTACCACTTCCCCCACGCCGTCGATATGAAGGAAATGGGCTCCCCGGAATTCACGGAGAAGTGTAAACAGGGGCCTCTGGCCTTCATGACCGTTCTACGCCCGGGTGTGCCCAGCATGGTCCCCCAGCTGACCCAGTGGTTCATCTACACCCTCGTGATCGGTGTATTTGTCGCCTATATCGCCCGAATTACCCTGCCCGCGGGCGCCGACTACCAGCTGGTCTCCCGGGTGACCGGCGCCGTCGCCTTCTGCGGCTACAGCCTGGCCCTGTTACAGAACAGCATCTGGTACAAGCGGAACTGGGCCGCCACGCTGAAATCCGTCTTCGACGGGCTGCTCTATGCCCTGGTGACCGGCGGCATGTTCGGCTGGCTGTGGCCGGGAGCTTGACAAGCGCTCGTTTTAACGATGAACTGAGACACTGATTCCCGTTTTCCGCCTCTTTCGTGACGGAAAACGTGCACCCTTTTGTGGCCTGCTCCCGCTGGAAGAATGGAACGTCATGTCGAACCCCTCCCGTTGCCGCGACTGGCTTTTGTTCACCGGCCTGCTGGCCCTTGTGGTTTTCACCGGCTGCGGCCAGGGTGACACCCCCGAGGCCATGGACGGCAAGCTCCGCATCGTGACCACCACCGGCCAGGTGGCGGAGGTGGCGCGGCACGTGGGCGGCGACCGCGTCAGCGTGACGGCCCTCATGGGCCCCGGCATCGACCCCCACCTCTACAAGGCCAGCGCCGGCGACGTGGAGCGCCTGCGCCAGGCCGACCTCATCCTGTTCAACGGCCTGCACCTGGAGTCCAAGATGGGCGACGTCATCGGCCAGCTCGGCGCGCGCCAACCCACGTTGGCCATCGCCGGCGCCCTGCCCGAGGCGCAGCTCATCTCCCCGTCCAATTTCCCCGACAGCCACGACCCGCACGTGTGGTTCGACGTGGCCCTGTGGTCGCTCACCGTGGCGCCGGTGGCCGAGAAACTGGCCCAACTGGATCCCGAACACGCCGACGCCTACCGCCAGAGGGCCGACGCCTACCGGGCCGAACTGGCCGAGTTGCACGCCTACGCGTTGGCCCAGTTCGCCACCATCCCGGCCAACCAGCGCGTGCTCATCACGGCCCACGACGCCTTCAGCTACCTGGGCCGGGCCTACGGACTGGAAGTCCGCGGCCTGCAGGGCATCAGCACCGCCACCGAAGCGGGCACCGCCGACGTGAAGGGCCTGGCCGAGTTCATCGCCGCCCGGCGCATTCCCGCCCTCTTCGTGGAAACATCCGTTTCGCCCCGCGCCATCGAGGCGGTGCGGCAGGCCGTGAAGTCCCGCGGCTTCGACGTGGTCCTGGGCGGCGAAGTGTACAGCGACGCCCTGGGCGACGCCGGCACCCCCGTCGGTACCTACACCGGCATGGTGCGGCACAACGTGGACACCATCACCGCCGCGTTGAAGGGCGAGAGCCGTCATGAGTGAGCCGGCCGTCCGCATTACCGACCTCACGGTGGCCTACGGTGACCGGCCTGTGCTGTGGGACATCGACCTGGACGTTCCCGCGGGCCACCTCATGGCCATCATGGGGCCCAACGGGGCCGGCAAGACCACCCTCATCAAGGCCGTGCTGGGCCTGGTGGCGCCGGCCGCCGGCCGCGTGGAGATCCACGGCGACGTGTACGCCAAGCAACGCCACCTGGTGGGCTACGTGCCCCAGCGCGGCAGCGTGGACTGGGACTTTCCCACCACGGTGCTCGACGTGGTAATGATGGGCCGCTACGGCGCCCTGGGCTGGTTCAAGCGTCCCGGCCGCACCGAACGCGACCAGGCGATGACCGCCTTGGAAAAAGTGGGCATGACCGAGTTTGCCGGGCGCCAGATCAGCGCCCTGTCCGGCGGCCAGCAGCAGCGCGTGTTCCTGGCCCGCGCCCTGGTGCAGGACGCCCAGGTGTATTTCATGGACGAACCCTTCCAGGGTGTGGACGTGCGCACCGAGAAGGCCATCGTCGAATTGCTGAAGGACCTGCGCGACCGCGGCCGCACCGTGGTGGTGGTGCACCACGATCTACAGACGGTGCGCGACTACTTCGACTGGATCACCCTGCTCAACGTGCGCCGCATCGCCAGTGGTCCGGTGAGCGAAGTCTTCACCCCCGAGAACCTGGGCCTCACCTACGGCGGCCGCGTGGAATTCCTGGCCGAACAGGACGACAGTACCGATACCGTGGAGCCCCACTTCAATCCCGACGGCCACGGCCGGGGCCGCCCATGATCGACCTGCTGACCGGCCTGGTCACCGACTACACCCTCCGAACGGTGGCTCTGGGTTCCGCCGCCCTGGGCCTGGTGTCCGGCGCCCTGGGCGCCTTCGCCGTGTTGCGCCGTCAGTCCCTGCTGGGCGACGCCGTGAGCCACGCCGCCCTGCCTGGCATCGTGCTGGCCTACATGCTCACCGGCGCCCGCACGCCCCTGGTGCTGGTGCTGGGCGCGGCCCTGGCCGGCTGGGCCGCCTCGCTGGTGGTCATGCTGGTGACCCGCACCACCCGCATCAAGATCGACACCGCCCTGGGCCTGGTGCTGAGCACCTTCTTCGGCCTCGGGCTTGTGCTCCTGTCCATCGTGCAGCGGTCATCCGGCGCCGGACAGGCCGGGCTGGACCGCTTCCTCTTCGGCCAGGCCGCCGCCCTGGTGGGCGACGATCTGGTCACCATGACCGTGCTGGGCGCGCTCGTCCTGGTCGCCCTGATGCTGCTGTGGAAGGAATTCAAGCTCCTGAGCTTCGACCCGGCCTTCGCCGGCGCTATGGGCCTGCCCGTGCGGCTGTTGGACATCGGCCTGACCACCCTGCTGGTCATCGCCATCGTCATCGGCCTGCAGACAGTGGGCGTGGTGCTCATGAGCGCCATGATCGTGGCTCCCGCTGCGGCCGCGCGCCAGTGGACCGATCATCTGGGCCGTCTGGTGGCCCTGTCCGGATTCTTCGGTGCCGTGAGCGGCCTGACCGGCGCCATCCTGTCCAGCCTGGTGCCGCACCTGCCCACCGGCCCCACCATCATTCTCGTGGTGACCGCCGTAACCATCCTGTCCCTGTTTCTGGCCCCTCGCCGCGGCCTGCTCGCCGCGCGGGTGCGCAAGTTCCGTCAGCGCCGGCAACTTCAGGCCGAGCGCGTGCTCACCGATCTTTACCGCCTGGCGGCCCAGCACCCTGAACCGGCTGAAGCGCCCCACGCCGTGCCGGTGCTGCGCACCATGACCTCACCTTCGGGCGTGCGCCGCTGCCTGGCCCGTCTGTCGGACATGGGCCTGGCCGTCCCCGACCCCGACGGCCGCTGGCGTCTGACCCCCGCGGGCGTGGACCGGGCCCGCGACATCCTGGGCGGTGACGCATGAGCCCGGCGCAGGTGGAAATCCTCGCCATCGCCGTGGTCACCGCCGCGGGCTGCGCCCTGGTGGGCACCTTTCTCATGCTGCGGCGCCTGGCCATGCTGTCCGACGCCATCAGCCACGCCATCCTGCCCGGCATCGTGGTGGCCTTCTTCCTCACCGGCGACCTGGCCTCGCCCTGGCTCATCATCGCCGCCGCCCTGACCGGTCTGCTCACGGTGGTTCTGGTGGAAATGCTCACCCGCACCCGTCGGCTCAAGGAGGACGCGGCCATGGGCCTGGTCTTTCCGGCCCTGTTTTCGCTGGGCATCGTGCTCATCACCCGCTACGCCGGCCACGTGCATCTCGACGTGGATGCCGTGCTGCTGGGCGAACTGGCCTTTGCGCCCTTCGACCGTCTGGTGGTGGGCGGCACCGACCTGGGACCGCGCCACCTGTGGCTCATGGGCACCATCACCCTGCTGAACGCCGGGCTGGTGACCGTGTTCTTCAAGGAACTGAAACTCGCCACCTTCGACGCCGGACTGGCCGCCAGCCTGGGCCTGGCCCCCGCGCTGATCCACTACGGGCTGATGGCCCTGGTGTCGGTTACCGCCGTGGGCGCCTTCGACGCGGTGGGGCTGGTGCTGGTGGTCGCCCTGATGATCGGACCGGCCGCCGCAGCCTACCTGCTCACCGACCGACTCCACATCCTGCTGCTGCTGGCCGTTGGGCTGGGGGCGCTGAGCGCCGCGCTGGGCTTCGGCGCCGCCATCGCCCTGGACGCCTCCATCGCCGGCTGCATGGCTGTGGCGGTCGGGGTCGTGTTCATGGGGGTGTTCCTGGTGGCGCCGGGACGCGGGCTGGTGGCGGAAATGCGCCGTCGCCGTCGGCAGAAGTGGGAGTTCGCGCGGATCATGCTCACCATTCACCTGGTGCAGCACGAAGGTCAGCCGGAGGAGGACGAGGAATCGCGCATGGAGCATCTGCACGGCGGGCATGTGGGCTGGACGCCGGAGTTCACCGCGCGGGTGGTCGCCGAATCGCTGGACCGCAAGCTGGTCACCGCCCACGGCGACCGGTTACGTCTCACCCCTGAAGGCCGCACCCTGGCCGGACAGGCCCTCAGCGGCACCCTCACCTGATCCCTCGCTACAGACGGGCCACGCCGATCCACGCCGCGTGCATGGCCGCCACCATGCCCAGGAAAATGGTGCGCGCCAGGGTGGGACTCACCTTGCCCGGCAGGTGCATCTGAAGACTGCCGGTGGGGCAGTTGCTCAGGCAGTCGCCACACAGGGTGCAGCTTTCGTTGGGCACGCGTTTGAGCACGTCCTCGGGATACAGCGCGTCGTAGCGGCAGGCCGGGGAGCAGGCCCCGCAGTCGGTGCAGTCGCTGGAGATCTTCAGGCGCCAGGGCGATATCTTGCCCATTCGCGTGGCCACCCACCCCATCGGGCAGTAGGCGGTGCAGTGTACCAGGTGACCCTCGCGACGGGACCAGGCCACCATGATGCCCACACCCACCAGTCCGAAGCCCGCGGCCAGGGCCGCGGCGATCCCCGTGCCCACGCCCAGTCGGCCCAGGGCGAAGGCCGTTCCCAGGACCAGAACCAGGATGATGAGACGCATGCGAGCACGCCACCAGGGCAACTTGCCGGGACGTTTCCGGGCCAGAGCCGCGTGGTTATCCCAGGCCCCGATGTAGCACAGCCAACTGCACCACGCCGGCCCCACAAGGAACACCGACGCCGAAAACAAAATGGCCATGAACCACCCGCCCCCGCGATACAGGGGCCCCGCCGCGATGAGGGCAGGTACGGGCAGGTGCAGCTTGCCCGTCATGAGGAGTTTTTCCAGCCCCAGGACACCCAGCCCCAGTTGGGTAAAGAAGATGACGGAAAAGACCAGCCAAACCCGCGGTCGGAGCTTCTTGATCTGACGGGCGTCGCGCAGGCGGTCGGACAGCCAACCGGCGTAGACGGCCAAGAGAAAGGCCTCCCACCAACCGGCCCCATAGAGGAAGCGTTCGGCCAGCAGGCCGGCCGGGTCCATCACCAACTGGACCGGCACCATGATGGCGGCCGCACCGAGAAAGGCCCCCAGGCCGGGACCGACCGGATCATTGTCCGGCAGATGCCGTCGTCGGCCTTGGGTTTCCAGGAGAAGACCCGAGACCGCGGTGAACAGGGCCACCGCCCCGAGGATCAGGGCCAGGCGCAGCCAGGGCAACCCGACCATCTGGCGGACCTCGATGAAGGCCCCCAGGGTGAGGACCCATTCCAGGGCGCCGGCCAGCAGCATGAATTGGACGGCCCGGTCCACCCATCGGCGTTTCATCAAAAGGGCGAACGGCACCGTCAGCCACAGTCCCATGAGACCGGGTTCGCCCGCCCGGCTGTGATGGGCCATCAGCATCAGACAACTGAGGATCAGGGGGATGTATCGCATGCAAAACCTGCCGTCCGGGGTGTAATCAGGAAGTAAATCATCCTCAATACCCAAGTCAATGGGAAGTCTCGCAAAGCGTGTGAAATAAGAGTGATTTACGGCCTTATAATGTATTCTTTATGCTCAAGGCCGGGTTCCCGGGGTCGATAAAACTTGAAACCGCCTCTCCGGGTTCTTGAGAAAGTTGCGTCCCTTGCCCTTGAACAGCCATCACGGAATCCTGTCGATTACCCGCCTGGGGTGCGCCCTGGTGGGTTTCCTGCTGCTTGGCGGGCCCGCCCTCGCCGCCCTGGAACTGGCGGACGAACCGTTTCTGCTCCATGAACCCAGACCCGTTTTCGTCGCCAGCGGCGGCCAGAATTTTGACCCGTTCCATTCCCTTTCCGACGGCCAACCCGTCGGCTTCGACGTGGACCTGCTGCGGGCCGTCTCCCGGGTCATGGGCCTGGACGTGGACATCCGACTGTTGCCCTGGGCCCAGGCGCGCGACGGACTGGCCGACGGCAGCGTGAACATCCACATCGGCATGACCCTGTCTCCGGAGCGGAGCCGGACCTACCGATTCACCACGCCCTACCTGATCCAGCAATACAAAATCTTCACCCGCTCGGACACCCGCGGGATCGAGGGCAAGGCCGACCTGAAGAACCGCAGCGTCCTCGTGCAGCGGAAGGGGGTCATGTCGGACTACCTCCTGACCCATGACCTGGCCAACCACCTCATGGAAGCCGACGGCGCCGCCGAAGCCCTTCGCCTGCTCGCGACCGGCCAGGCCGACTGCGTGGTCATGGGCGAATTTCGCGGCCTGCACGTGATCCAGCAGTTGGGTCTGAAGGACATTCAGCCGGTCGGGCAACCCGTCTATCAAACGCGGTATGGGTTCGCCGTGCCTCCGGCCAGCGAGAACCTGGTGCCCCTGCTCAACCAGGGCCTAAGTCTGGTGAAGAAGAGCGGGGAATATGACCGTCTGTACGACAAGTGGTTCGGCGTGCTCCGCCCCCGCAGCCAGACCGTTTGGAACTACCTGCGATATGTGGCCTGGATCATCATTCCGTTGGCGGTGGCCCTGGCCGTATCCGCCCTCTGGTCCTGGTCCCTGCGGCGCAAGGTGATCACCCGCACCGCCCAGTTGAGCCAGGCCCGCGACGCGGCCGAGGCCGCCTCCCGCGCCAAGTCCCAGTTCCTGGCCACCATGAGCCACGAAATCCGAACGCCCCTGAACGGCGTGATGGGCATGGGCGAGTTCCTGCTGAGCACCGGCCTCACGCCTCAGCAACAGGATTACGCCCGCACCATCAACAGTTCGGCCCGGGACCTGCAGACCATTCTGGACAACATCCTGGACTACTCCAAAATCGACGCCGGCGAGCGGGTCCTCGTGAACGAGACCTACTCCCCCACCCAGATTCTCACCGCCGCGGTCTCGGCCATTCGGCCCAACGCCGCCCGCAAGAACCTGAATCTCAAGACCGCCCTGTCGCGACGCCTGCCGGCCCAGGTCGTCGGCGACTCCGACGCCCTGCGCCAGGTGCTGCTGAATCTGCTGGACAACGCCGTCAAATTCACCCGCACCGGGGCCGTGCAATTGGCCGCAGACTGCGAAACGGAACCCGACGGGAAAGTGCGCCTGGTGGTGGCCATTTCCGACACGGGCATCGGCGTGCCGCCCGCCGCCCGCGCGTCCCTATTCGACGCCTTCACCCAGGCCGACTCCACCTCTACGCGCCGCTACGGCGGCACGGGTCTGGGTCTGGCCATCACCCGTCACCTGCTGGACCTCATGGACGGGACCCTGGACTACGAAGATCGCCCCGATGGCGGTTCGGTGTTCCGCTTCACCTTCCTCGCCGGCCAGGTGGAGGCCCCGGACCTGGGCCGCGTCAGTGCCCCCTGGACCCCGGCCCTCAGCGACGACACCGCCTGGGACCCCGCGGACCACACCATCCTGGTGGTGGAGGACAACCCCATGAACCAGAAGGTGGTCACCCTCATGCTGCGCAAGTGCGGCTTCCCGTTCGAGGTGGCCAACAACGGGCAGGAGGCGGTGGACATCTGTGTGGACCGGTCCTTCAGCGCCATCCTCATGGACTGCCAGATGCCGGTGATGGACGGCTTCGAGGCCACCAAGGCCATCCGCGTCATGGAGCAGGGCGACCGGCACACGCCCATCATCGCCCTGACCGCCGGGGCCTTCAAGGCCGACCGGACCCACTGCCTGGAGATCGGCATGGACGACTACCTGACCAAGCCCACGGAGGCCAAACGGGTGGCCGCCGCGCTTCGCAAGTGGATCGGTGCCCCCGACACGCTTCCCGCCTGACCCCGGCGACTTGACGCTCCCGCCTCTCTCGGCGATCATGACCCCGGACTCCAACCGACGGGACCCTCATGCGCCTGACCCTGATTCGCCCCGACGACTGGCACCTGCACGTGCGCGACGCCGCCACCCTCGCCGCGGTGGTGCCCCATACCGCCCGCCAGTTCGGCCGCGCCGTCATCATGCCCAATCTGCAACCGCCGGTGACCACCACCGCGCAGGCCCTGGCCTACCGCGACCGCATTCTGGCCGCCGTGCCCGCCGGTTGTGATTTCTCCCCCTTGATGACGCTCTACCTGACCGACGACACCTCGGCCGCCGAGATCGCCGCGGCCAAAGCCAGCGGTCTGGTGCAGGCCCTCAAGCTGTACCCCGCCGGCGCGACCACCAACTCGGCCCAGGGTGTGACCGACCCCGACGGCGTGACCGCCGCCCTGGAGGCCATGACCCGGGCGGGCCTGCCGCTGCTGGTGCACGGCGAGGTCACCGACCCGGGCGTGGACATGTTTGACCGCGAGGCGGTTTTCATCGAGCGCCACCTGCTGCCCATCATCAAGCGCCACCCGGACTTGAAGTTGGTGCTGGAGCACGTGACCACCTGCCACGGCGTGGACTTCGTGCAGGACGGCGGCCCCAACGTGGCCGGCACCCTCACCGCGCATCACCTGCTGCTGAATCGCAACGCCCTGTTCACCGGCGGGCTGAATCCCCACGCCTATTGCCTGCCCGTGCTCAAGCGCGAGTCCCATCGGCAGGCCCTGGTGGAAGCCGCCGTCGGTACGGACGGCAAGTTCTTCCTGGGCACCGACAGCGCGCCCCATCCCCGGTCGGCCAAGGAAAGCGGCTGTGGGTGCGCGGGCATCTACACCGCGCACGCGGCCCTGGAACTCTACGCCGCGGCCTTCGAAGCGGCGGCGGCGCTGGATCGTCTGGAGGCCTTCGCCAGCCTCAACGGCCCCGCCTTCTACGGCCTGGCCCCCAATGCCGACACCGTCACGTTGCTGAAGGAAGACTGGAAGGTGCCCGACGCCTACGACCTGGGCACCGACACCGTGGTGCCCATGGCGGCGGGCCAGACCCTCGGTTGGCGATTGGCCCAGGACTGATCATGGAGACCGCGGCCAACCCGCTGGCCCCGTTCCTGGCCGCCCAGGAGTGTGTCATTCTGGACGGCGGGCTGGCCACCGCCCTGGAGGCCAACGGCCACAATCTGGCGGACAGCCTGTGGTCCGCGCGTCTGCTGCGCGACGATCCCGGCGCCATCCGTCAGGTTCATCTGGATTATCTGCGGGCCGGGGCGGACATCATCACCACCGCCAGCTACCAGGCCAGCCTGCCCGGGTTCCTGGCCCAGGGCCTGACCGAAGATCAGGCCGCCGACCTTCTGCGCCTGTCCACCCGGCTGGCGGTCGAGGCGCGTGAGATCCTGCTCAAAGAGCACCCCGACCGCCTGCGCCCCCTGGTGGCGGCCAGCGTGGGGCCCTACGGCGCCTATCTGGCCGATGGATCAGAGTACCGGGGTGGGTATGGGGTGTCCCCGTCGGACCTCAGGGCTTTCCACAGCCCGCGCTGGGACATCCTCACCGCCGGCGGCGTCGACCTGCTGGCCTGCGAAACCCTTCCCGCCCTGGACGAGGCCCTGGTCCTGACGGACCTCCTGGCCGCCACTCCCCAAGCCCGGGCCTGGCTCAGTTTCAGCTGCCGCGACGGCGCCCACCTTTGCGACGGCACGCCCCTGAAGCAGGCGCTGGACACCCTGCCCGTCCTGCCGAATCTGTTGGCCGTGGGAATCAACTGCACCGCGCCCGAACACGTGGGCAGCCTGCTGAACATCATGGGGGACAGCGGAAAATTTCCGGCCCTGGTCTATCCCAACCTGGGCGCGGGCTACGACCCGGACGCCAAGCAGTGGACCACCGGCCCCTCCACCGAGGCCTGGTTGAAATCCGCGCCCGCCTGGGTCGCCGCCGGAGCCGTGGGTGTGGGCGGCTGCTGCCAGGTGGGGCCCGGCACCATCGCCACCCTGCGCCAGACCCTCCTGAACTAGACACAAAGGAGGGCCGGGATTTCTCCCGGCCCTCCGGCAGGCGTTACGTCGGGGAGAACGCCTGGTCAGTCGTCGTAGCAGATGTGGCGGTCACCACCGCGGCCACTGCGGGACTGGTAGCGGCTGGCATACCGTCGGTCCTGCTTCAGAAACCGCTTCCAGCTGCGCGAGTCCTGGGCCGCCTTTACCGTATGGCGGGACAGGTCCAGCCAGCGGCCGATTTCCTTCCAACGGTAGCCCTGCGCCCGCAGGTTGATCAGTTCGCGCTTGCTCACGCCGGTGAAGCGGGACAGGCGGCCGGCCACCTGCTTGTCATGCTTGCTCACCCGGTACGAGACATGTCGCCGGACGGGAAGCTGGGCCCGACGGACAACCTGGGGATGATACACGGGGCCGCTGTTCACCTGGATTCCGAAATGGGGGGTGCTGACAGTGGCCCGGACCCGGATACCGGCTTCCGCCGTCTGAACGCCGAGCGTGCCGATAAGCAGGACGGCGGCAATAAGACTGAGATAAGCGATGCGGGTTTTCATGATCTTCCTCCTCGTTGGCCTCGCCAGTTTGATGAGGCGCGATACCCCTATAAGGCAAGGCGTGTGCCGGAGGACAAAAACTTAATCCAACTATCTTATATTTATGACGGTTAGCCGCTCCGAGGTCGGTTCATCGGAATAAAAAGACGGGGTTGGTTTTCCACAATAGTGGACACACCAACCCCCTTTTGGAAGACAGACTTCCCCCTCAAACCCTATTGGATCCGAATATTCAGATCCCCGGGTCGGGACGGGCCGTCGGAAGCTTCAGTGGTCGGAATCCAAGTCAACTCCACCCACCCGGCCGGTTGGAACGGTCCGCCCAGGACATTGTCACCGTTCAACCCCATCCGCGGAGGGAGATGCCCGTACATAAAAGCATATCCCGATCCGGATTCGGGTTCGGCGTAAACGCTTTCATCGAGATTCCTGAAGACCACGCCCGTGTCATCATTGTTCCAGGCCCCCATCGCCCACGTCCCGCCCCGGTTGCAGATCACCCAAGCCGGATTCTCCGCCGGCTGGAAAAGGAGGTACCCGTCGTTGCCCGCATAGTGGGTGCCGTCGCATTCCAGGGCGAACGCCACGATGTCAAAGTGGATGTTGTTGTTGGTCACAGACGTTGAGTCGAGGGTGACCGTTCCGGTGATGTCCTGGCCCTGGGTGGAGGTCCCCGTGAAACCGTATTGGCAGTGCATAACCCAGTCTCCTTAGTCCAAAAACATATGAATTCCGATATGCCAAACTATCCCAGATTGATTCTCAAAATCAACCCTTGAAGTGTCCCGCCCGTGACGGCCCCCTAAGACCTGGAAAATAAACCGAGAGGATTTTCTCCTCCGCGCATTTGGTCAAGCATGCCCCTGAGAAAGAAAGTGCCGCATGCTGGACTCCCCGTTCGTTGTACACCTGATCTCCCCGTCCGGCCAGGGTGACCCGGCCCTCCAGGACGCCCTGGCCGAGGGGGGCTTCGTGGTCACGCCCCTGACGGTGGATCAGGTCGACCTCTGTCACCCCACCCGGGACCACCCGGACATGATCCTCCTGCGCCTGGCCCGGGACGGTTCCCGCGGGCTGGCCCTGTGCCGCCACCTGCGAAACGCCTTTCCCCGTTGCGCCATGTGCCTGATTCATGAGGGGCTCGGCGAATGGGAAGAGTCCATCGCCCTGGAACTGGGCGCCGACGCGGTGATTCCCCGACCGGTCGAAACCCGTCGTGCCGTGGCACAGGTCCGGGCCTTTCAGCGGTTGAAGGGGCGGAGCCCCTCCCCACAGGCGCCCCGCCTTCAACTGTTGGCCGGCTC
>Ga0209692_10003991_pt1 | contig 13761 bp, 12 predicted proteins | sample tdDd472_FD_187129 | JGI IMG/M metagenome (GOLD analysis project Ga0209692, IMG submission 187129) | Marine sediment microbial communities from the Atlantic coast under amendment with organic carbon and nitrate - tdDd47.2 (SPAdes)... | ecosystem: Environmental > Aquatic > Marine > Coastal >...
GTAATATTTTTGTCTTTTGTTCACCCGTGTACTGTTTTCTTTTTTGCATTTTCTTCTCCTAAATTTTCTCTTACTGTTAATTTAGGAAATTCCATTTTCATCTGAAGCATTACAGTTTTATGAAATCGTGCGTTCCTTCTAACAACCGCATCAACCCGAATTAAACCCTTCGGGTGCGCCAAAGTTATCCACATTTTAGGTTTCGCTGTAGATAACTTCTACCCTATAGGCATTTGGGTTTAATCGGGTTATGCATGATTGGTTATACTGCTGCCATGAGCCTTAAAGACGAATGGTTTTGTCTTCAAAATAGTTATAAATCACTATTGTAAAAATGAGTCATAGGTATTATCTTGATTTTATAAGATTAATGAATAGACAGTTTTAAAAGTGAAATTGAGTAAAATTTCAAAACTCAATTATTAAGGTGATAATCTGATACAGGGAAAAATTCCGGTTAATAAGTGTTATATCTTAAGTATATAGCTTCACTTACTAATTAACAAGGAAAGTGTATGGGAAACATAAGTATATTGGAAAAATATATTCCAGAACTTATAACTTCACTATTGTATGCCTCGGCGATTAGTGCAATGTTATCTCAAAGCATGAATATTAGTCATTCCAGTAGTGGATATACAATAATTGTTAATACATTTCTCCTGATAAGCGTCGTGTTTGCAGATTGGCATAATAGAATTTATGTCCCACTAAAATTCCCACTTCAAGATCAAATTCAGAGGAAAAAGCGTTTCTTTCAATATTCAAAGTTATTTATTGAAATTTTAAGCATGGTCCTGCTAGTCTTGTTTTATAGCCATTTTGTAAAAAGTAATTATCAAACTGAAGAATTTGTAAATATTTATTCCTTGTTTGCCTGCTATTTAGTCACTTGTGGTGTATGGAATATAATAATTCTTAAGATAATGAAGAGAATTAAATTTGTGAGTTTATTAAAATCGTTATTTCAGGGGAATACTTTTGAATTGGAACACTTAAAAGAATATACTGAGGATTTTATAACTAAATATGAAGAAAAAGAAAAAAAGCTTGAGATCGAGTTTGACAATGCGAGAAAAAAAAATGGGTTTAAGGATGGACTTAAAAAGGTCAAAAAAGGAGGGAGAAAACTTATTCCTCAAATAAATTTAGCAAGAGCACTCGCACAATATATCGCAAATTACATTTTGTGGATAAATTTTTGGGTTGCCTCTATGATCCTTTTGTTAGCGTTTAATTTTCACGAACATTTATTCTTTTTCAATAATCTATACAAAATGCTAAAGATTCCCTTAAATCTTGAAACATTTCAGATTGCCTTACTTCTTATAGTTTCTGTCGTGTTAATTAGTATTGTATTTTTTATACAACTCAATTCAGTATATAACAAGAGACTATTTGGTAATTTACTAATTCTTTTTTTGTTGATATTTTATTCTATTTTCTCTGTTCAAATTTTAATATATATTCTAGTAGTTCAACAAATATTTATTGGTTTTGCTATTCAAGTCATTACTGATGGTATTAAAAGCGTGGAGTTAGAATATGGCGACAATTGATATAATAACAGTTTTTATTTACCTTGCTTTATTGTTTGCATGGGGTATTTATATTGGAATCAATGAAACATCTGAAGACTTTTTAGTATTTTCAAGAAGAGCTCCATTTGTATTAGTTATTTTCTCCATTATTTCGACCTGGGTTGGGACTGGAACGACGGTTGCAACCGCCGCTTCCGGATATGAAAAAGGGATTTCATTGGGATTTACAGCAATGGCAGGTGGAATCATGGGCGTTATTGTTGCAGCGTGGTTTGCTCCAAAATTAAAGTGGTTTGGGGATAAGTTTGATGCACACACTATTGGCGACTTCTTTTTAGCTAGATATTCAAAAAAAAGTCATCTCATTTCTTCTAGTTGGGTTTTTATAATATATTTAGTTCTCACTGCCGCACAGTTTGTGGGACTTTCATCTTTATTAAGTGTCTGGACTGGATTTGACTTCAAAGTTCTAGTACTCTTTTCATCAATATCGACAATTATTTATACAGCATTTGCCGGCATAAAAAGTGACTTTTATACTGACTTTGTGCATTTTATCGTCATGTTTATTGTTCTATTTATTATTCTGCTTCCATCGACATACAATAGTATTGGTGGTTTTGAGAAACTCTTCTCTCTTCCAAGTTCATATTTTGATCCTTTTGCGTATGGTGGGGTGACATTCTTTCTTGCTGGGATTATTTTTGGGGTAGGAACTATCTTTGTGACAATGGAATTATGGCAACGTGTTTATGCTTCCACTAGTGCGACAAACGCTCGCCGAGCTTTATTAATATCACTAAGTATTATTGTCTTTTTCTATATTATTTCTACTTATTTAGGACTTGCTACAAAAATAATTTCTCCAAATCTAGCAGATAAAAACCAAGTATTATTTGTGTTAATGGAAAATCAATTGCCATCTGGATTGCTTGGTTTAGGGATTGCAGGATTTATGGCAATATTTATTTCTACAATTAATTCTACAATTATGGTATCTTCGGCTACGCTTACTAAGGATTTTTTATTTGGAATAAAAAAAAATTTTTCGGAATCTCAAAAATTGAAAATAAGTAGAGTCTCAACTCTTTTATGTGGTAGTTTAAGCGTTATTGTCGCAATGCTGATTCCCGATCTTGTAAGATTGAGCGTTAATTCATTGTTTATGTTGTTGATACTAGTTCCAGCAGTAATTGGGGGGTTTTTCTGGAAAAGAGCAACTGCTACTGCTTCAAATTATTCATTAATAATAGGGTCAATGGTACTTTTGCTTTCATTAATATTTAATATTGAAAACTCATTCGTTCCAGCGTTTTTATTAAGTCTATTCACTTTTGTGATAGTCTCATTAAGCACTAAACATAATAAATCCGAGAATATTAATATTGTAAATGGTTGGAAAACAGATAAGGTGTAATTATATGAAAACAATTATAAATTCTTCTAAAAATTTAATAATAGAAGAGTCAATTTACAAATTCAAACCATTTGTTCTTCACAACAGGACTGAATTATTTCAAAGCGAAGAAATCAGGCCAGAAGAGCTTTTAGGTATTTTGCATCAACATTTTAGAGAGCGATTAAATCGTTCACAAAATGCAATAATGATTGGCGAATTCGCTCCATACATTTTTGGTGATTTACTTGGGATATCTGAAGCAAATATTAAAAAGGCAGCACTTCCCTGGTTGTTCTTATATGAGTATAGTTTATTAATTGATGATTTAATTGACAAAAATCGACCTAAATGGAACTTGGAACTTCTTACTTCGCAAGTTTTATTGGATATATCGATAAGAAAGTTTTTAGAAGTTGTAAATTATAATCAAGATTTTATGAACTTTCTGTCAAAGTATAGGACTGAAACTTATGGTGGGATTCTAAAAGAATTTTCTTTGTCAAAATACAAATACATTCAAAGTTCAAGTGAGACTGTAGTTAACCAAGGTAGAAAATCTGCTTTCGTAAAACTATTAGTATATGTATTAATTAAACTTGAATATTCTCGAGCTCCTACCACTATTGAAGAAGAGCAATTTGACAAAATTTGTAGCGCTATTCAATTACTAGATGATCTAACAGATTTTTATGAAGATTATGAGGAGTCACGCACAAATCTTCTTCTAGCAAATACGCTAAATTGGTTGAAAATAAAAGGTTTAAACTCCGATGGAATACATATTAAGAAAGATACTTTGTTTATTGCAATGTTGTTGTCATCCAGTATTCAGACAAGTCTAGAGCTTGCATCTAATCTTTTAGAATCAAGTTCACAAAATATTCAGTTAAATGGTGGAATCATTTCCCACCAATATTTTGTAAGTATAAATCAAAAATGTCTATTGAGTTTATCTTCGATGGATAACTTTTTTAATAGTTTTATTATGGAAATGCAAAATTATGAGAACTTATATCTTTTGGATTTCACTAATAATAATTTAACAAAATCAAAAGAAGAGTATGCAATTGAAAGTAGTTTATTGTCTTTTTGTGATACCTTACCTAAGGCGTGTAATTAGAATACAATTTGTATTTTGTTCCTAAGTATAATATTTGGTATAGAATATGTTGTTAATTGAGAGCAAGTATCTTGACTCACACTATTGTGCAGGAAAAACAATATTTGACAAAATGTTAAATTCAGTTGGTTTTAATGTATCTTCTACTTTGCTTGATGCTGGTAGCGGGAATGGTTGTTATTCTACTGCAATATCAAAAATTGTTGGGGATAAAGGCAAGGTTGTTTCAATTGATATAAATTCTGATAACTTATTCAGCTTCAAAAGAACAAATGAGATATCAACTGGTTTTAGTATTCAAGCTAATTTAATTTCTATACCAATGAAAGAAAATACTGTTGATGGTGTATGGTGCTCTAACGTCTTTCAATACCTTACCGAAAATGAAAAAATTCAAGTACTCAATGAATTTAAACGTATCGTCAAACCAGGGGGGAAGATTGCAATTAAGGAGGTTGATCTATCAACAACAATGCTGGGGCCAAGCCCAAGAATATTTTGGCATATTGTTCTAAAAGCAATGTCGTCAAGACAAATAAACTCTTCCTTAAACATGTTTAATGTTTTAAAGTATTCAAGAATGTTGAATATACAAAGAATAAGTTATAAGACTTACATACTTGAATGGACATCACCTATTGAATCAAAAGTTTTTAGATATCTTCACAACTTATCAGGTACGATTAAAGAAATATTTCGACAAATTCCTTTAAGCGAAGAAGAAACTTTTTATTTGGAAAACTATATTCAAGTAAGGGAGAATTCTGACTATGTCGTAAGTGAAGATTTTTATTGGCGCGAAGGTTATATACTTATTCTGCTACAAAATGAATGATTGCCATAGTTGATTAAATAGTATAACAACCGCATCAACCCGAATTAAACCCTCCGGGTGCGCAGAAGTTATCAACATTTTAGGCTTCGCTGTGGATAACTTTTACTCTATAGGCGTTTGGGCTTAATCGGGTTATGCATGATTGGTTATACCACTAAAAAAAAATGAAAAAACATATCTTTGTAATACTATTCTTATTTTCTGCCGTCGGTTACTCACAATCGGTTCGCTTTGTTAGTAAATCTGGTAATAGTACTCCTCCATATACAAGTTGGACGACAGCTTGCGATAGCATAAGGCCGGTAATTGATATTTGCAATCCGGGCGATACAATATTTATCGATAGTGGATTATTTAAAGATACACTCGATATAAATATCCCCTTGACAATTATTGGGAAAGGTATTGGAAGTACCGTCATAGACGGGATAGATGCAAGGAAAAATTCGATTATTGTGAATGCAAATTGTGAATTTAGGAAGGTACGTTTTATTGGCAACTCACAATATCTATATAGCGAAAGTAGAATTATATCTTTTGCAACTAATGATACTCTTAAAGTTGATAGTTGCAGCTTTGAACTGGCTGCTGTACATATCAGCAATTTTCATGGAACTGCTGAAATAAAAAATTCAACATTCAAAATTTTAGGGACAATCGGTTTCCTTTCAGCATCAAATAATGCCAACACAGAAGATTTGGTGGAAAATTGCCAATTTATCTCAATTGAAGATGGTACCGGAATAAGAATTGCCGGTGACCGTATCACAGTTAGAAATAGCTTTTTTATTGGCCTAAGCAAATCAATATTACACTCTTTTTTTTCTTCAAAAATTGTATTAGAAAATAATATTTTTTCGGCAAAACGAGCTTCTCTTGATATCCACATAATTTCAGACAGTTTGATTGTTAGAAATAATCTATTTCACCATCATAAAGATTCTGAATTCAGAGCAGGATTAATAAGAGAAGTTAACGTTGGCAGAATTTACAATAATATTTTCTTCAATAATTCTAAAGGATATTCAATTGAGGTATATCAGGATTATTATGCAGATTATAATACTTTTTATGGGAATGAACAGGATTTACTCATAAATGCTACTTACGGTGATCATGATGTGTTTCTTGAACCAATGTTTGAAGGTGAATTTGATGGCACAACGCCACCCGACGAACTATTGGCATATTTGCAAAAGTTCTCTCCTCTAATCGATGCGGGTGCGCCATTTGAAAAAGATATCGACGGTACAATAAGTGATATTGGTCCGTACGGCGGTCAATATGGTGAAATATATGAATACAAAGATTTGCCTCCTAAAAAGCCTTCCAAACCGAACTTTGCGGGGATAAATCATGACCCATTAAAGATAAAATGGACTTCAAATACAGAGAATGACTTAGCTGGCTATAAAATCTACATGGATTCTGAAAGCAATTTTACACCGACCGGCTCAAATTTTATAATGTTAACAGATACAAATTTTGCTGAAATCGACACAGTTTTATCAGAAACAATATATATTAAAACAGTTGCTGTTGATAATCAGGGGAATGAAAGTACTCCAAGTGATGCAATGCAGGTTGTTGTAACTTCACAGGGTGAAAATGACAATATAGAGCTTTATTACAAATTATTTAATAACTATCCAAATCCTTTTAACCCTGAAACGAAGATAAGATTTTCCCTCAAGGCAGAAAGCAAGGTCGCGATAAAAATATTTGATATCAGAGGCGAATTGGTAAAAAAAGAAAAAGAAAAACTTTACCCTGCGGGTGGTCACGAGGTATCATTAAATCTATCGAATTTCGCAAGTGGGATTTACATAGTTACATTGCAGGTAGAACAAGACGGAAAACCAATTTTTACAGACAGTAAGAAAATGATGTTACTAAAATAAAAGTGGTATAACAACTATATCAACCCGAATTTGCAAGCAAATCGGGTTATATATGTACGGTTATACTGCTGCCGCAAGCTTTAAAAGCGGCTTGTTAATCTTTGCCTTATGATGATGATTAATCACCATTGTAAATGCGAGTGCAGGGTGTTATTATGGTTTTTAGAGAAATGTAAATTGAAAATTTTAGCTCAAAGATTTATAAAAAATGCCAAAGCTTAATTTATTAGTTTGAAATGTCTTTTAAGGAAAAATTACGTTTAAGATTGTGTTTTACTGAAAATATATTGTGAGATTATGAGAGTATTATTTTTAGTCATATTACTAATTTCTGAAGTACATGCACAGAATTATCCTAAAACAGTATCAGAATGTGTGGATAGTATCCTTGTAAATTTACCAATTGCAGACAAAGCACTTTTGAAATATACACCTCATAAGAAAATTGTCTCGTTTCATCTTGGTCTAGGTACTTGGATAAGAAATAAATTTGGATTATGGAGTTCTAATGAGACTTTGCTTTCACAATGTGCTAAATTGCAAAATCAAGAATTTATTCATCCAGATGAGGCTGCAGGAATCATCTTAGACTCTCTTTGGTATAGAATTCAAAAAGAAGAACTAGAATTTACTATTCCAAAGTCGGTTGAGGTTAAATCAAAAGAACTTAGTAAATCTGAAGTAGAAGAATTTCAAAAATACTTTGGTTTTACTGATATAGCATGGCGTTCTGGACTAAATCTTGAATATAAAATAGTAATTGATACTGATTCGAATAATCAGATAAAAAAAATACAATTTATTCCTAATAAAGAAATGGCCGGAATGATAAATTATAATGAAACTTTGATAAGAAAAAACTGGTCAAAGATAATTACTAAAATAGAGATTTCTTCTAACTCAAAAATAGCTATTGAACTAAAATTTAACTCTTTGGGTAAAAAGTTTGAAGAATATATGAAATAAAGTTAGCGCAATAACAAGCAAAATTAAGTCACCTGTCACCGAGACTGCCAATTTCAATATTCGAGAAATATAGAAAAACAGATTTGTCAGTGTAACATTTTTTCTGTTATCATTCTAGTGAAGTTTTGTCAGCTTTTATGTCAAAGGTGGACGGTGTTCTCTGGGATATCCCCAGCTTAGCACACGGCGTTTCATGGTTCAGCTATGTAAGTAATTTTTTTTGAATAATATTTTCCCTTTAATTAAAATATTGGTATAACAACCACATCAAGTGGAATTTACCCTGCGGGTGAGCCTAACTTATCAACATTTTAGCTTCACCTAGTGGACAACTTTTATTCAATACTCGTTGGGTAAATCCACTTATGTATGATTGGTTATACAGCAGCAGTATGAGAAATAAAAACATATATATACGTCCAGCGCATCCAACTGAAAAAGAATTTCTTGAAAAATTACAAATGAGAGCCTCATTGGGTAATCCAGGAGATCGTGAACTACTGCTGAAGCATCCAGAAGTAGTCGAAATATCAGGCCTTCACATCAAAGAGGGGTTGATAAATGTTGCCATGATGGATGAACAAATAGTTGGATTTGCCGGGATAATACAAATAGATAATTTGAGAACTGAGCTTGACTCCCTCTTCGTGGAACCCTCTCAATGGAAAAAAGGAATTGGAAGATTACTGGTTGATAGTTGTGTCGAGCTTTCAAAATCATTGAGAGCAGAAATTCTTCAAGTAATTGGGAATCCAGAAGCAGAAGGATTCTATATTTCTTGTGGATTTCGAATTCTTGGTAAAATAAAAACACAATTCGGTTTTGGGCTATTTATGGAAAGAGAAATAGACTAAAAAAGTAGAGAAGCAAATAATTAACCCTTCGGGTGCCGCAGGGTTATTAACATTCTATAACGAATCGTGGCAATAAAGGCTGCATAACAACCGCATCAAGCGGAATTTACCCTACCGGGTGCGTCCAAATTTGCTAAATTAAAGGTTCCTATAATTTTTCGCATCAAGCGGTAATCGTTCGGGTAAATCCGCTTATGCTTGATTGGTTATACCACCAATAGTATGAAAAAAATAACAGTTGTCATATTTCTGTTTCTTTGTGTTGCTTTGTACTCGCAAACAGTTCGCTATGTCAGTAAATCAGGGAGCAATGAGTTTCCTTATCTTACCTGGGAAACAGCGGGTACTAGTGTCAAAACAGTTGTTGATATTGCCGGGAGTGGAGACACGGTGTATGTCGGTCCCGGTGAATATATAGATACACTCGATATTTCTAAGGACCTGACAATTATTGGTTCCGGTATGGACGAAACTCTTATTCATAGTGATTATACCAGAAAAGTAGTAATAAATCTTTATGCAAAATTGAACACTTCCAATTTGAGTGTCGCAAGTAATGAGGATTTTCCCTACATGGTAGGTTCGTCTGCAATATACCAGCATGGAGCTTATGATCTAAATGTTAAAAACTGCTTTTTTAAAGTTCTTTCTAGTGGCTTGACAAGGAATGACGGCGGAAGAATCAAAGTTGAGGATTCATTTTTCATGGTTAGTACGGGTAATTGCATATACTTCATAGATGCCTCCCCGACAAAATGGGATACTGTCAGAGGCTGTGTTTTTTATGGCGAAAAGTTTAATGGAACGAGTGCAGCGAATTTGGGGGTTAATAATCTCCTGTTCGAAGACAATATTACTTTAAAATCGATAAGGTATGGAATACACGGGATTGGGAGTGATTCAGTAATAATAAGGAATAATATACTTGGTTGTGAAGGTATTGGGGTAAATCTGATTTATAATTATGATTACGCAGAAATAACAAATAACGTTATACACAATGGACCCAATAGTCATAGTACTGGTATATTTATTGGTAATTCACCAGATCTGAGGGTATATAACAATGTTATTTATAATTTTAACGAATCTCTGGAATTACGACATGAAGTAAGTTATGATATAGATTATAATTGTTTATTCGAGATAGAGGACGGCATATCAGATACAGTCCAGATGGGAGAAAATAATCTCTATGTAAATCCAATGTTTAACAAGATGCCCACCGGTGATGAAACCGCAGACGAGTTTGATCTCAGGCTACAACTTTATTCACAGTTAATAGATAGTGGGCATCCGGAAATAAAGGACAAAGATAATTCAAGAAGTGATATTGGTTTATATGGAGGTCCCTATGGCATGGTATATTCATACGAGGACTTACCCCCTGAAATACCGGTTGAATTAGAATACAATGAAATAAATTCAAATTCATTTATAGTAGAGTGGAAAGCCAATACAGAATCGGATTTGGCCGGTTATAAAATTTATATGGGAGATAACGAAGGTTTTGTTCCATCGGTGAGTACATTATTATTCGTAACCGATACAAATTATTATGAACATATTGGTCAAATTGAAGAAAACAGCTATATCAAGGTATCAGCTTATGACGAGCAGGGAAATGAGAGTGAGACAGGCGAGGTTATATCCATCATAGTAACGGGCGGAGATGGTGGAAAAGTTGAGAAAGGATATGAATACAGGCTATACCAAAATTACCCAAATCCCTTTAATCCTGAGACAAAGATAAGATTTAGTCTCAAAGAAGAAAGTCAGGTTACGATAAAAATATTTGATATCAGGGGCAGTTTGATACAGAAAGAAGAGGAAAAACATTACTCTGCGGGTGGGCACGAGGTATCATTAAATTTATCGAATTTTGCGAGTGGTATTTACATGGTGACATTGCAGGTTGTGCAAAACGGAAAACCAGTGTTTGTCGACAGTAAGAAAATAACGTTACTCAAATAAACGTGGTATAACAACTGTATCAACCCGAATTTGCCAATTCGGTGGTCAAGACTTATTCACATTTTCAGCTTCTCTGTTGATAACTCGTTGTATAATAATATGTTAGGCAAATCGGGTTATACATGATTGGTTATAAGTTTATTGACGTCTTAATTAGTTTCATAATTATTTATAATTTCTCTAAAAGATATAGGTTTCATGCAATGAAACTATTTGATATATTGCAAATATGAAAGTACACTTAATTAAAAAACAGTCTATTGAAGTTTTTGTCAGAAAAAATGTAAGAAGTAAAATTTCCTTCAACCAATGGTTTGCAGTGATAAGACGTGTTAATTGGGATGAGCCAAAAGATATAATTAAAACGTTTAATTCTGCAGATATACTAGGAAATGGCACCGATAGAGTTGTATTTAATATCGGCGGAAATAGCTATAGGATGATTTGTAAGTATTATTTTGGCAGCAATCAGGTTCATTTGTTCGTTAAATGGATTGGAACACATGCAGAGTATACAAAACTTTGTAATGAAGGTAAACAGTTTGAAATAAATATTTATTGAAAGCAGAGATAAAGATGAAAAATCAATATATAAAATTTACAGTGATAAAGACTATTTCTCAATACAATGATTATTGTGATTTGTTAGAAGAAATGCTGACAAATGATGCAAAGAAATATCAAGATGAAATTGAACTACTAACCCTGTTGGTAGAAACTTGGGACAGAGAGAAAAATACATTTGAAGACTTACAGCCAATAGAATTGTTGAAAGGATTATTAGAAGAAAATGGTCTTAAGGCAAAGGATTTAATTGAAATATTAGGACTAAGCAAGGGCACAATTTCAAAAATCATGAATTATCAATCTGGAATTTCCAAAGAAGCAATAAGGAAATTATCAGATTATTTTAAGATATCACAGGAAGCATTTAATAGACCATATAAATTGAATCAGAATACGAAACGCAGATTCAAGAAAAAGAGTCTACAAGACTAACCTACTTTATATACCTTGTCGCAGTAAGTTGAAAAACTTATAACAACCGCATCAACCCGAATTAAACCCTTCGGGTGCGCCGAGGTTAGCAATATTTTAGGCTTCACTGTGGATAACTTTTACTCAATAGGCATTTGGGTTTAATCGGGTTATGCATGATTGGTTATACTCTAATAAAATGATGAAAATAAAACTAATACTAACAATACAAGTTCTTTTGTTATTTCTTATCTCGTGTGAAAGTACATCACCTGAAATAGAGAGTGAAAAAGAATTACCTAAAACAGAAAGTGGAGTTTCTGTAGGAGTAGAACGATATAGTTGCAGATATGCCTGGATAGATATTAAAGTCCCCACAGGTGGACGTAATATAGAGTTTGTCTCAGATTTAACGACAGAAATCGATACTTTCATTTATTCTGATACAACGCTATTTGTAGAAAACCTAACGCCGGGTAAAAATTATGGAATAACAATAAATTGCCCTGAGACAGAAGTATATATCGAAGAAACAATAAACTATGAGTTCAGGACATTAGATACGACAAGTCATAACTTCAGTTACGAGATATATGAGTTTACTGATGGACTCGGTAATCGTTTATCTGGAGTAGATGTAATAGATGCCAATAACATATGGGCAGTAGGAGAATTACATAAGAATGATACACTATATAATATAGCAAGATGGGATGGAGCTAACTGGAATATAGAGAAAGCCAGCGCCTTATTTCGTGAAGAATATATTACGTTACAGCTTGAGGGAATAAAAATATTTGATGCAGAACATATCTGGTTGAGTGGTTCCTTGCCAATATATGGTAAAAAGGATTCATGGGAGCTATATTCATTACGAGACTCATTAGAACCAAATATAAGTGTATCGATAGGAGATGGTGAAAGATGGGACGAAATGTATCTTGCAGGACGGGGCCCAACCGTGATAAAATACGATCACGGAAGTTGGGAGTTGTATGATAAAGGTACAGACTTAAGGATATATGATATACTAGTAAGCGACGGAGACGTATATTGTGCGGCAAATAGTCACTCAATGGTAAGAAGTCAAATACTAAAGAAAGCAAAGGATAAAACCGTATTTGAAGAAATAAAAGAGTTTAACTGGGATTTACCTGAAAATGAGTTATATGAAAAGCTATCAGGAGATGTGCTAGGCATCTGGATGGATGAAAACAACACATTATACTCGGCAGGGTTATTTCTGTATTCCTGTATAAATGGACAGTGGGAATATATGGAATCGTTATCGGGCAATTATTACGGAAACCATAATGTAGTATCAGAGCGGGGATTATTTACAAAGATAACAGGAACAGCCTCAAATGATATGGTAGTGGTAGGGGACAGAGGCACGGTAATGCATTATAACGGAAGTAGCTGGCAACATATAGGACCGGGATATAATTCAGGAAGTAACATAATATATCATGCCGTATCAATGGAGGGTAATACGATATGCGCCGTAGGAGTAAATGGTAATTTAGGTTATGTAATATTATTAAACAGATAAAGAGTATAACAAACGCATCAACCCGAATTAAACCCTTCGGGTGCGCCAAAGTTATCAACATTTTAGGTTTCACTGTGGATAACTTCTACTCTATCGGCATTTGGGTTTAATCGGGTTATGCATGATTGGTTATACTGCAAAATTGCTTGGTGGTTTATTTTGAGTATTTGTTTATGATTGTCTAGAAAAAATAGATTTCATTATTGCGAGTTGAGTGTTCATCGTTAATAGTTACAGTTTAGTAAGCTAAAGCAATATTGAGATATTTTTATAATTTCCCGGGTCTAAATCTTTCATTATTATTCTGGTAAAGCCTGGTCAGCTCTTTTTTCCAAACTGGTGATGAATCGATTGTTTTCCCAGAGGTGTCCACAATTTTGCACACGGCGTTTTCTGGTTCATCTACTTCAATAATTTTGGTTGTATAGTTTTTTTCTTTTAATTAAAATATTAGTATAACAACCGCATCAAGCGGAATTTACCCTGTCGGGTGCGCCCAAATATGGTAAATTAAGGGTTTCTAAAATTCTTTGCATCAAGCGGTATTCGTTTGGTAAATCCGCTTATGCATGATTGGTTATATGCTATGAGAAAATTAATTATAATTATATTATTTTTGTTGATTTTAGGGTTCCGGTTTG
>Ga0209692_10003992_pt1 | contig 13759 bp, 8 predicted proteins | sample tdDd472_FD_187129 | JGI IMG/M metagenome (GOLD analysis project Ga0209692, IMG submission 187129) | Marine sediment microbial communities from the Atlantic coast under amendment with organic carbon and nitrate - tdDd47.2 (SPAdes)... | ecosystem: Environmental > Aquatic > Marine > Coastal >...
TTGGCAACGATTCAGCGCAAGCTTGCCTTCTATGGTTAAAGTGGCCCAAAAAATGCCTCCGGCGGCAAGGGTGGCGAAGCCACACTATGCAAAAAACCTTGAAAGCAGGTTGCAAATGCCTTTGTCCTTCCTTCCTCAGGCCAAATCACATTTGCCTTAGGTTTTAGATTGACCCAAGATTTTTTTAAAAGACCTGTTTGGCAACCTTTTTTAAAAGGTTGCCCCCCGGCAGGGCCGCCGGAGGCATCACCAAAAAGTACCCATGCTCACCGCCTCAGAGCCTCAGCCAATGGCCCGATCGAGGATCTCGGCCAGCTCCTTCAGGGTAAAGGGCTTCATGAGAATGCCCGACACATCGAGCTCGTTCAAGATAGAGCGAACCTGATCCTCCGGCCTCCCGGAGGTCACCACCAGCATCATTCCCGGAGCCTTGGCACGAATGGACTGAAGCATGGCCACACTGCTGACACCGGCAACAAACAGATCCATCACCACGGCCATGTACTTGTTCGGCCACTGAATAAACGCATCCAGGGCCTTCTGCCCATCGGTAAACGCCTCCACCTGATACCCCAGACGCCCCAGCACCTCACGGGCCAGATCGATGAAGATCTCCTCTTCATCCACCAGAAGGACAGTCCCCTTAGCCTCCAGCCGCCCCAAGGCATCCTGCCCCTCGTCCCCGCCACCGGGTTGAGAAACCGACGGAAGGTAAACGTGAAAGGTGGCCCCTTCTCCCCGCTCACTTTCCATGCTAACGGCACCCCCATGGTTCAGAACGATCCCATGAACCACGGCAAGCCCCATGCCTGTTCCCTTCCCCACCTCCTTGGTGGTGTAGTAGGGTTCAAAAATACGTGTGGCAATCTCCGGGTCCACGCCATGGCCGGTGTCCTCTACGCTCAGCCGCACATAAAGCCCTTCCGGCAGGTGTAGCTCAAGGGCCCGGGCTTCATCCACCATCACCTCGTCGGCGTGAATCCGAATCTCCCCCCCCTCTTCGCCAATGGCATGAAAGGCGTTGGTGGCCAGGTTGATGATGATCTGGTGAATCTGCACCGAATCGGCCACCACCCGTAACTTTCCTGTGCCTGCCGTAAACGTCACACCGATATTCGAGGGCAGGGAGGCGCTGAGGAAGCCTGCGGTGTCCTGCACAAGCTCCCGGAGGTAACAGGGCTCCCGCTTCTGCTCATTCTGCCTGCTGAAGGCCAGAATCTGGGCCACCAGGTCCCTGGCCCGCTGGCCCGCCTTGTCGATCTGCATGATCTTGTCCCGGGCCTTGGGGTTGTCGTCGGAGATATACATCAGGGCAAGCTGGGTGTAACCCATCACCGCCATGAGTATATTGTTGAAGTCATGGGCGATGCCCCCGGCCAGCACCCCGATGGACTCCATTTTCTGAGCCTGCCTGAGCTTGTGCTGTAGCCCCTCGCGCTCACGTTCCAGGTGCCTGCGCTCCGTGATGTCCCTGGACACCAGAAGGATCTCCCGGGCCTTCTCCTCCTTGTCCCGTAAAAAGCGTGCGGAGATTTCACTCCACACCCGGGAACCGTCCTTTCGACGGAGTTCCGTTTCGTAGATAAAGGCGTCTTTGTAGTGGCCTCGGGGTGCCGCCAGGGCATGGCTCAACAGGGAGCGAATCTCCCGCTCCGAGTACCGGGGCAACACCTTCCTTGCATCCTCACCGATGAGCTCTTTTTCTTCGTACCCCAAATGCTTCACCACCGACGGGCTCAAATAGGTAAAAACAAGGGGGTCGATGCTCAAAATACCAATGGTGTCCATCACGTTCTCAGCAAGGAACCGATAGCGAGTCTCACTCTGTTCGGCCACCTCCTGGGCCCTCTTTCGCTCGGCGGCCTCGTCCACCAGGGCATCGGTGTGCCGGGAGAGCTCCTCCTGGAGGCGGCTCAGGTTCTGATACACCGTGGAGTTGTACAGGGCGATGGAGACAAACTCCTTGATGCGGCTGATAAAACGCTCTTCCCGGAGGGTGATGCGCGAGTGGTCCCCCTTCTCGGGGAAAAGAACCAGACCGAGAAGCTCGCCGTACCGGGAGAGAGAGACAATGTAGGCACACCCGCACTGGTCAAGGAGGGCAACAACCTCCCTTCTCACCTCGCGACTCTTGGCCCGCCTCTCCACCTCGCGGCGGTCCAGGGGGACCTGCAGCAGGGAGAGCCAGCGGTGGGTCGCTTCCGACAACTCCAGCGCCCGACCGGTCTGCTCCTCCAGGAATCCCTCTCCTGTTCGGGTAAAGAACACCATGCCGCGAATACGAAGGGTCACTTCCACGGTTCGACGAAATTCGTTGATCATCTCATCGGTACGCCGCAGGAGCAGAATGTTCTCTGAAAAATGCGACTCGACCTTTTTCAAATCAAACCGCTGCCTGCTGAAGACGCGGTCGATGACCGGCTGAATGGTTCTCGAGTAGCGATAGTTGAGGTAAAACCAGCTGAGAAAAAAAAGGAAAAGGGTGGGCGCCCCAAGGGCTCTGAAGCTGGGCAGCAGGTAATAGAGCATCACCAGGTTCGGCACAAGAATCAGGGAGGAGACCACAGCCCAGACCAGGGAGAGGTGAAGAAGGGTGGCGATATTCAACATCCGATACCGGAACACGGCATAAGCCAACCCCAGCATGGGTAAAAAGATATAGTTGCCCGGAGTATAGAGGGGGACCCCTTTAAACGGAAGCACGTTCAGGGCGGCCAGAACCGCCGATGCCACCAGAGATCCGGTCACCACGTACAAGGTCCGTCGCTCATCCGCACAGAGGGCCAGCGCCATGCGCCGCATGCAGAGGCGGATCAGGTACACCGCCATCACACTGAAAAAGGCCAGGCTTGCGTAAAACAAAGGCCCAACGTCCGACACCACTCCCCAGGAATAGGTATGCACCCCTTGCACGTACCAAGGGGTTAAACTAAACGCAAAAAGCACCAGGGAGGCTCCGAGGGTCACCCGTTCCACCCGGGCATTTCTCAAGTCAAGCCACCGGTAGAGGAAATGAAGGTGCGCAAGGGGAATCCAGACATAAAGGGCATGGTGCAACCGCTCAAAGCCCACCGCCATCCCCACGGGCACCACCTGCTGGACGAAATAAAAGACGGCATTGAGGGACCAGAGAAGGCAGATCAGGGAAAAAAGGAAGTTTTCCGTCCGAAACCGACCCTTCACCAGGGAAATCACCGCCAGAAAAAGGCCGGTGAAAAGCGTCAGTGCCGCCGGTAATAAATATATCAGTTGCGCATCTCTCATGGTGGTCCTGTCCGTTGCAGTGCCGTACCCGGCACGTACCTGCCAAAAATTTCGTCGGTTGGTAACTGTTCAGCACCTGTAAATTTACAAGGGCCGACGACGTCCAATCTGCATGTTATCCCTGCCCCTGATCTCCCTGACCCACAGCGGGCTGGCCGCTGCGAACCCTGTGAATGGTCTCTGCCAGCCCCTTCATGGGCACCGGCTTGAAAAGAACCTCCGAGACCCCCATGTCCTCGTGCCTTCGACCCACGAGGTCATTGCTGAAGCCCGTGCAGAGAATCACCGGCACCTCCGGGTTCATGCCCCGGACCTTCTCTGTCAGCTTCAGCCCCGACATCCGTGGCATGGTCATGTCGGTGACCACCACGTCAAAGCTTCCGGGGTTTTCCGTAAACCGCGCCAGGGCATCTTCGGGATCGTCCATGGCCACAACGTCGAAGCCCATGCGGCTCAACGCCTCACCGGCCAGCTCCACCAGCATGGTCTCGTCATCCACAAATAGAACGCGGCCGCCACAGGCCTTGTCCGCCCCGCCCGCCGCAGGCCGGGGCTCCGTCACCCCTTCGGCTTCGGGAAGGTATACCGAAAAGGTGCTTCCGTTCTCCTTGCGGGACTCCACCACCACCGCGCCGTTGTGACTTAAAATGATGCCCTGAACCACAGCCAGCCCCATGCCGGTACCCTTTCCCGCCCCCTTGGTGGTAAAATAGGGTTCAAAGATACGGGACCGGACATCGTCGTCCATCCCGCGCCCTGTATCCGACACCCGCAAGGCCACAAACGGACCGGGTTCCAAGCCGTATCGCCGGGCTTCCCCCGCATCCAGGACGGTGCGTCCCACCGACACCTGGATGGCCCCTCCCCCGCCCTCTTCCAGGGCATGAAGGGCGTTGGTGCAGAGGTTCACCACAATCTGATGAATCTGAACCGGATCGGCCACCACCATGGCCGACTCCTCAGGGAACTCGCTGTGAATCGCCACTTCAGAGAGGAGGGTGGGACGAATAAGCGCCAGGGCTTCCTGGGTAATCCCCACAAAATCCACGGCACGACGGCTCTGCTCGTTCTGACGGCTGAATGCAAGGATCTGAGAGACCAGCTCCTTGGCGCGAATGCCCGCCTTTTCAATCTGAGCCACGACCCCTGCGGCCTCACCATCGTTCTCTCCGAGATACATGGCCCCAAGCTGGGTGTACCCCAAAATGGCCATCAGAATGTTGTTGAAGTCGTGGGCAATGCCGCCGGCCAACACCCCGATGGATTCCATTTTCTGGGCCTGCCTCAGCTTCTGGTGCAGCTCTTCCTTCTCCATCTCCGCCTCCCGGCGTTCGGAGATATCCCGGGCCAGCCCAACCACTTCCATGCGGCCGTCTCCGGTGGCAATAAAATGACCGGACACCTCCACCCATGCGGTGCCTCCATCTTTTCGCTTGTGCTCCAGCTCTGCCAGAAAGCCCCCCCCTTCCTGCGGAGGTGGAACCACCCGGGCCAGCTCTCTCCTGGAACTTTCCGTCAAAAAGTCTCGAAACCCTTCACCCACGACCTCCTCGGCCTGGTACCCTGTCAGTTTCTTACACGACGGACTGGCGTACTGAACGGCTTCACTCTCCACCCCCACCACCACAAACGTATCAAGGATGTTATCGGCCAGAAGCCTGTAACGCGCTTCACTCTTCCGAAGGCTCTCCTCGGCGCGACGGCGTTCCAGAATCTCCTTGGAGAGCTCACGACGACGGAGCTCCAGCTGATCCTTCAGGGAGGTGACAGCCTGGTAAACCCGTGAGTTGTAGAGGGCAATGGAGAGATATCGACTCACCTTTTCAAGGAAGTCAATCTCCATGGGCGTCACCGGCACACCGCCCTGCTTGTCGGCAAACACCACCAGCCCGATGAGCTGACCGTGCTGAACCAGCGGGACCCCGCACGTTCCGTCATACTCTTCAAAGAGATCCATGAGATCGCTGCGCACGCCCTTTTCAGGCGAGACCCAGTCCGAGCTGAGCAGGTAGCGATCGATAAGGCGATCCACCTCCACTAGCCAGGACATGGTCCCTTCGGTCAGGGCAAGAGCTTCTCCGTCCATGTCTGTCAGGCGCCCCGGATCCTCGGCGGGGGCGAAGAAAAATCGGATGGATCCAAACAGGAGGGTGGAGCGCACCAACTCCCCGAACTCGGCCACCAGGCTCCGGGTATCACGCAAGATAAGGAGGTCCCGTGCAAATTTACTTTCCGCTGCTTTCAGCCGGTACTGGTTTCGATTGAAACGCCGGCTCACCCCGGGGTGAATCCGCGTGACGTACAGGTGATTCACCGAATACCAAAGAATCAATATGGGGACGAGGGAGGCAAAGGTGTTCTCCCTGAAAAGCAGGGGTTTTATCAGGAGAAAGACCATGACATTGGGAACGAGAAGCACCACGGCATAGGCCAGCCTGTAGAGAGCCAGGTGCACAATGGTGCAGAGATCGAGGATACGATGGCGCAAGGCACCGTAGGCCATGATCGCCATGGGGACAAACATGAAATTGGAGACTGGGTACATGGGGTTTCCGATAAAGGTAAGCCCCGTCACCAGAAGAAGGGACACCCCCCCCAGAAGGGAGGCGAAAATATATCGCTGCTTGAGCCGCATCTCGGCATCCTGCTGGGCTTTCATGGCCGTGAAGGTGCAGTGCAGCATGTAACCGAGGGAGACCACGGCGTAGAGAACATAGAGGGGAAACAAAGGCCCGGCCTTGCCGATGACACCCCAGGTGTACGTGTGGAGCCCCGAGAGAAACCACGGCCCGAGGGAGGCAGCTCCCATGGCCAGGCTGGCGACAAAAACCGCCTTCTCCAGCAGGGGTTTGCTCACCTTGAGAACCCCGTGAAAGAAGAGAACACCCACAAAAGGCAGAAACGCGTAGGCAACAAGGATGACCCGTTCCACCTGCATCAGAACCCCGACATCCGTAACGACGTGCTGAATGAGATACTGTGCGGGCCTTACCGAAGTCAAAAGGCAAAGGAGGGTAAAAAGAATATTTTCCTTATTATGCCGGCTCCTGGCAAAGGCGAGAAGGGAGAGGCACACACCAAAATAGACAGACAACAGCGGTGGTATCAGCCCCACATCAAACTGATCAATATGCATCCGCACCCCCTTCCTGCGACATAGCCGACATGAATCTTACCGTCGGCGCCCACCACCATCACGGTATTCTTCCACCCACCGGGCAATCACTCGTTTGACTCGTTCAAAGCGTTCATATATAATCCCTCTATCGGCAAAAGTAGCGACGGATTTAATAGAAAGAGAGAAAAAGCCCAGATACTTCTTCCATACGCTCGCCGACAACGGATTCAAGATGGTTTGAGATAGTACACTTTTGTGTGACTATCAAGAATTCTCACGATTTCAACTCAGAGGTTCCCGGGCGGATACTCTTACAGCTTCCCGTTGATGGAAAACAGGGACAGTCCCTGCCCAGAAACGCCCCCTGTAAATGCCTTCGTCCCCACGACCCTGCCCGGTCCGGATACTATGCACACGATAAATGCCGTCTTAAGTGAAAACCCATCTGTTTTGGGCCTATTCGTCATCACCCCGGACGAAGTCGTGGCCCATGCCCATTCACACGCCATGGATGAGCCACCCGCCTGTCCTGCAGACCATCTCAACCGTCTGTACCATGACGCGGCCGGTTTGCTCCCCGACAGCCGTGAGGTGAGCCTCTCCTTCGGTGCCACCTGTGTCACCCTTCGGCCCCTGCGCCTGAACTGGGTCCTTGCCGTGCATCACCAACGGGAATGCGATGGCGCAATCTTTGACGTTCTCCAGGAGGCCACCCAGGGCCTGCCAAAAACCGACGAGGAGTTGGAGGACGAGGTCTTTTCCATCCTCACCCCCGATGACGTAATGAGTGGTGAACTGGCCCCCTGGCTCGTTCCGCTGATGAGGCTTCTCGAAGAGGTGTCAGGGGAACCGCCCCAGGCCATCTTCCATAAAGCCGTCAATGAGTGGATCGACCTGGAGGACCCCTCCCATGACGGATTGCACCATTTCTCCACCATCATTACCGCCACCATCGCCGATCCGTCAAAACGAAGCCTTTATGCCGAAAAAGCTAAAGGGATCCTCGCATCCGGCGAAAGGATAACAAAAGGAGGGGAGATGCCATGACCACCATACTGGACTTTATCAAGATCACCCGCATCGAGGGTGTCACCTCCTATTGTCTTGTCTCCAAAGACGGCCGCCGTATGGCGGGAAACGACGATTACACGGACGGTTTTTACAAAGATCTGGGACGCATTGCCAAGCAGAGTGCAGAGACAACAAAAGAGAGGCCCCTTGCCCCTCCCACCTGCTTCTCCGTCCGTGGTGACTCGACGTCTCTTCTTGTCATTCCCGTCGGGGGGTACACCCTGGGCATCACCACCGCCCCTGAAACCCCTGAGGGTAAACTGATTGACGATGTTCTGGCCTTTCTCCACCGCATTCGTCACCAACACACCGTCAGCCAGAAGAGTTAGCCCCACTATGCCTCGATTGATCCTGTTTTTGACCGTCGTTTTTCAGCTTGTCGCCTTACGCCCTGCCGTTGCCGACCTGCCCGAACCCAGCTCCCGTGTCCTGCCCGAACTGACCGAAACCCTTCAGCGATACCGCACCGAACGCGAGAGACTCGACGCCCAACTCCAGAGTCGCCTGCGGGACATTGAGCGAGCCTACTACCTGAAGCTCAACAGCCTCAAAATGGACGCTCCGGAACCGGAAGCCCCCAAGGGGATGTTCGAGACCACAGAAGAGTACAAAAAGCGCATGGCCCGCCACCGCAAGGCCCTGGCCGATGTTCAGGAGGCAAACCGACAAGCCCTTGCCGAGATCGAGCGCCTGGGGGGCCTTCGCATTCAGGTGGCGGAAAGTGAAGTGGCCTGGCTGGAAGCTCAGGTTGAACGCCTCTCTCCCATGGCCAAGACCATCAACAAAATCCAGGCAGAGGGGTGCCTCGTATCCGGCGAATCCGCCACCGTGACCGTGCAACGGCCCAATGCCGACGCCTTCCATTTCCCCGTCACCATCAACCACAAAGGGACCCTCTACCGGGATACCTGGCCTTACCCGGACCGGGACCGGGCCGAAACCGTCTGGCAGCTTCGTCACGACCTCAAGGTGTTCCCCCACTACAGCCCGGAACCCGCAGGGAAAGCCGGAGTGCGACTGCGCCTCACCGCCTTTATTGTCACTGATCCCGAGGGCACCCCCCTCACCCGGTTCAAGGTGGGCTCTCCCGCCCCCTTTGATGCCGTGACCCGCCTTGCCCGCATCCAAGCCGAAGAGCTCCCCTCTGCCCGTATCCTCATGGCCCTGAGCAATGCGGTGGAGGGCCCCCTGCCCGGCATGCGCTTTGTCTTCATCTCGCCCAGACCCTTTGACATGGGCAGTGCCAAGGGGACACCGGGGCGACTCCCTGATGAGGTACCTCACCGGGTGAAACTCTCCCGTCCCTTTTACATGCAGACCACCGAAGTGACCCAGGCCCAGTGGGAAGCCGTCATGGGCGACAACCCATCTGCCTTCCCCTTCTGCGGCGGCGACTGCCCCGTGGAAAATATCTATTGGCAGGAGGCCATGCGTTTCATTACAAAACTCAACGCCCTGCACAAAGGCAAAGGGCGCTTCCGGCTCCCCACGGAGACTGAGTGGGAGTACACCGCCCGCACCGGCACCATCGACCCCTGGGAGCAATCCGGCAACGCGGCCTCTACCTACGCATGGTACCGTGAGAATTCCGGTGGAGCCCCCCACGCCGTGGGCACACGGCACTCCAATTTGTGGAACATCTATGACATGAACGGCAACGTCTCTGAATGGTGCAGCGACTGGTACGGCCCCTACCCCGATGCCCCTGTGACCGAAGATCCCAAGGGCCCCCTGAACGGCGATTTCCGCGTCAGCCGTGGTGGCAGCTGGTTCCACGGCATAGACACCATCCGGGGAGCTCACCGCAACAGCGACAGTGCGGGCGACAAAAGCAGCTACACCGGCTTCCGACTGGTTCTGGACATCCCTTTGGATAAACTTCAGGAATAAAATAAATAATCAGGGGAAAGCTCTTCAGGGAACGGGTCCCCAAGCACTCCCGACCAAACCGGGAGGATCCCCTATAGACACCCCGCCTGCCCCAGTCCTACACTTAAACTCATCAACTGCCTGGTGGGCTCTCCCCGCCGGACTCCAAGTTCCCACCGAACGGCCCATTATCAGGACATCACACAACATGACACCGCAGCCACCGGTGCGTTCCCGCTCCGCCCCCTGCTGTCAATTTCCCCGGTGGACGGCCCACGCATGATGGGTTACCCCCCGGAACCTGTACCACTGCTGCTTTACCTCGGGTGGGATAATCCGCCCACATCATGCGTCACACAGGATACGGTATAAACCTCTAACCTGCGGGAGGCTATCATGATCAGTAAAACAACCATCACCTCACTCCAACTTTCACCCCACACCATCCGATCCTGTCGAGACCTCTACGAAGAGATGACCCGAGGCACCCACAGCCATGAAGCCATGAGTGTGGTCCTCTCCCAATATGAGTCCGATCCCCAGGCCCTCAACAAACTCTGGTGGGTCCTGAACTACCATTCGGAAAGCTTCGACAAAAACCGCAAACTCCGCGCCTGGGTCGAGTCTCGCCTCGAAGAGCTGGCCACCGAAAAAAAACGGCGCCACCCCGCTCAAGCCTGACCCACACCTTGTATGCCACACAGCAACGGGGCGTTCCTTTATGATGAGGTCGCCCCGGTCCCCGCCTGACAGCAAGCAAGATCTCCCTTTTACCTGCACTTTTTGCTTTCTTTTCCCTCCGGCAACGACTACCTTAAATAAAACAATGATCACCAAAGCGGTGCCTGGCCTGACAGGTATCGTTCCGGTAGAGATCCCGCGTTGATAATGAAAGATGCGTTCGTAAAAAGGTTGCCCATGGTACGAGACTACTCCACAGTGCTTCAAGAGATGATCGTGAGCGCCGATGAGGCCCTGGAAGATATCGAACCCGGAATGAGTATCTTCCTCGGAACCGGAGCGGCCGAGCCCCGCACCGTGGTCCGCGCCCTCATGACCTCTTCTGCCCCCAACATCCAGGACTTGGAGCTGATCCAGATCATCAGCTTCGGAGACGCCGTGAGCCCCGAACGGTTCGCCGCCGATCGCTTTCGCCTGAAAACCTTCTTTTCCGGCTGGCTGGCCGACGAGGCCATCTCCAAAGGCCAGGTAGACTATATCCCCAGCCGCTATTCGGAGATCCCCAACCTCTTTGCCTCAGACCGCATCGACGTCCATGTGGCGGTAATCCAGGTCTCTCCCCCCAACGATTCGGGCTACTGCAGCCTCGGCACTGCCGTGGACGTGGCCCGACAGGCCATCGACAAGGCATCAATCGTCATCGGTGAGATCAACGAGAGCGTTCCCCGCACCTTCGGCGACACCTTCGTGCCCATCTCCGATTTCGACTGCTTTGTCCTCTCCGACGACCCGCCCATCGTCTTCGACCGCTGGCCCGTGGACGAAGTCTTTGACGTGGTAGCGGAAAAGGTCGCCTCGGTCATCGAAGACGGAAGCTGCCTCTCCTACTCCATCGGCCCCTTGTTCGAGGCCCTGCCCCGCCACCTTCGCGGCAAGAAAAACCTGGGCATCCACAGCCCCTTTGTCACCGACGCCCTCATGGACCTCATCAACAGTGGCGCGGTGACCAACCGAAACAAGAAAATCTACCAGGGCAAGTCCCTCACCTCATACGCATTGGGGTCCCCAGAGCTCCTGAAATGGCTCGACGGGAACCCCATGGTGGAGTTCCAGGCCATCAACCGGGTCTTCAGCCCCATGCAGATCGGCAAGAACCCCTCGGTGGTCACCATCGTCCACGCACGAAAAGTGGACTTGAAAGGCCGCTTTGTCCTGCATACCGGCAAGGGCAACATCGCCACCGGCCCCTCGGAGGTCATCGACTTTTTCAACGGCGCCGAAATCTCCCGGGGCGGTTGCACCATCTTTGCCCTGGCCAGCCGGAACCTGGAAGGCAAGGCCAACATCACCTGCAGCGTGGACAACTACCCCAACCAATTCTCCGTCCCCGAATCCGTGGACCTCGTCATCACCGAATACGGCGTGGCGAGCCTCAAGGGCCGTACCGTGCGCGAACGGGCACAGGCCCTCATAGAGATCGCCCACCCCGAGGACCGGGCCGCCCTCGTAACCTCGGCCAAGGAGAACCGGATCCTCTACCCCGACCAGATTTTCCTGGAAGATTCCGCCCACTCCTACCCGTCGGAGATCAAGCGCACCCGCACCTTCAAGGGCGGCCAGGTGATCAACTTCCGCCCCATCCGCCCCTCCGACGAAGAGGGCATGCGCAAGCTCTTCTACCGGTTCTCCGACACCGCCGTCTATTACCGCTACTTCACCCCCGTCACCGCCATGCCCCACGCGAAAATGCAGGAGTACGTCAACATCGACTACACCGACACCATCTCGATTGTAGGCCTCACGGGCAGGGCGGACAAAGAGCGTGTGGTGGCCGAAGGCCGGTTTGTAAAAGGACGAAAGGAAGGGTACGCCGAGGTGGCCTTTGTTGTGGACGAAGCGTTCCAGAATATGGGCATCGCCACCGGGATGCTGAACATGCTCACAGACATCGCCAAGGAGAGGGGGTTAAAGGGGTTTACCGCCGATGTACTCAGCTCCAACCGGCAGATGCTGACCGTCTTCAAGAAGTTGGGCACCAGCTGCACCGTCACCATGAGCGAGGGAGTGTATGAGATCACCATTACATTCTGATTTCATGGAATGCACTCGCCAAACACATTTGATAATCCAGATAGTGACTCATGACATCCGGTGTCACCACACACAGGCCTTCACTTTGACAAGATGGTTCTAAAAAGCAGGCGAGTGCATTCCACCCTGCGGGCGATCAGAGAGCTTCGATAACTGCGTTAATCAAAACTCGCTGCAGCAAGCTGCTACGTCGCTTTGATATGCCTTGTTCTCAACGCCCTCTGATCGTGAAATTAAATTAAGGATGGAGACCGTTTGATTTTTGAAATGGGCTCGCCAAAAATTCAATTAAAAAAATCCGCCGTTTCCCCATAGCACCCGGTAACACCCCGCATAAGATGTCACGTCGACCAGGTAATTAAAAAAACATGGCGAGCGCATGCCATCCTGTAGGCGACCAGACACCTCCGATCACTGCTTTGACAAAAGTTCAAAAGACCAAAACGACTGTGCCGTTTCAACATGCATTGATCGCGAAGCCCTCTTACCGTAAAATAAAACTGATTCTTGGTCCGTCGCCCGTGAAATCTCCTTAAAAATGTCATGAGCATTTATAGTCAACCGACACAGAGCCACAACCAGCCCCACCAAACGACTCAAATAACAGACAATTAAGACCAGCAAGAACAATACAGGAGATACTATGAAAAACATATACATTGGTTTCATGGTACTTATTATACTTCTTTCTGCAATTGTGGTATTTGGGGATACGTCAGATGTAATTATCAATGGAAGAAAAGTAAGCAACGCACAAATTGAGGCCATCATAAGCAAATTCGGGATGTCAGGTCAGGTCACGATCCCACCAGGGACGTATTGGTATGACGACATTTCTGGGTTGTGGGGGATGCAAGGCGGCCCTACACTGGGGCAGGTCTGGCCGGGTCTGGATTTAGGAGGCCCCTTGCAAGCAGATGCATCGGGTGGTGGCACCCAGGTATTTATTAACGGGCGTGAACTTCACCCCAAGGAAGTTGACTACCTGAGAGGTTTATTTGGGTATGTATTGGCAGGTCGATACTGGTTGAACGCCATGGGAATTGGCGGGTATGAAGGGGGGCCACCTCTTTTTAATATATATCAGGCGGCCCGGAACAACCCCAAAGGTGGCGGGTATGGTTATACCAGAAGAACGCCATTTGGAAGCACCGGCGGAGATGGCAATTGCAGCTACTACCTCCACCCCAGCGGTAGCAGCGTTATGAATTGCAACTAACACCAATAGCCCATACCAAACAAATTCAACCACTATGGCTCATAGTTCACTGTGTGCCCCTTAAAAAACGTAACTATTCAGCCCAATATTGCCTCCGGCGGCCCTGCCGGGGGCCCAACTTTTGAGAAGGTTGACAAACAGGTCTTAAAAACCAATGTTTGAATGATTCCCTGTTTAAATGCGGATGTGATTTGCCCCGAGGAACGAGGGATAAAGCGCTGCGGCACCCCGATTCAAAGGTGACTCACCTTGCCGCCGAAGGCTTCTGTTTTTATATGTCTTACCGATAGCCTTTCGCCTTAGCCTCCATTTATTCGGGAACCAACAGTTCAACACCTACTCACGATTCACTGGCAAAATCCTGGAGCCCCATGTACCTCATCATTCTGATCATTCTTGCCATCTGCATTTTCATCAAGTTAAACAGCATCAACAAAGAGCTCTCG
>Ga0209692_10003996_pt1 | contig 13745 bp, 15 predicted proteins | sample tdDd472_FD_187129 | JGI IMG/M metagenome (GOLD analysis project Ga0209692, IMG submission 187129) | Marine sediment microbial communities from the Atlantic coast under amendment with organic carbon and nitrate - tdDd47.2 (SPAdes)... | ecosystem: Environmental > Aquatic > Marine > Coastal >...
CATGGAAGGAGAACTCGAAGAGTTAGCCGATGCATTGATCAGTCATTATCAGGCAGAGGCAATGAAGCGGCAGGGTGATTAACGCCACCTCAGGGGAACCGTTATGGCCCCCACTGTCAGAGATATCCTTCAAGAAAGTGAAGCCCGTCTTCAAGGCGTGGATTCTCCTCGTTTAAGTGCTGAGTTGTTACTGGCGGAAGTCGTCGGGTGCTCGCGCTTATCCCTTATTGTTGATCGTAATCGCCAACTTTCCTCCGTTGAACTCGATCGAGTTCGGGAACTTGTTTCTCGTCGTGTAAAGGGGGAACCCATTGCCTATATTCTCGGCGTGAAAGAGTTTTATGGAATTGACTTTCATGTTACGTCCGATGTCCTCATTCCTCGTCCAGAAACAGAACATATTATTGAAGAAGTAGAAAAACTTTACGCCAAGGATATGCCGTTCCATTTTGCAGACCTAGGGACAGGTTCAGGAATATTGGGGGTGACCATTGCCGTTTTGTTTCACAAGTCAATAGGTGTGAGTGTTGATATCAGTGCTGAAGCTTTGAGCGTTGCATCAGGCAATGCTCAACAGCATAAGGTAGCTGACAGGCTGGATTTTATACAAGGTGATTTTACTACCTCTCTTTTTAACGATTCCGAGTTTGATCTTATAGTTTCCAACCCGCCATATGTTACAGAGAATGAGTTTGAAGCGGCCAGCCATGAGGTTACTAGCTTTGAACCTGTTGGCGCTTTGGTGAGCGGAGTTGATGGTTTGGATCATGTCAGGGCAATGTTGGAGCACGTAAGTCGTGCTTTGAAGCCAGGCGGTGTTTTTTTGATGGAGATCGGATGTGGGCAGGGGAGAGGTGTGAAAAAAATAATGTCCGATCAGTTCTCGGAATTTAGGGAAGTTACAGTAAAAAAAGACCTTTCCGGGCATGATCGTGTAGTTTTTGCGCAAAAATTATAATCGCAAAAAAACAACAGTTTTAGAGAATTGTTGTTGTAAAAATACAATTACTTGCGTGAATGCAACACATCTCTAGAAAAAGTCTTATCGGTAAACCCCTTACATTTTAATTAGTTACGATAGTATGTCCTGGTGGCACCATTTTTGCTTAAGTAAAATTGGTTTTAAACCGGAGGATTCATGCTACAGACTACAATACATAAATCAGTGCGTTGCACAGGAATCGGACTCCACAGCGGTAAGCAGGTGGAACTTGTTCTTCGTCCAGCTGCTGAGGATACCGGAATCCTTTTTTCGCTTCGCAATGGTTCCGGGTCCACATTCCTGACCCCTGCTCCCTCTCTGGTTGTTGATACTGGCCTTGCTACCGTACTTGGTGATGGGCGCGAGACCGTGGCAACTGTCGAGCATTTGCTTGCGGCAGTCAGCGGTATGGGTATCGATAACATTCACATCGAGGTGACGGGCAAGGAACTGCCTATTATGGATGGTAGTGCCGCTTCCTTTGTCTATCTGCTCAAGCAGGCTGGCATCCGCAAGCAGGAAAAGCCCCGTCAGGTCATGGCAGTCAAGAAGACCGTCGAATTTGAAGAGGATGGCAAGTTTATCAAGGCTCGCCCCCATGATGGCTTCCGTGTTGATTATACCATTGAATTTGCCCATCCGCTCATTGGCAGGCAGACGATGGAACTAGAAATTACTCCTGAGAATTTCACCAAGGAAATTGCCAAGGCACGTACTTTTGGCTTCCTCAAGGAAGTCGACTATCTGCATGCTAACGGGTTGGCACTCGGTGGTTCTTTGGATAACGCCATCGTTTTAGATGAATATGGCGTTCTTAATGCTGAAGGCCTTCGTTTCAAGGATGAATTTGTTAGGCACAAGTTGCTTGACTTTGTTGGAGATATGGCAGTCTTTGGTGCTCCAATTCAGGGACATTTTGAAGTTTTCGCCTCCGGCCATGCCCTGAACAATGCGTTTCTGCGCCACTTGGATGAAAACAGTGAAATTTATCTTGAAGCAAAGACTTTGCTTTTGCCGGAAGTTTCCACGGATACAGTCCGAGAAGGGCGGTTACAACCTGCTACAGCAGTTATGTAATTCTCCAAATTATAGAGTAAATGAAAAACCCGCCATGAGGCGGGTTTTTTTTTAGTTAGTGCGAAACACCAGTTCGGTTAGAATGCCACCATGTGCACTTTGTGGAAGCTTTGCAATTCCAAGACATTCAGTCTCAGCAGTCAATTCTGAATATTGGCGAGTGTTAAGATACTTCAAAAGAGCTTTTCCGTGCTTAAGATGCTGCAGTTTCAATTTGTATCCGGCTTTTGTTTTCTTATAAAGAAATTCAGCTCGGACCATACCCCAACTTGTGTGTTCAAATTCGATGATTGTTTCAATAAGTGGATTATTCTCATGTGATGAAAAGCTGCGCACAAAAGTTGCCTGTCGGCGACTTTCCGGAACGAGCCAAGGCTGATACAGAATACGCCCCGTGTTGTTTGCCTGAAGCTGAGTGGATATGGTTCGAGCGCAATCCGTTGCGTCTTTGAATGCTGTGTGGAGTGAGGTGTCTTTGGCTAATAATTCAAGAAAATGACTTAATCTGGCTATTGGATTAGCTGAACTCAGCGAGTCTTGTACTGTTTTGAATTTGTTTTCGAAAAGTATTCTGGAGGTGTCAAATGCACTGGCCATGCCTATAGTGTTGGCACTGACAGAATTGAGTTCAAATACTTCTTTCAGGATAATGTTCGGAACGAGTTGCTTGACGATGAATGTAAGCTGAGTGCCTTCCGGGTGCTTAGATTGTAATTGCGCCAGGAGATTGTCGCCGCCAATGGAAACCCAGGCCATTTCATCCGAGACATGTTTTATGAGTTTCCCTTTTACTTTCTGCCCCAGTCTATGCTTTTGCCTGAATGAGTCGGAGCGGCTTTCCCCTCCTCCAAAATTACCGAAACCTGATCCAGAACTACGGATACGCATGACCTTTCCTCTCGTCAGGACTGATCTATGATAAGATCTATTTCTTCAAGGCTCAAACCAGATGATTTGGCTAATTGGACCGGAGACTTACCTGCGCGGTGTCCTTTAATGATGATTTCTTTCATGAACTGAGGGGACTTGCAATATTCGCTGGCAAGATCGACCAGTTTTTTCAATTTAGTGGACTTGTTTTCAAGTTCCTGATTAAGGGCTACCAGTTCTTGTTGTCGCTGTTCAAATGTTGCGACTAGTTCGTTTTCCAATTGTGTATTGAATTGAAGGCGCTTGAGAAAATCACCTTGGTTCGCCTGGAGGCTAGATAGTAGTGTTTCAGATTTTTTCAGGCGAAGGAAGAAAAGTATGACGATAACAAGCAGCACAACTTCGCTGACAGTGAAGAGGATGATAAGTAGGTTGGACATTCAGTCTTCCTCGTTTGTTAGTCTGTAGGTGATACAATGGGTGAGTGGTACATGAATAGAGAGTATCAAATCTTGACGTTAACGATGTTACCAGACCAGGGGGACGCGTTGGAAGAACCTGTTTCTGGGGAATCGTCCTCGTTCTCTTTTTTCTTTCTTTCAGAAGCAGCCTGTTGCTGTTCTTTTTTCTGACCGTCTCGATCAACAGGATCTGTTTTTTCCTTTTTTTCAACCTGCTGAACTTTGCCCTCATTTTTTCTAATCTGTTCAGTAATAAGTGGTCCAAAGAGGAGCTTTTGGATTTCAGGTTTTGCTTTTTCCGCATGGGCAATCTTCTGCACAAATGGCAGTTGTGATATGAGGATCGGAAGATCCAGCGGCGTAGAGCTCATGGCTTACCTCACAAGGTATTGCTCGAATAGAAGGGTCTCGAACTGGCCAAATCCCATATATTGGTTGATAATAGCCAACAATTCCTTCTTTAACTTGTCGCTATTCTCTTTATCGGACAAAAACTGTAAATCCTTATTCTTCAGATAGTAGTATAAGGCGTTGCGGACCGCGTATGTCTCCTGTTTGAATTGCCTGGCGAGTCCGTCTTCAGGGGTGCTAACCACCACACGTACTTCCAAAAATCGAATTTGGCCATCCGCATCCTTTTGTTCAATGAGGAAGGGGTCAAGCCTAATCAGAATCTCAGGGATTTCCTCAACTGCCCCAGGAACTTTTTCCTCTGGTTTAACTTCTTCTACAGGTGGCGGGGGCGGTGGTGGAGCATCGGGTTCGCGTATGAGTAGGATGAAAATGATTACAATAAGAAAAGCAATGACACCCAAGCTAATCAAAAACAGTTTGTTTTTGAAAAGAGCCGAGAAGTCGAATGATGATGATTCTTCCTCTGGCTCCTGAACAAGAGGCGTCTCATCTTCTTCGAAGGTTACCTCTTCCTCTTCTTCCTCATCTTCAAGAAATGGAGCATCATCAAGGTCGAGATCGACCTTTTGTGTGGCCCTACTCGCTTCACTGTCGTCGAGCTGTGCCTTAGGCTGTTCCTCAGACGATAAGTCATCCGTAACGCCTTCGGTTACATCTTCGGCATCGTCTGGGACAAGCAAGACCATGATATACGTCTAACCGACTATTGGAAGATTTTGTCGATCTTCTGGCCCAGTGTTTCGGGGGTGAACGGCTTGACGATGTAGTTGGACACTTTTGCCTGGACAGCCTCAATGATATTTTCCTGCTGCGCTTCAGCGGTAACCATCAAGAAGGGCAGGTCTGCATATTCTTCGCTTCCGCGTACCTTGCGGAGTAGTTCAATACCGGACATGATCGGCATATTCCAGTCGGAGACGATGAATTCGATGTTGTCCTTGTTGAGAACTTCCCAGGCGGTTGAACCATCATCTGCTTCGACAATATTGGTGAAACCAAGCTGGCGAAGGATGTTTTTTATTATCTTGCGCATGGTGGAAAAGTCGTCAACAACCAAAACACGCATACTTTTATCGTAATCCATGTGTGTCTCCTTTATTCTGTTCTACTCGCTTTCATAGCGAGCCCTGAACGTTTTTCTTAATTTTATCAATGCTTGGGAATGGAGTTGAGAGACGCGGCCTTCGGTAATGTCCATTACCTCGGCAGTCTCCTTCATATTTAACTCCTCGCCATAATATAAAGCTATGACTAATTTTTCTCGCGGCGTCAATTCCTCAATGAGATTGGCTACTTTGTCTACTATTTCCTGAAAGGCTGTGGACTGGAATGGCTCGTCGTCGGACATGTTTTTTCGACCAACGAGGTTCTCGTGAAAACTGTCCAGACTCAGGCATATCTGATTGTTCAACGCTTCAAGTCCTTGCTGGACTTCTTTCTCGGACATGCCTGTGTGATCTTGTAATTGTTCGCTTGTTGCGGGGGAGCCGGTCTCATGCTCTATCTGCCGCATGGCGTCCTCAAGCACTTTGACTTTTTGCCTTAGCCCTCTGGAAAACCAATCCATGCGCCGCAACTCGTCGAGCATGGCACCTTTAATCCGGTTTTCGGAATAAGTATCGAACTTTATTCCACGTTCCGGGTTGAATTTCCCAAGTGCATCCAATAGCCCAAGACTGCCTGCGCTGATGAGCTCGTTGAGCTCAACGCTTTGAGGCAGCTTCGATTTGAGCCGCAAGGCTAGAATCCGGATTTTCGGCGCGTAAAAACGAACTATGTTCTCACGATCTCTCGGTGAGAATTCGTCCCAACTTTTTACGCCCTTTTCCAGTTCACGCCACGGATCGCTCTTGGAAGAGGAGTTTTTTCCAGAAGAATTTAATATTGCCATCGGTGTTGGGTGTTACCTGCCATGCGTTGATTTTCTGTGCAGTCTGGCGAACAGCCGTGCTCGCCGGAGTCTTTGGAAATTTATGGCAAAACGGTGTCTGGGCAATAACCGAATTACGAACATTGGGATCGAAAGGTATGAAGCCCACAAGATCAAGCGAAATGCCGTCTAGGAAATGATCGCAGGCATTGAGTAGTTTGATGTAGACGTCTTTGGCTGTCTTTTGATCTTCGACCATGTTTACCAATACGCGGAATCGTTCGACCCCGTGCTGCAGTTTGAGCACCTTTATGAGCGCATAGGCGTCGGTCAATGAAGTCGGTTCTGGTGTGATGACCAGTAGCCGTTCCTGAACAGCCAGATTGAAATAGAGCACATTGTCGTTAATTCCTGCTCCGGTGTCCACGATAAGGTAGTCGACGTTGTCCTCAAGTGAGTCCATGGCATCCAGAAGGTCAAGTTTTTGACCTCGGTCCAGGTTGACCATGTCGCTTACGCCGGAAGAGGCGGGTAATATCTTGAAGCCATAAGGGGTATCGAACAAGATGTTGTCCAGTGTCACATCCTCATGAAACAGGTGGAAAAGGTTGTGTTCGGGCGCAAGGCCAAGGATGACGTCCACATTGGCCAGACCAAGGTCGGCATCAAGTAGGACGACGTTTTTGCCTGCCGCACTCAAGGAGTAGGCCAGGTTGACGGACATATTGGTTTTCCCGACTCCACCTTTGCCGGAGGTCACGGAAAGAACCAGGGGTAAATTGGAACTCATGGCGTTTAGTTTTCTCCTTAAGGTTGAATGTCGCCGCCGGGCAATTTGCGCATGAACAAAAGCCGCCAGATCATTTCATTGGTGGCTGGAGCGATGCTGTTTTTTAAGCCGGAACCGTACGAAAGTGCGGAAACCGGCAGCCCGCTGGCGAACGCCATGTTCAACATTGCACCAAATGTACAGGCTTCGTCGAGTTTCGTCCAGATAACGCTTGCAAGTTGTTCACTTTTATATTTCTCGATGAAACGTTCGAATTGAGCTGAGCTGTAGTAAGGGTTCAGGACCAAGTGAATTGACATATCCTGACACTTGTTCATTCCGTAAAGGATGATCCATTCTTCAAGCATTGTCTTGCCGGGAAGACCTGGTAAGTCAACGAGAATCAAATCGAATTGGTTGGATTCATTCTGTAAAATTGCGAAATCGTCCTTGGTAACAATCTCCCTGAAAGCAAGTCCTGAAAGTTCGGCGTAATGCTTGAGCACTAAACGTCCTTTGCCCCGCCCACTGTCTGCCGTAGCGAGACATATCCGCGCTTTGGGATTTGCTTTCTTTTCTTTGAGGGCCAACCGGACCAGACTGGCTGTTTTTCCTGCGCCGCCGGGACCGGCAAATGCGTGAAATTTACCTGTCCAGTTTTTAGAATCAAAAGGGACAGCATTTACCATGTGATCAAGAACTGTGATTATGGAACAATTCTTGTCCTCACGGAGTTCACAGTAAATCTTGGCGAGAACATTTTCGTCCACGTCTTCTCGCTCCAGATATTCCATGGCGAGTTTTTGTTTGGGTGTAAGCAGATTCAAGTCAATCTGGGGCTTCATGAGGGCCATTATCTGGCCTTTGATTTGACTCCATTCACGCTGCCAGCCAACGCTGTTTTGCAGAGCGTCTTCCACAACGTCTTCTTTGGAAGATCGATTGAGTGTTGCCGGCGCTGCATCGACTGCAGCAACAATTTCGCAACACTTGCAGCCGTTTTCAGTCACTGTTTTGTTTGACAGGATGACGGCTTCATCTCCCAGGTCGGCCTTGACTTTTGCGAATGCCGCAGTGGAGTTGGGGGCCTTGAACGTCTTCATTCTCATAATGTGATCCTACAGTTCCACGGTTGCAGCGGATTGAATTTTGACATCAGCGGGGATTTCGGCCTGCGATATAACCGGCAGGGTTGGGATGAACCGAGTTAACAGTTGAGCTAGTTGGGATCTGATCTGAGGACTCACCAGTAGGATGGGTTGACCATCAGCCACCATTGCGTCTTCTGTTGATTTATTGATTGCCTGGATCAGTTGCTGGGCAATGCCGGGTTCCAGAGCCAGATAACCGCCTTGTTCAGCTGGGCGCATGGCTCCAGACAGGATGTCATCGATCTGCTGACTCATGGTGATGATTGGCAGAACACCTTCTTCGCCCATGTAAGGCTTTACGATGGTGCGAGACATTTTGGCTCGTACATATTCCGTGAGTTGTATCGGATCCTGGGTCGCCGAGCCGTAATCGGCCAAGGTTTCCACGATGGTGAGCAGGTCTCGGATTGATACATTCTCTTCTACTAGAGCCTGGAGTACTTTCTGTACGCCTCCGATGCTGAGTACTGCCGGTACCAGACTTTCCACGGCCTTGGGAGCGCGCTTGGAGAGGTTGTCCAGCAGTTCCTGAGTTTCCTGGCGGCCAAGGAATTCGTGCAGATTGCGTCTGAAGACTTCGGTGAGGTGGGTGGCGATGACAGTGGACGGGTCGACCACTGTGTAGCCAGCCAGCATTGCTTCTTCTTTTTGCGCTTCTGGAATCCAGACAGCCGGGAGATTGAAAGCCGGTTCCACGGTTTCCACACCTTCGATGCGATGCTTGGCATCGCCTGGGTCCATGGCCAGGAAATGATCAATGAGCAGCTCTGCGCTGGCGACCGGGTTACCCTTGATGAGGACGCGGTATTCACCAGGTTTGAGTTGAAGGTTGTCTCTCAAGTGCAGAGAGGGAACGACCACACCCATGTCCAGTGCGAATTGACGGCGTATAGAGCGGATTCTCGAAAGCAGGTTTCCATTTTGTTCCTCGTCCACAAGAGGAATGAGGCCGTATCCGACTTCGAGCTCCAATTGGTCGAGAGGCAACAGAGCCTGGACTTCTTCGGGTGTATCAAGGGTCGAGGCTTCTTGCTGTTCGATTTCTTCAATCTCTATACCAAGTTCAGCCTGCTGTTTAGCGGACAGATGGCCGATTGTGTAAACGATAACTGCCAGGGAGAGGAAGGGAATTGTCGGCATACCTGGAACGATGCCAAAGACAACCATGATTACGGAAACAAGCTTCAATGCGCGATGATGGAAAGATAACTGGCCGATGAATTCTTCGCCCATTTTGGCTTCGGCTGCTGCGCGGGAAACGATGATACCCGCAGAGGTGGAAATGATCAGGGATGGAATTGTTGCGACCAGTCCATCACCGATAGTCAGTAGAGTGTATGTCTGGGCTGCGTCCATCCATTCCATGTCTTGCTGGATGACGCCAATGAGGAAGCCTCCGACAATGTTGATGCCCGTGATCATGAGGCCTGCTTTTACGTCTCCTGAGACGAACTTGCCAGCACCGTCCATTGCTCCATAGAAATCAGCTTCACGCCTCATGTAATCGCGTTTTTCGGTCGCTTGTTCTTCAGTAATGAGTCCGGCGTTCAGATCAGCTTCAACTGCCATCTGCTTACCAGGCATGGCATCAAGGGTGAAGCGTGCTGCGACTTCTGCAATTCGTGTTGTACCGTTGACAATAACAGTCTTGTTCAGAATATACAGAATCAAAAATATGACTAAGCCGATGGCGTAGTTACCACCTACAACAAATTCACCAAAACTCTGAATGACTGAACCGGCTGCGCCAGTTCCTTCATCACCATGCAAGAGGATGGCACGTGTTGTTGCCACGTTAAGAGAAAGCCTGAGAAGGGTTGTAACCAGCAGCAGAGATGGAAAAATCGAGAATTCAAGTGGAGAGGTCATGAACATGGCAGTAACCAGAATGACCAATCCAAGGGAGATGCTGACAGAAAGCATAAAGTCGATGAAAGGTGTCGGCAAAGGGATGAGCATTACAAAGAGTATGGTAACGACGCCGGCAGCAAGAAGAATATCGCCCTGTTTGGAGAATTTGGAATAGTCTATCTTTGGAATTACTGATTCTTTTGTCTGGGCCATGTTTTTGACACCTCGTGGACAGTTGTTTGTCGGTAAACCGGAGGTGTTGTTATCTCTTTGTAACCCTTATCGATTCTTGAACTTATTAAGTTTTGCCAGAATCGCGGCTACTGCTTGAAACAGTTCCTCCGGGATAGTTTCCCCGATTTCCACTTGTTTATACAAAGCCTGTGCCAAGGGGACGTTTTGTTCGATGGGAATATCATTTTCTTTCGCAACTTCCTTGATTCGTTCAGCAACTCTATTCACACCTTTGGCAAGAACGAGTGGTGCCGGAGCAACCAAGGCATCATATTGAAGGGCGACTGCATAATGGGTGGGGTTGGTGATGACAACATCAGCTTTCGGAATGTCTTGAAACATTCTGCTTGCCATCATTTCCATCATTTTTTGACGTTGTTTCGCTTTGACCTTTGGGTCGCCTTCGGCCTGTTTGCGTTCGTCTTTGACTTCTTCCTTGGTCATTTTAAGGCCTTCCTCATAATTCCAACGCTGATACCAAAGATCTACGATGGCAATCAACATCATGGGGATAAGTGCATAGCAGGTCATTTTGTAACCAACCGTGAGGAGAAATGCGATAACTCCTCTTACATCAGAATGGAAAAGAGGGAGAAGGTTATGCATCTCTTGCTGGATAACAATGTATGGTGCAAGGCCGACAAAAAATGCTTGGAGCATACTTTTCGCGAGTTTGATGAATGCATCTGGACTGATTAATAATTTTTTTAATCCAGATGCAATATTGAACATCTTGGCAAATTTGGGCTTGAGCGGTTTGGTTGTCCAAAGTTTGCCGACTTGTAGTCGCATCGTGAGAAAGCTGGTAAAGGCGAGTACAAGTAAGAAGGGCAGCACGATGAGAGCCATTTTTTTTATGCCCCACGCAAATAGGGCATAAGCCGTTGACTTGTCTACTTCAAGGTTAATGGCTTCAGTGAAAGTCCATCGGTATATTTCTGTGAATTGGTCTTGATAAAAACCTATCATGAGTCTTAGGGCGAGGACTCCGGCAAGAAGAACCATTGCCTTTGTGATTTCCTCTCCTTTGGCAACATTACCGTCTTTTCGCTGCTTATTCCTGCGTTTCGGTGTAGCTGTTTCTGTTTTACTTGGATCTTCCTGGCCAATCATATAGCGGTCCTTTTAGAAGGTGTATGGTGATCCGGCTTTCATTATGGTTTCGAATAAAGGCCCGAGTTGTTGTAAATAATCACCAACATAGTCTGCCATGATTGTAAAAATGAAACCGAGGAAGAAGAATCCAACGGTTATTTTGACAGGAAATCCGAGAACAAGAACGTGCATTTGCGGGGCAGCTTTTGAAATAAGCGCCAAGGATAGGTCTACTAAAAATAAGGCTGCCATTACAGGGGCTGCAATCTTGATTGCAAGGACAAACATCGTGCTTGAGAATTGGAGGATATGATTAGTGAGACTTGGTGTCAGCAAAAGCCCGCCGGGAGGGATATATTCGAAACTAAGACTGATGGCTTTTAAGAGGTATAAGTGGCCGTTGAGTACAAGGAATGTCAGCATGGTGCACATGTATAGAAAGTGTGCCGATACTGCGTTGCTGGTTCCGGTGATAGGATCAACTACATTGACCATTGCGAAGCCCATTTGGAAGCCGATTATTTGACCGCCTAGTTGAACCGCACCGAATAGAAAGCGGACAACCATCCCAAGTATAAGGCCTAAAAGCATTTCTCCGATGAACATTATTACAATATTCCAGCCCGTGGGCATCATGCTGCCAGGAAATGACAATTGAGGCCATAATGCCAAGGAGAGCACAAGCAAGAGTGCTCCTTTCACAGGATTTGGAATTGTTTTCCCGCCGAAAAATGGCAACAGAAACAACACAACACTGATACGAAATAGTGTCAGGAAGTAACTGAGCAGGTCGTTCGGGTTGTATCCAAAAATATCCATTATGAAGTCTTTGCAAAAGCTGAACCATGTGCGTGAAGGATAAAAAGCCTTCGTGACCATAGCCGTGTCATGATTGTTCTTTTAAAAAAATACAAGGCCCTCTTGGAAAATTCGGTTCCAAAAGGGCCTTGTGAATTCACAGTGATCTAGCCGCTAGTTCAGAATATAGCGTTTCGGGTTTACCGGTACGCCATTTAAGCGAACTTCATAATGAAGGTGCGGGCCAGTGCTTCGTCCAGTATTGCCTACATATCCGATAAGTTCGCCTCTAGTTACAACCTGACCGCTTTTGATGGCGATTCGGTGGAGGTGCGCAAAGCGGGTGGACAGGCTGGCATTATGTTTCAGGCGTATGCTCAAGCCGTAAGAACCGTCGCGTCCAGAGAAAGTAATAGTTCCACGAGCAGGAGCATATATTGGTGTACCTCTAGGGGCGGAAATGTCGATACCTTTGTGGAACTCTCGTTTGCCGGTGAACGGAGAGGTTCTCCATGCAAAGCCGGATGTGACCCAGCCGGAAGTCGGCCAGATGGAAGGGGTGGCTTCCAGAATGTTCTGGTTGTTGCGAAGAGTGTGCATGATTTCCTGCTGCCTGACTTCTTCAAGCCTGGCTTCAACATTAAGTTGACTAAGGAATTCGTGCATCTTGCGAGCAAGGAGTTCTTGACGATAAAGAGGAAGATACCCTTTTGAGAAATTCTCGTTGGCGGGTCCGCCTTTAGGGGCTGCAGTCTGACCGCCGTCTTGGTCAAGGTTAATCATAACTCGTAATTTAGAGTCGAAATCCCTGATACGGCCAAGATTTTTTTGCAGGGAGGAAATCTTCTGTGAAAGGCTGAGGAGCTGAGTTTTCTGTTCCTGAACAGTCTTCTCGGCAATGTTCAGGCCCTTTTCTACTCGTGAATGGTTCGTGTATTTTTTCCACAATATTACATTCCCAGTGGCCATGCCGACCATAAGGAAGAAAACCGTGACTATAAGCCAGCCTCGAAGCTGGAATTTTTTGCACGAACCCTGTTTGTCCTTGAAGACAACAATGTGATATTTTCTGAAAAGCATTGCCTTTCCAGTGGTTTATAGTATTTATTAAGAGTCTTTTTGAAAACTGTAATATGTATTAGTCTAGACTTTTTTACTTGTCAAGTCAACCTGTTGGCGCGTTATGGCGTTGAACACGTTGTTTTTTATGCGCTTATCGTTTTTCCATGCCTGACGTAACCAGTCATGTACTTCATCGCGTTTGGTGAATCCATTGGAGGGGCAAATGTTCTCCCAAACCGGGAGTTCCCATTGTTTTGCTGCTTTAATGACGGTCTTCTTGTCGAGCAACATGGTTGGCCGTATTACATTAAGTGCGCCGCCAAAGAAAGGTTCGTTGGCGGAGATGCCTGCTGCTCGACCGTTCTGAAGGATGTTCATGAAAAAGGTGACCACATTGTCATCTGCATTGTGTCCGAATGCGAGGTGGGTGAGCCCGTACTCTCTGCAAAGTTCAAAGAGACGTTTGCGGCGGAGCATACTACAATAGAAACAAGCTGAGTTTTTTCTGTTTTCATCTGAATGAGCTCGCGGTCCATATTCAGTCATTTCAATGTGAGCGGCCATGTTGTGTTCTGCACACCAGTCTACGAGGGGGCGATGAGAGAGAGGTTCAAATCCTGCATTGATATGAAGCGCCATGAGCTCGACAGGGAAGGGCATGATAGCCTTGCGAATAGTAAGGACCTTGAGCATTAAGAAACTGTCAACTCCGCCAGAGGCAGCAATACCAATGCGTGCACCTTTGGTGACCATATCGGTTTGCTGCATTAATTTGCCTGTGGCAGAGACGCATTTTTTTTGTGCGAAGGTTAGTTTGCCCCATGATCCCATTTTATTTCTCCCGCCATTTTTTGTATTATATGATACAGACCCGGTGAGGCTGATAGTTTATTCCTGCTTGACTTGCAAGTGGGCTTAAGGCACTTTTATTAGCTTCTTCGCCGAGCGTGTTGAGGTCAAGCTTTTTAAATGCCGGACTGTTGTTCTGAGTTCCTTTTGGAGGGATACCTCATTGAAATACTTAATGTCCTTGATAACGATAGTGCTTCTGGCTGGCTTGGCCAGCGGAGTCTATTGGTACAAGTCATTAAATAATACGACCTTTGACAAC
>Ga0209692_10003997_pt1 | contig 13744 bp, 13 predicted proteins | sample tdDd472_FD_187129 | JGI IMG/M metagenome (GOLD analysis project Ga0209692, IMG submission 187129) | Marine sediment microbial communities from the Atlantic coast under amendment with organic carbon and nitrate - tdDd47.2 (SPAdes)... | ecosystem: Environmental > Aquatic > Marine > Coastal >...
CGGAGTTCGCTTCTTCTTGCGTAACCGGTCTATCATGCGCCGGCGTGTGATGGTCGATACAAAGGTAACTTCGCTTCCTGCTTCCGGGTTGAAGCGTTCTGCACTCGACCACAGTTCGATAAGTACATCCTGCACGGCATCTTCTGCATCCGCATCCATGCCCAGATACCTGCGTGCAAGAGACCAGACCAGATCCTCATACTGAGTTATGCATTCAGCTACAGCAGCCTGATCACCGGCTGCTATGCGCTGAAGTATCGAAAGGTCATCTTCGGGCACGTGTTTAGGTGAGAGCAGTCAGGCTGGTGCCGGTGGTTAGTGCTTCGGTAACAGTTGAGGTATATGCATCGGCACCTACTGTGCTTGCCATAGAAGGAGCCTGGTCGAAAGCGTAACCGCCCACCATAATTTTTACTTCTTGTTCAGATCTTTCGCGAATCCCTTGGATCGCATTGGCTACGATCGGTATTTGTGTATCCAGTGTTGCAGAGATAACCAGTAAGTCTGCATCGAAATAGCCAACCATTACGGGAAGGTCGAGCACCGGGACATCCGAGCCAAGATAGATAACGCGCCAGCCGGCCAGTTGGTACAGATCGGCGATTGCCCGCACACCGACATCATGCGCGTTATTGGCCACCGAGGCTGCAATCAAAGTTTTGCCATTTTCTTTTTCGGGCTTGCAGTTGTGGCTGATGATCGCCATTGCCCTGATAGTCGAAGACGTTACGAGGTGTTCTTCAGCAACGGTTGCGTCACCGATATGCCAAAGACGTCCGATTTCGCGTTGTGCAGCAAGCAGAACATCGCAGTAGATACTTGCAGGGCTTTGTCCATCTTGCAAGCTGTCAAGCAGGCTATTTATTGCAGCGGCGGAATTTCCCTCGAGTACTTTCTGCAGGTAGTTGAGAGCCTGACGGTCGGTGGCAACTCCGGGATTCAGTTCCGAGTCTTCAAGCGAACCAACATCGTTCTTCAGTGTGCTCAAAGCGAGGTTTATATACTCTATCGGCGCTTTTTTACCTGCCTCAGGAAGGCGTTCAGACAGCGTGTCGCGCAGACACTCCAAGCTGTTGGCTACCAGTTCATCGTCTACTTTTCTTGCTTTAAGCGCTTTTCGAAACCAGGTGGCGCGGTTTGCAAAAAGCTCCGGTTCTCCGACATTGAGCGCCGCAGATAGCTCTAAAACACGTTGAGTAATGTGAGATTTCCAGACTTTATGGCTGTCAGGGGTTCCCAGTTCGCTTGCATGCCGTTCCTGCATCAGACTGGCCGCGAGACCAGCATAACTGGCAGCACCTTTTTCTAGCATTGCACCGGCGAATTGATGATTGTGGGCCATGGTTAACTCCTTGAAGATAGAAAGATTATAGCCCTATTTATGGGGCTGTGGCGGAGTTGGTCGGGTGTTTGAGTAAAAAAGACGAACTCTATGACAGTGAATTCGTTTTTAGAGGGCTATGGGATTCAGTTATTGACTCTTTAGTCAGTGTTTTCGCCATTGCTGTAGGCCGTTTGTTCCAGCTGGCTGCGGGGTGCAGACGTATGGATATGGTGGAGTCGCCATTCACCTTGGTATTTCTCGATAATGGCGGTGCCGAAACCGGCAATGCTGGTCGGGGTGCCTCGGAACTTACCACCAGCTTTGTACTGATAGACGGCAAAGCCAAGTTCTTCGTTGAGCTCCCCGGTGATCAGGTCGATTTGGTATTCGATATCGCTAAAGTCTTTCATTTCTGCCAGGAAATGGTTGTCCCGAAAATCGTCCCATTCCCAATTGGGATAGCCGCTTTCTATGATGGTGAAGTCGCCCGGAATGACAGCCATCTCTGCTTTCTCTAAGGACTTCTCTTTAAAGGCTTCGGCGTAAAGATTAAGCAGGTCTTGCACAACTTGCTCGTCCGGGGTTAACGCGCGCGTGTTCTTGATCGGTTCTTTGGGGGGCAAGCCGGTGTGGCTGGCGCCACTTGCCAGAAGCAGTGACGGGGTTGTGAACCACACGGTCGCAAGAAGAATTGCTGCTGATATTTTCATGAGTTAGCTTCTATATACGGCAATGCCGGCAAGTGAACGAAATGGTGCTGTAAAACCAGTATCGATCATTTCCAGTGGTTGTTCTTCATGTAGGTCTATTCTTGCTGCGGCACCTGTCCATACGTTTGCTGCAAGAGCAAATCGCTCGTCCATATCGGAGCACACTTGCGCCCATCCGTAACCAGGCAGAGGAATGGTTTGAAGAACCTGTCCCTCTTCATCGAAAATTTCCAGTCCGTTTGCGGTGGTGCACAGCAAACGTCCGTCACTTAGGTAGTCCGGTGCTATAAACCAGCGCTTATCTTCGCGATCATATGGATCGGCATCGGCAAAATTGGCTAAATCCTCCATTTGTTCACCGGTACGCGCATCTATTCTCATTAATCTGCGGCCCGTCTCCGTGGTGTAGGTAATAAAGTCCCCGGAGGGGTGCAGGCTTGAGTGGGTTACGCCCTTAAAATTAGTAAACTCCGGAGCGTTCTCGGCCGGGTAATGATTCAGTTGCTCCAGGTTCTGGTTGTACCGGTAAACGTCGCCATCACCCAGGCGGCCATCTTCAAGAGTTTGGCAGGTGGTGCCTTTCCATATTTCCCGTCCGATGAAATATTCACCGAAGAGCATTGAGCCGTCATCACAAAAATTGACGCTACCGAAGCCACGACCGGGCTGCCAGTTCTCCAATTGCTTGCCTTCGGGACTTACCCGCACCACCAGAAAATTTTGGCTGTCAAAGGCCCAAAGTGTGCCGTCCGGGGCAAAGCGACAACCGACGATCAGGTACTTGGTTCCTTTCGTATAGAGAGTGCCCTTTGGTCGCCAGTGTTTGTCGAACTGCAGAATTCTTCCTTCACCGGCATGATCATCCTCGGGATTGTTGAGATAGGTGCAGCCAAGAAAAATGTCGCCACGTTCGAAGGGTTTGATTGTGGAAGTTTTGTGTTCAGGTAAAACGGGCATTGGAGAATCTCTGCAAGAAAAAATCAGCGAATTGCTGTCTTACAAACTACCTTAAACAAAGGCAGTTAGTCATTATCACTGCCTGATATAGTCCGCTCTGCTACTGCGAGTATATTGCGCGAAGCTTGGCGTAAGTTTGTTGTATTTCTTCGGGTAGTTCGTAGTCGTCAGTTGAGACGTCAGTCTGGTTTCTAAGGCTGGTGTCAAAAAAATCGCGGGCTTCTTCGGCCCGTAATGGTTCAATGCCTAACCGTACAAGCTTCTGAATGACGTCGTCCAGATAGGCTTCGGGTTCGGCATCAAAATCAACGATGTCAAAAGGCTGCTTGGTATGCAGTTCAATCAGTCTTTCGTTGTATTGCCGCCATAGCTCCATGCCTTCCGCGATAGGTGTGTTATCCCTGTTATTTAGTGACAAAGCTACCCGGTAAGGATGCCTGAACGTGCCAATAAATTTCATATCGGGCAATGCTTCCAGCCAGATATCCAAAGTGAACATCGCGCGCGGATCTTTGAAGCCCCAGTCAGTATTTGCGTCGCCCGTGTCGAGGCTTTTGATTATTTCATCGCGCTCTTTCGTAAATCGCTCATCCCATTTGGGTGTCACCAGGGGGGCATTCCACGCACCGCCGTTAATTTGCAGAAGCGCCTCGTTAAAATTGACTATTCGTGCATTTTCCCTGTTGCCCTTTTTGTTATGGGAGTTTTCGGTGAAAACTTCACCAAGCTCGATACCCAGGCGCTGCATTATTCCGGTTAAACAACTGGTGCCGCTACGGTGCATGCCTATTACACAAATACAACTCATGATTTTTCCTTATTCGGTGCTTCGCATCGCCGCATAGGAGGCGAGCATGCTACGTAATGCCGTTCTCCACGGGATAGTCTTGATGTTTAGTATGGATTCCATCTCAGCTGCGTCAAGCGCGCTGTTCACAGGTCTCAAAGCGGGAGCGGGGAAATCCTTACTCAGGCACCCGGTAATCACCGGTGCGGTTTCTAGCAAACCTATTGATAGCGCTTCTTCGACAATGGCTTCTGCGAATTCGAGCCTGTTGGTTTGGCCTTTGTCCGCAAAGTGAAACGTTTGCGGGCTATGGGGTGTATCCAAAAGCAGCCATAGTGCATCAGCGAGGTTTTTGGCATAGCAGGGTGTCCCACACTGATCGGTGACGATTGAAAGCGTCGGTCTGGTTGCCGCGAGTTCGAGAATCTTTAGAACGAAGTTGTTGCCGTATTCACTATAAACCCAGCTGGTACGAACAATGGTTGCTGACGGATTGGCTTTGGATACCGCCTGTTCTCCGGCTAGTTTGGACGCTCCATATACATTCAACGGGTTTGGTGTGTCATTGGGCGTATAGGATGTCGGTTTGGCACCATCGAAAACAAAGTCCGTTGAGATGTGCATGAGAGGTATGTCGTTTTCGGAAGTGTAAGCGGCAATCTCTGCAGGGCTCTCCGCATTTACGCGAAATGCGCCGGTGTCGTCACTCTCCGCACCATCGACATTGGTGTAAGCGGCGCAATTTATTACTGCGTCCGGATTTATAGCTTTAAGTTTTCGGTTTATCGCTTCCGGTTGACTCAGGTCCAGCGCATGCCTTGTGGGGACAATGACGTTTGTGCCTGATGGCACAGTTTGTCTCAGCCATTGCCCGAGCTGCCCGGTTGTGCCTGTGATAAGTATTGAAGGCATAGGCTTAACGATACCGTATTACCGGTCCGCAGCGGCTTCTTTAAATGCGGATTCTACTGCATCAGCGGCCGCAGCAAGCTTGCGCTCGGTGATACGACTGGCCATATACGGAACCGGTGGTAGTTCGCCTCCATCCACCAGCGCGTGAAGCAGTGTGTAGAAGTATTGAGATGCTGTGGTCCTTCGTCTGGCGCGACTTGCCAGATTGATGTATTCGGCTTTGCTGCAGTCCTCGACGATATTTTTATTACCGTAGAAGAGGTCTGCGCACCACATTAACGCATCGGCAATGGGCAGTTTTTGTAGCTTCAGTGCCGGAAGGTCTACCGGCCCGCGTCGAAACTGCACGGCCGAGTTTTTTCGGGCAATGCTGATTCCACCCAAATGGATGAGGTTCTCCAGTGCGGTATAAGCAACCTTGCCGCCGCGAGCAGTTAATAGCAGATTGAATACGATCGCCGTGTCATAGTCCGTTTTCTCGACACCGAGTGTACGAATGGTTTCCTGATGTTCGGCTGGAATCTTGTCCCAATAGTAGCGTTCGAAACCCACACCCAGTGAACTGCGAATTTCATTTACCAGTTTGTTTCGGTACAAGAGGAAGTACGTCGTGCCGATAGTCAGTCCGTCTTCAAGCTTGACGTGCGTACCTTGTAGCCGACTGAATGACTTTCGAAGTACATCATCACCTTTGATCGCCCATACCGGCAGGCAGGAGGAAATAACGTCATTTGATGAGCTCAGCCGAACGAGTTCATCGGTGAAGTTCCCTGTGGCCAGGATGTCCGAGTCCAGTGCACAAAACCATTCGCCGGCATGGTCCTTCTGCAACAGGTTGAGCGACCGGCCATGATCAATCATGCCGTCTTCGGATATGCACAAATACTGCAGGCGGTCGTTGCCGGCACAAAGGTCGTTGAGATATTGCCGTTCTTCACTGCCGCAGCCATTGGCAACCAGACGGAAGTGACTGTCAGACCATTTCATCAGGCTGTGCACGAATGGTGACAGGTACTTTACGGTGTCTGGCGTATAAATAATGTTGAACTGAAGGTCTTGAGTGTTCATAAATTTAAGTGTGGTTTTCTATGACGGTTTTATGAGCGGTCACGGTTGCCTGCTCCGGAACGTCAACCAAGTTGGTCGATTCTGCGGAATCCCTTATGCGATGGCAACCGCAGCTGATAGTTGTATATGAACCGTACAGTGAGCGGAAAGCTATTTTTCATAATTCCAAAAGCGGGAGAATCAATGCGCCGGGAGCTTATGGGGTAACATTGGTGGTTAATAATAAGGTATCGGAGTGCATATGCAGGCGTTACTCGGGAATCAGTCAGCAACCAAATTGCTATTAGCATTTGTTGTTGCCGGTATGGTGATATTTGGAACCGCGATTGGTGCATTGATGTCGCCTTACACCGATATCATTGGTATGGACCGGCTCGGCGCACTGACTTGTCTGCAAATGGCCGGAACCCCGGAAAGAGCTTTGCGGTTTCTGGCGGAGTACAACGCAACCGAGCTCGCAGCTGTTAGAGGTCTTTTGATTCCCGGTGATGTGGTTTTTGCCTGGGGTTACGGGCTGGTTTTTTCAGGGTTGCTGGGCTTACTGACTTTGCGACTCGATGGAGCATGGCGCAAGGCAGGTGCTATTTTGATGTGGGCACCATTGCTCGCTTCAGTGTTCGATGTGTTTGAGGATCTGGGTCTATACAACCTGGTCAGTCACGCTATCGACACTACACCTGCCGAGCTGAGTCCTACAGTTACTCTGGTTACGACAATTAACGCGTCGATAAAATACTTTCTGCTTGCAGTAGTCGGGCCGGTGTATGGACTGCTTGGCACTTTTCAGGCTGTGCGAACACATCGAAGTGCCGGATCATGGGCAGTATATATTTCAGTAGTTGTAGTGGCCGCCAGTATGGCCCAGAAGCCGCTTTCAGAAATTCCCGCTTGTTTTTAAGCGATTGAGATCAACGGAGTCAGATATGAGCAAACGTTACGAAAGTATTCTGGAAACGGTTGGTGGTACTCCGGTTGTCAGAATTAATAAGCTGGGTCCTCAGGGTATCAACCTTTTTGCCAAGGTTGAGGCATTTAATCCGCTGGGATCGGTTAAAGACAGGCTTGCTCTGGGCGTTATTGAAGAGGCGGAAAAAACGGGTGCTTTGAAGCCCGGGCAAACGGTGATAGAAGCCACGAGCGGTAATACAGGTATTGGTCTGGCTATGGTGTGCGCTCAGAAAGGTTACCCGCTGGTCGTAACAATGGCCGAAAGTTTCAGCCTTGAGCGACGGAAACTTATGCGCTTCCTGGGCGCCAAAGTGGTGCTTACACCGGCAGCCGAGAAGGGCACAGGTATGTTGGCTAAGGCGGTGGAATTGGCCGATAAGCATGGGTGGTTTCTTTCCCGTCAGTTTGAGAATGAGGCGAATGCTGATATGCATTCGCGCACTACTGCCCGGGAGATTGTTTCTGATTTTGATGACGTGGGTCTGGACTACTGGGTGACCGGATACGGCACCGGCGGCACGCTGAAAGGCGTTGCGCGAGTTCTTAAAGAAGAGTCACCTGATACTAAAATCGTCGTATGTGAGCCTGACAATGCTCAGTTGATCGGCAGCGGCACTGCGCAGGAGCGTGATTCGGCAGGACAGCCCGCCGGCAGTCATCCCGGTTTTAACCCGCATATGATGCAAGGTTGGACACCGGACTTTATTCCCAAGTTGGCAGAAGATGCAGAAGGCGCAAGCTTGATTGACCAAATGGTGCCGGTACCCGGTGAGCGCGCGTTGGAGTGCTCAAGAAACCTCGCGCGGCAGGAAGGTATTTTTGTGGGCATCTCGGCCGGTGCAACTCTTGCCGGCGCTCTTGAAGTGGCCAAAAATGCGCCCGAAGGCTCGAATATTCTGTGTATGTTGCCGGATACGGGTGAGCGATACCTAAGTACGCCATTGTTTGCTGATGTTTCCGAAGAAATGACGCCCGAAGAGACCGATATCTCAATCTCTACGCCTAATTATCAGATGTGATGCGGAAGCCCGCCGCCTGGCACTGTAATACCTCTCTGCCTTTCTATGTTGGCCAAATAGTGTTGACCGGACACCAAAGGATTCTCGATGCCCAATAATTCCGGCAGTACAGCACACGCTTCCGACTCTTTCGAAAAGGTTGGCCCGATTCATCTGGAAGACGGCGTCAGAAAGTTTCATTTCTGGACCTTCATGTACGCCTCATTTATTTGTATAGCCATGCTGGCCGGAATGAATTTTCTGCAAAGTTATATTCTGACGGAACACTTGAATGTGCCGGTCGATCAGCAGGGAGCAATTACCGGCAATCTGGCATTTTGGACCGAGATTGTCGCGATATTGCTGATTGTTCCGTTTGGTATTTTGTCAGACCGCATTGGTCGTCGGCCGGTTATGGTTATCGGTACGCTCTTTGTAGCTGGCGGCTATGCCCTTTTCCCTTTCGCGGAAACAGTTCTTGAGTTGACGCTTTACAGAGTTGTGTTTGCTGTTGGCGCTGCGGCGTTGTCGGCATTGATTGCGATTGTCGGGAATGACTATACGTTGGAGGTTTCGCGCGGGCGTTTGTTTGGCTTTATGGGCTTGATGAATGGCTTAGGCGTTATTTTTATGAGTGTGGTCGTGGCAGGTATACCAGCTGTTTTGACCGCGAGAGGTGTCGACCCGGTAGCCGCCGGCGCTGCGATGTTTCTAACCGCTGCAAGCCTGTGTGTTCTTTCGGCATTAATATTTTCACGCGGTTTGAAAGGTGGCCTGCCAATCGCACCCACCGACAAGCCGCCGATGCGTATTCTCTTGACCAGCGGCATTCGGGCGGCAGTGAATCCGCGAATAGCGTTAGCATACGGAGCTGCTTTTGCGGGTCGTTCTGATAATGCGATTAAGGGTCTGTTTGTTTCGCTTTGGGCAGTTCAAGTGGCACCACTAGCGGGTATGAGCGTCCCCGAGGCTTTGGCCGGGGCGGGTCGCCTAATGGGGATTATGGGTGCCGTGATTTTGCTTTGGACACCGATATTCGGTGTCATTCTCGACAGAGTGAACAGAGTTGCGGGTATGGCAATTGCAATGGGGCTTGCAGGCGCCGGCTATACGTCCATGATGTTTGTTGAAAACCCTCTGGCTGCCGGCAGTATCCCATTGTTTATTTTGCTTGGGATCGGTCAGGGTAGTGCAATGATCGCCTCGGTGACTCTTGTCGGGCAGGAAGCAGAGCCTAAAGAACGCGGCACAGTCGTGGCGACCAGCGGTTTGTTTGGCGCAATTGGTATTCTGGTGGCCAGTGTGGCTGGTGGGCGCTTGTTTGATGCCTACGGACCGGCATCGCCTTTCGTTATGGTTGGTGTGGTGCAGCTTGTGCTTTTTGTTTTTGCAGTTTTGCTGATTCTCAGCGGGAAAAGCCGAACCTGACCAGCGACGGTTAATTCTTTCTAAGGGCTTTCGAGAAACGGTATCTGGCGCGTGTCAGATAATAGATGTTGCCAAAGAATTTCAGCGGTATAAATATTGAGCGCCACAGCCACGTATCCAGCAACTTGAAGATGCTCGTAGCAGGCTTATATTTTGGGTCGCAATATTTTTTGTAGAGTCTTTCCCATTCGGCATGCGACAAATAAGTAATCTGTGTCGATTTCTTTGCTTGCCGGTTGATAACAAACTTTCTGGGCAAGCCAAAATTAATTTGCTCCGGCGTTGCGACGACAAAGTTGTTGGCAAATACCCGGTCTGAGTTCTTTCGAGCGTTAAACCGCAGGTCATGCTTGTGCTCAATGCCAATATCGAAGCTGTAGCTGTGCATCAAGAAACGTTTGGCCAGCATTTGGTCTACGTCCAGAATTGGCCAGGGCGCCCCGGGGTGCTGCTCGCAACCGACCTGGTCTTTACGGTAGGTGATGTCAGCAAAGTGGGGTATGTCCCATATAGCCCGCAGGTCTTTCGTGAGTCCAAAGTAGAAAAAATCACAGACGTAGTACGTAATGCGCAGACCACGATAAAACCGACGCGAAAATGTGTTGGCAATAACCACCCGTTCTTCGGTAAATTTTAGTTCGTCGGAACGTTCAGGCCATTTTGCTTGAAGTTCCTTAAAGCTGTTTCCCGTCAGGTAGTTATCGGAGCGCAGTTTTAGTGCATATTTTGTGTTTGTTCTGCGCAGCCCTTCTGCAGTCGTCACGATCTGACGATTGGTATTTTCATAACGCGGTGATGCGTCGGCGTTGTAGCCCACAATATTCCGACCGGGATCATCGCAAATAATCAGTTCGTCATAATCGAGTCCGGCCAGATCCTGATCAGGCCATGTCGCAAGAATGACATGTGAGCCGGGTAAGTACTTCCGAACACTTTTGAGGCACTGTTTTGTGATGCCGTCTTCCTGATCGCGGTCGGATAGTGCTTGAACCGGCCCCTGCACAATGACTGTGATGTCTGAGTTTTTCATTGTATAGAGCTAGTTTGCCAGAAGGTGCGGGTGCTGTGATTTTTGTAGCAAGAGATACTCTTCCGGGACGCCAAAGAAGATCACCTGATCCTTTTCAGTGACCCGATAGCGTATATCCTTGCCCGAATTGATGAGTTGGTTGTACATCGGGGCGATGTAAAACTCATTCATGGCCTGTCCTTCTATTCCGGCATCAGCCTGCTGCTCAAAAAGACGCGTAAATTCACCTGAGCTCTTAAAGAAGTATAAGCCTGAGCTGCATAGATCCGAAATGGGGTTTTTCTCCGCTGTTTCTATGGCTCTTCCGGGGGCATTTGGATCCGGGCGCACGTAGGACCAGTTGTTGCCGCTGCCGACAAATACATCGAGATAGCCATCACACTCATGCATAAAGTCGGGATGGCGAAAGCCGGGCAGTGCGGTATCGATATTGAAAATTGTAATGGGCGTATCGCTGCAAGCGGCTTTCCCGAGTCCAAGCGCTACTGTTTCTGCCTGTCCCCGTGTTACTTCGTCAAGCGTGACTGTCTGGTGTGACTTGATACCTAGCTTCCTGCACTCCAGGTCTACAAATGCCGGTGTCTCATAGTCACCTAATGTAATAAACAGGAAGTCGCTATCTCTAAAGTAGTGAGAGAAGGTCCGGATTGAGTGTGCGAACAATGATTGCCCGTGAGCTTCCAGCATGTACTTTGGTTGTTTGTAGCCGGCATTGAAGAACCTTGAACTCATGCCGGCCATGGGAATTACGAACATGGCTCATCTGCTCCATTCATTTCAATGTATAGACGTAGCGCATTTGCCAGTAGCGTGCGCTGTCTTGCAGGGCTGTCCGCATGCAGCGGTAACATCGACAAGAACAGATGTATTTGCATGGCAGTAATCTGGGTCTCGGAAATACCGAATTTTTCGTCAATCAGAAGCAGGAATAGAGATTGAATGTCTGATATTACGTTGCTTGTGTTTGGTGGAATTTCCAGCTCGTATCCATCGCCGGCTGCTTCCAGATAGCCGGCGATGATGAAGTCGTAAAGCCCAAGGACGGAGTGCGCTAGTTTGGCGAGATCGTAGCGTTGATCACCGAATATGGAGTAGTTGCCCTCCAACGACATGCCTCTGGGGTCAATTGTCTTTATGGACTCGGTCCTGAAATCAAACAAGACGTTGCTGAAGCAAAAGTCTCCATGAATGACAGAGGCCGGCAGGTCCGGCATACCCGATATTATTTCTGATGTGCGGTGGGCTATTTTTTTCAGGCTCGGCGTTTTTTTGCCATTAATCGACCATTCTTTATCAAGTGAGATGCCGGTTTTCTTTGAGTGGTCCTCAAGTCTCTGAATGGTCTTGTTCAGAAACAAGTCTTCGGCAGAAACATCATGTTCCGGTCCGGCAGGATGGTCCCGGCAGGTATCTATGAACGTGAAGCAGGCATCAAATATCTTTCGCCATACGAACCGGGGTAATTTTCCGAAGACAAACAGCTCGTTTAGTGACGTGAGGTAAAGGTACTCAACCTCATAGCCGGCTTTACCGTCTATATTTGCCGCGCCTATAAGCTGTGGTAGATAGATTCGCAGCTCATCGGGAACGCTACGGAACCAGTTAAGCTCGGCGTTCATTTTTGCATCATCGTCACTGGTCTTCCGGACTGTGCGGTTGCCGATTTTAAGGTTGTTGAAAGCGCGTTGAGTGGTCATCTGCGCTTTCGAACGGTAGTACGTATGAATGTGCCCGAAGTCCAGCCAGTTGTTAGTTTCGATGCCGTTAAAGATGCTCGTTTTTGCGTATTTATTGATGCCTTGTATGAAAGAGTTCTGCGTTTCTTCAATGCACCTTGCAAACAGTTGCCAGTCAGAGAAAGCAAAGTAGCCATTGGCTATCTGTCGCCGGCCGCCGAGCGGGTTATCACCCAGCTGGCTTAGGATTTCGTCGCCATCGGAGTCAAAAACAGCCCAGTTGTATGCGCCGTCGACCACGCTGAGAGTCAGGATGTCGAGTTGGCTCTGCGGCAGGTCTGTAATCAGGGTGTCGCCGTGGAGGATTCTGAGCGGTTCACCTTTTTTCGGTTGAGCCAGGCTTATCGCCTGCAGTATTGACTCGCCAAGCGAGATCCCTTCTGGGAGCTTTAATACGGTGACACCGGCTTGGTCGAGCAATTCCTGATCGTGAGGGGACACGCTGAAAGATTCGGGCACTGACAGATAGGTGTTTTCCTGAACATCAAAGCAGTCTGTTTGATATGTGAATAGTCTGCGATTTCCGACCGGTAAGAAGGCCGGCGGAATCAGGCCGAATTCCGAACTGAACTCCTGATCAATATACGACGCTGACGTTATGAGTATCATGAACTACGTGGTTCGGCTTCTTTGCTGAGTAGTGCCTGAATTTCATCATACGATAATGCAGCAAATTCCGATGGCCGCACTGTTTTATCGTCGACATAAAAACCCTCGAAGCCACACCAGGGTTTGCCAACGATAACCTCGTCAAACGGAACATTATGCTTTTCCAGCCATTCAAGAATAACCGGCAGGGTATGCACGTTGATTTTTCCCACTTCACCTTCATAAGTACGCATGTTTCTGCTGGTGTAGATTACGATGTCAAAACCTTGCTGTTTGTACTTGCGTAAAGCAGCTACGACATCATCCGCAGGTAACACACCTTGATAGTCGCTGGTTTCCTTTTTAGTGATGGTGCCATCAAGATCTATAACGATTCGTTTCATGCGCCAAATTCTCCGGCCGGCTGGTTTGCGACTTGCTATGTGAATCATGCGTGACGGACATTGATTCGGTGCGCTTAGATAAGTGCTAAATGTACCTTTTTTGTTGTGTAGTATGAAGCTTGTCTACAATGCTAAGGTGCGGAGCCGTTCCGGCCTATGTATTTGTTGCCATGTCGGAGTGCTCCAGTATTCTTGCTGTTACTTGCCTGAATGACTGGTCGTTTGCATGCTGTGTTAGGGGTCTGCGATCAGAATCCGGTATTTACCAAGAGGTTTTCGTGGCTGATTCTCAAGTTTTGAATTTCGGTACAGGTGCTTATGGGGGCAGCCGTTCTGAGATGCTTCCATTTGTTCCGACATCACCCGGTGTTTGTTTAGAGGTCGGCTGCTACGCGGGCGAATTTGCCGAGAGCGTTATTAACCGGGGTGGGGTGGGTGAGTACTGGGCGCTGGAATGGAATGGAAAGGTTGCAGCGCAGGCCCGTAAACGAGGTGTCGACAAGATTGTCGAGGGGGATGCGCAGCAGAATATTGATGCTTTGCCTTCCGGCTATTTTGATACCGTGATTTGCAATGACATTCTTGAACATTTAGTGGATCCGTTCCTTTTCATGGACTCTATGCGCAGAACCCTTAAGCCCGGAGCCACTGTTATAGCGTCGCTACCCAATGTGCGGTATCACCGGAATCTGAAAGAATTACTGTTTGGGCGTCAGTGGCAGTATAAGGATGAGGGGATCCTTGATCGTACGCACTTGCGCTTCTTCACGGAGTTGTCACTAAGGGCTTTGTTTGAACCGTACGGATACGAAATTCAGGAGGTAACCGGAATTAATGGTAGCCGCTCACACTGG